>Ga0209490_10003614_pt1 | contig 14393 bp, 10 predicted proteins | sample MAT06_FD_187209 | JGI IMG/M metagenome (GOLD analysis project Ga0209490, IMG submission 187209) | Freshwater microbial communities from Lake Fryxell liftoff mats and glacier meltwater in Antarctica - MAT-06 (SPAdes) (version 2) | ecosystem: Environmental > Aquatic > Freshwater > Ice > Liftoff...
TTTTTTTGTGCTAATCGAAACAGTTGGCGTGTAGCTGATGTCAGGCTGAGCTTGTCGAAGTCTTTCATCCACTGCATAAAAAGCATTCGTTAATAAATTCAACACCACCCTTCCAATATCTTGCGGAATGATATTTATTTTTCCTTCGACTGAGGAGAGGCCTGAATCAAAATCAGTTTTTATAGTTGCATTAAAACTTTTATCCTTTGCCCGTAATCCATGATAGCATAATCTTACATACTCTTCACATAATGCATTAATATCGGTTGGTTCTTTTTTACCACTGCTGCTACGGCTGTGTTGCAACATCCCTTTTACAATAGTGTCTGCACGCTTGCCATGGTGATTTATTTTTTCGAGATTGGAATCAATATCATTTAATAATTCTTCCTGCTCGGCTGTCACCCTGAGCTTGTCGAAGGGTTTTAATTCGTCTATTAATTCTCTACTTACTTCACTAAAATTATTTACAAAATTTAAAGGGTTTTGTATCTCATGAGCAATGCCAGCAGTGAGTTCTCCCAACGAAGCCAATTTTTCTTGTTGAATTAATTGATTTTGGGTATTTCTTAATTCAGCAGTTCTAAATTCTGCTTCTTCTAAAAGTCTATTCGTTTTATTGAACAGTCGAGCGTTTTCAATTGCAGTTGCAGCCAATGGCGCAAACAAATTTAATAAGCGCAAATCTTTTTGATCAAACTGCCTGCTCTTATCTAAATGCACACTACATAATGTTCCTACCAACTGATCTTTAATCATTAACGGTACAACCATTACACAATGCACTTTGGTTTCTGCATACTTAGTAGATTTACTTGCCCATGTTTGATAATCTGGAATAATCAACGTTTCATTATTCATTGCTGCTGTTCCCATTGCACCTTCTCCTAATTGTAATTTTAACCCTAATGATTCCATTCCTAAATTATAACTGGCTACTATTTCCAACTCTTTTGTATCAGTATGATAAATAGCTAATTCTCCACCCGTTACTTTTAATAAATCAACGGAACGTTGTACTACAGATTGTAACAATGTAGTAAGATCTAATTTACTAGAAAGATCCTGCATGGTTTCTAATAAAGCTTTTTGTTCATCTGCTCTTTTTCTTTCTGCTTCAAACAATCTTGCATTTTCAATTGCAGTAGCAGCAAGCGGTGCAAATAAATTTAATAAGCGCAAATCTTTTTGATCAAACTGCCTGCTCTTATCTAAATGCACACTACACAATGTTCCTACCAACTGATCTTTAATCATTAACGGTACAACCATTACACAATGCACTTTGGTTTGTGCATACTTAGTAGATTTACTTGCCCATGTTTGATAATCTGGAATAATTAATGTCTCTTTATTTTTCGCAGCCATTCCCATAGCACCCTCGCCTAATTGTAATTTTAAACCTATAGATTCCATTCCTAAATTATAACTAGCCACAACTTCCAATTCATTTGTATCACTATTATAAATTGCTAACTCACCACCCGTTACACTTAACAAATCAACAGAACGTTGCACTACAGATTGCAACAATGTAGAGAGATCTAGTTTGCTAGAAAGATCATGCATTGTATCTAACAAAGCTTTTTGTTCATCCGCCTTTCTTTGTTCAATATGAATTAGTCGCTCGTTTTGTAGCGTAACACTTATGCTTCCAGCAATTGTATTCAGCAATTGAATTTGTTCTTCACCAAAAACAGTTGATTCTACATAATGTTTTAAGCTAATGTACCCGCGTACTTCATCATCTATCATTAACGGTGTAAACAAAAACGATTTGGGAATTTCAATATCATTCTCTTTAAAATATTGTTCTCCTATTAAATTATTTACATACTCAACCGCATTTTCATTCACCACCAATTGTTGTTTAGTATCCATTAACACCTGCCGTATTTTATTGTATGGCCTTGGTGCTTGATCTATTTTTTTGCCTTCTTCAAAATGATATTTAAAATATTCTGTGCCAGTTTCCTTCTCCAAAATAGCAATTGAAACAACATAGCCTTTAAACATTTTGTGTAAACTATTGCCCACTAACTCAAAAATATATGGCATTTCTTTTTGAGTTAAGAGTGCCTCTTGAATGCTACTCAATAACAATAATTCTGCATTCCTTTTTTGCAAGGTTTCTTGCAATTGATTTGTTTCTCTTTCAAATTTGTTAGCGTCTATCATAAATGTAATTCTTGTATAAATAAATTATTCAGCCGATTTATAACAAGTCTCTAATTTATGCTTTATATTTCAGTATAAAACACCTTTTCATGATCAAAAAATTAATACTTGGCTACTTCTTTTTTTGTTGCTTGTTTTGCATTTCAGCACAAACAGCTAAAGATTCTACTTCTAACGAATTAAATAATTATTTTAAACCCGTAAAATGGCGCAGTATCGGCCCTTTCAGAGGTGGACGATCAGTTGCATCATCTGGTGTAGTTGGCAATATCAATACTTACTATATGGGTACCACTGGAGGTGGACTTTGGAAAACCGAAGACATGGGTATTAATTGGAATAATATTTCGGACGGATTTTTTAAATCATCCACCATTGGTGCTATTGCAGTTGCTGAATCTGATGCTAATGTTGTTTATGTTGGTATGGGCGAACATGCTGTTCGTGGAGTAATGACCCATTCGGGTGATGGTGTTTACAAAAGTACCGATGCAGGAAAGACTTGGAAAAAAATGGGGCTAGATTTAACTCGACATATTGCTCGAATTGTTATCGATCCAAAAGATCCAAATATTGTTTTAGTTGCAGCACAAGGCGCTTTATATAGTAACTCTTCTGATAGGGGAATTTATAAATCTACAGACGGTGGTATTACTTGGAAAAAAGTTTTGTTTGTTGATGATAAAACAGGCTGTGCCGAATTATCGATGGATATGAATAACCCTCGCATACTTTATGCAGCTATGTGGGAACATGGCAGACTTCCTTGGAAAGTAATTAGTGGCGGGCCTGGTAGCGGATTATATAAATCTACCGACGGTGGAGATCATTGGGAAAAAATGGCCGAAGGCCTTCCTAAAGAAATGGGTAAAATGTCTATCGCAGTTTGCCGTTCTAATTCCGAAAAAGTTTACGCACTTATTGAAAGTGATTTTGAAAAAGAAGCTGGTGGATTATATGTTTCTAATAATGCAGGAAAATCTTGGAGTCAGGTTACCAACGACCACAGACTTATTCAACGTGCATGGTATTATATAGAATTATTTCCCGATCCACAAAACGATCAAACTCTTTACGTTTTGAGCGCACCAGCATTGCGTTCTACCGATGGAGGAAAAACTTGGAGTAATATTTCTTCTATGCATGGCGATCATCATGATCTATGGATTAATCCAAGTAATTCTAACAATATGATTATATCGGACGATGGCGGCGCTTCTATCAGTTTCAACAAAGGAAAATCATGGAGCACGCAAAGCAATATGCCAACTGGTCAATTTTATCGCATTAATGTTGACAATCAATTTCCATACAGAATTTATGGCGGACAGCAAGACAATAGCTCAATTAGCATTGCTAGTAGAGAGCTGAATAGTTCTGGAATTGGAACTTCTAGCTGGACTAGCTCTGCCGGTGGAGAGAGTGCATTCTTAGCATTTAATCCGGATGATCCAAGATATGTAATGGGCGGATCTTACCAAGGAACAATTGAATTACTCGATACAAAAGCAAAAGTGAGTTACAATAATATGCCTGCTCCTATTCAATATTTAAGTATGGATGCAAAAGATATGAAGTACCGTTACAATTGGAACGCACCAATTATTTGGAGTAAACATGAGCCGGGTACATTTTATCATGGAAGTCAGTTGTTGTTAAAAACAACCGACATGGGTAAAACATGGATAGAAGTATCTCCCGATCTTACCAAAAACGAAAAAGAAAAACAAGGAAAGCCTGGTGTGCCATTTACCAATGAAGCTGTTGGTGCAGAAAACTATGGAACATTGAGCTATGTTATTGAATCGCCAAAAGAAAAAGGAGTAATTTATACTGGTAGCGATGATGGAGTTGTATCTATTACAAGAGATGGAGGAAAAACATGGAAGAATATTACTCCTGCTGGATTACAGGAATGTTTAATAAATGCAATTGATATTTCGCCTTTTGATAATGCCACTGCATACATTGCAACTACTCGTTATAAATTTAACGACCATAAACCTGGCTTATACAAAACAACCGACTATGGTAAAACATGGACAAAGATTGATAGCGGTATTCCTGATGGAGCATTTACAAGAGTTGTAAGAGAAGATGATAAAAGAAAAGATTTGTTGTATGCAGGAACAGAAACTGGAATTTATATTTCATGGAATGGCGGAAAAAATTGGACACCCTTTCAACTTAATTTACCCAACACACCAATTACCGATTTAAAAATTCATCAAGGTAATTTAATTGCTGCAACTTCTGGTAGAGCTTTTTGGGTATTAGATGATTTGAGTTTAATTCGTCAGTATAAAAAAGACAGTAGTTTAATGGTGTACCAACCTTCATCTGCATACACTTCAAATGGCGGAAGCGATTTAGATGAATCGGATGATGAGTTTACTGGAGCAAGTAAATTAAGAGGTGTTAATCCTGCTAATGGAATTGTGTTGTATTATCAATTACCTACTTTAAAAGATAGTGTTGAAATAAGTTTAGTAATAAAAGATGAGCAAGGAAATATTGTGAGGACATTTAGTTCTGCAACAGATAAATTGTATAAAAAATATGATGGCGCTCCACCTGCTGACCCAACATTATCAAAATCAAAAGGATTAAATCGCTTTGTTTGGAATATGCTTTATCCAACCATGAAAGGAGTAACAGATGTGTATGTTGAAGCGGGTTATAGAACACATAAAGCATCTCCCGGAAAATATACTTTTACATTAAAAGCGGGCGACAAAGAACTGAGCACTTTAGCAGAAATACTATACAATCCTTTGTATAATGCAACTGCAGCGGATTATGTATTCTATCATCAAACCTTAAATAGTGTAGAAACTTCGCTAACTAAAATGCACGAAACAGTATTGTTGATGAATAATAAAAGAGAGCAATTAGAGTTGATGTTAAAAGGATTAGCTGAAGAAGATAAATACAAAACAGTAAAAACCGAAGGAGCTGCATTGGTTAAAAAAATGAAAGCCTGGGATGAAGATATGGTGCAACGTAAAACGAAAGCGTATGACGATGCAGAAAATTTTCCGAATAAGTTTACTGCTAATTATTTATTCTTAATTAATCAAATGCAAAATGATTTGCCAGTTGTAACGCAACCAAGCTTAGATAGAATGAAAGAGATGAATGCAATATGGGAGCAATTAAAAACCAAATCAGCTACTATTTTAAATACCGATATTCCTGCAATAAATAAACTTTGTTGGGATGCGGGTATAGGTGCAGTTTGGAAAAATTAGATTCTATTCTATAATTATTTTGATTAGCCCCGAGTGTTAGCATTCGGGTTTTTTTTATTGATCAGTTATTCAATTTCATTTTTATGCCTTTAATTAAGGTGATATTCTTTTTTAATTAATTCAATTAAGAGGGCCGCTTTTTCTTTTAATTGTTCTAAAAACTGGTGTAAAAGAGTAGAGCTGGTAGCCCAATAATTAAGTTTATTAATTGTTTCATTTATTATAGTAGGAGGATTCTCTTTTAATTGGGGATTTCCTTCTGGTTTTTTAATGAAAACCGTATCTTTCATCAGGTTCGTCATCCTTTTAAAAACAGCAGCGTCAAATAATTTGCTGGAATAAAAACGATAATCAGTGAGCAGGGTTTCCTCCTGTTCTTGTTGCCTAAGAATACGTCTGTACAATACATCATAAGCAATAATTTTATCAGCAATAGATTGCTTCCTAATCAATCGGAGGCCCCCTGAATTTTTTAACTGTTGTATCGTTCCGTCAGCAGAAAAGAAAACACCTCTGCGGGAGATACTCCGCCCCCAGTAATATACTGCCGAACCGTTTTGGAGTTGCTTGTTTTCAATTAAAGCATTAGTTAAAGAATCAGACATCTCAAGCCTTGTATCCCTCCATTGATTTAAACTTGTAATGGAAACTATATCCGACTTTAGGTCTTCCACCAAAGACTGCATAAACTGTTTTTCCCTGTCTTTTTCTATTTTATGCTCCAACTGATACTCTGCTAAAAATCCGCAGAATACAGCCAGGAACAACATTAGAAATTCCCAGAAATACGATTTCCAGTTTTTCTTGTGATGAGGTGCTGCCGGGTCGTGGGCATGATGATGTACTTCCATTTCTTTTTCAATTTGTGGTTGCTCAATTTCGATAATATTTTCAACAGATGACTCTGTTGCTTCAGGCGGCATGTTATTTTCTTCGCTCATTTTTTACCCTCTTTATTTTCAATTACTTTTTTTGCATTCATAGGGCTCACTATTTTTTTACCAGATTTGGCTTCAATAGCTTTTCTGGTATTACCGGCAATGGTTCCACCCTGCTTTGCAATTATTTTATTTTCTATAAAATCTTTTGGCTTTTTCTCTTTGCTTATTTCAGTAGTAGTAGCTTCTGCAAGCATATTCAATACCAATTCCAGATTGGTCATATTATCACGCAGGTTTTCTTTCTTGAGATTTTTGTGTTCCTTGAATTGCTTTACCGTTTTGCCGCTCCATGCCTGAGTAATAATATCGATTAAATCTTTTCGTACTTCAATACTTTTTAGTCGCTGGTTTATCCATTCTTTGCTATATCCGAGTTTAAAGTAATTTTCCATTGCCCTATCGATTGTTTTTTCAGGATCCTGACTTTCCTCCACTCTTTCATAGCCTATTTTTGCCAACCATTGTTTAAATGGTTCTGCTTTGGGTGATGGAATAGACTGAATGAGACGAAATAATTGTTCGGTGTCCGCAACATCGGTAACATACATTTTACCATCTTCTGACTGCAATTTCAGTTGTCCGATAATATCGGACAACTGACTTCCTTCCTTTTTCAGCTTAGCTTTCAGGTCGCTCCAGTATTTTCTTGGGCGCGGACTATCTGTTAAAACTTCAATTACATCAATTATAGAGAAAACCCATTTCTCCTGTTCCGCATCCCACTGGCTGCGAATTTTTTTGCTTTCAAATAATTTAATATTGCTCATGACCTGATTATTTTTTAACCTGATTGTATAAAAATGCACAGATAAATCCAATTGCTACGTACAAAAGGAATTTCAATAACCTCTTTTTCCAGTGCCCCTTTTTTTCTTCGCTCATATTATTTCAGGTTGTATTCTTTTTTAATTAATTCAATGAGTTTTTGAGCTGCAATATTTCTTTCGCCGCCAACCTTTTCTCCCAATAAAAAAGAGCCATACAAATACTGTGCACTAGTAATTAACTCGTTTAGAGTACTTCTGTCTTCGGTAAGTAAATCTGATGAGGCAGCAGGCTGTTCCTTTTTCTCTTTTATTATTTTCAGTAGTAGTTCTGCATCAAATATTTTTCCCATCTCCCTTCCAAAGTCTTTACCCCATTCAAAAGCTGCATCATTGTATTTTTTCAATTCGATAACAGAGTAATAATATTTCGAAACACCGCTTGCCACTTGCTTGTTCCTGATAAGCCGCAAGACACCCGCACTTTTCATTTGTTCATAAGTACGATCCGTGGTATACAGTGCCTTGTATTTAGGGAGTATCATTCTTGCGGTATAGGCAAGTTTAGCAACATGCTGTTTTCTTTCCGGGCTTTTTATAAGTTGTATTAATGTGTCGATGGATTCGAAAAGAAATTTATTATTCCTTGCATAATCACTGTAGATGGCTGTGTCGGCTTTCAAATCTTCCAGCATATTTTGAATATAAACTTTCTCCCGATCTCTTTCAATCTTATGCTCCAGCTGGTACTCTGCCAAAAATCCGCAGAACACTGCCAGGAACAACATTAGAAATTCCCAGAAATACGATTTCCAGTTTTTTTTGTGATGAGGTACTGCGGGGTCGTGGGCATGATGATGTACTTCCATTTCTTTTTCAATTTGTGGTTGCTCAATTTCGATAATATTTTCAAGAGATAACTCTGTTGCTTCAGGAGGTATGTTGTTTTCTTCGCTCATTATTTTTTAAAATAACTGTATAAAAATGCGGCTGTAAACCCAATGATCATATAAATGTTGATCCTGATGATGCGGTTTTTCATATTATTTAATTTATTTCAGGTGATATTCTTGTTTTAAAATGGTAATAAGCTCAACCGCTTTAGAAAATAATTTTTTTTGAGCCTCTACTGTATTGTGATGATAGGTTTGTAATTCAAGAATACTATTTCTGAACTTCCCAAGTGTAACGGGGTCGTTTGCTAATAGATAGTTCTTGCTGTTCAATTTTAATTCTTCAACTGTTTTTGATTTTAATTCTTTTTCCAAAAGTTGCCTATCAATTATACCAATGCGCTGAAAGGTTAAGAACTCCCAATACCTTTGAACATAAGCATCATTATTTTGGTATTTCCTAACAAAGGCATCATAATTTAAAATGCCATCTGCAGCTTTTTTATTTTTAATCAACCGCATTCCACCAGAATTTTTTAATTGCTGCATGGTACGGTCAGTATAAATGAAAATAGGGAAACTATAAATTGCATTTAAATTCCGATACATAACAGGGTCGAATCCTTTATGTAAATCCTCAAAATACATCAATATTGAATCAATTGACTTTTCAATTTTAATAAGTTTTTTACTTAAGCCGAAGACTTGAGATGTGTCTTTTTGAAGGTCTTCCACCATAGATTGTATATATTCTTTCTCCCGATCGCTTTCTATCTTATGCTCCAACTGATACTCTGCTAAAAACCCACAGAACACTGCAAGGAACAACATTAGAAATTCCCAGAAATATGATTTCCAATTCTTTTTGTGATGAGGTGCTGCTGGGTCGTGGGCGTGATGATGTACTTCCATATTTTGGATGGTTGATGTTTCAGTAGATTCTTGAACGGGTTCAACGGTTGAAGGAATATTCAACGGTATCTTTTCTTCTTCAAAGCCGCTATCTTTTTTATTTTCTTCCATTTTTTTATTTCAGGTTATACTCTTTTTTTATAAGAGCACCTAACTGTTTTGCCTGCGTTAGTAATTTTTCTGATGTGATTATCTGAGCCTGGTGAATTCTTTTAAAATATTGAGTCCGGCCAATAAGTTCATTTATCAAATCAGCGTTTTTTGTATATAATTTTGGATTGTTCTTGGGTTTGCTTATCGAATCGCCGGCAATTATTTTATAAAACACTTTCATGTCAAAAACCTTAACAGCCATTTGCCTGTATTCTGCTCTTACTTCAACTTCATCGCCCATTTCAAATAAGGTTTGTCTCACAATCTGATCATAGGCCATAATACCGTTGGAGATATTCTTGTTGCGGATGAGACGAAGATTTCCCGAATTTTTTAATTGCTGTATGGTTCTGTCATTGGGAAATATATTGGTGGGAGGTGAAATACTCCTTCCGTAATAATAAATATCGTTCTCTTTTCCTTTTTGTCCGGGGGCACTTAAAAATGCAATCAGCGAATCAGTCATTTGAATGCGGGATTTCCGTTGATTAACATTGTTTTCAAACATAGCCGAGTCCGATTTTAAATCTTCTAACATTGTTTTCATGTATTCCTTTTCCCGCTGATGTTCTATAGTATGTTCCAACTGATACTCTGCTAAAAACCCACAGAACACAGCGAGGAATAGCATTAAAAATTCCCAAAAATAACTCTTCCAGTTTTTCTTGTGATGAGGTGCTGCGGGGTCGTGGGCGTGATGATGTACTTCCATATCTAAGATGATTGAAGGTTCGGGGTTTATCGTTAAGGGTTGTTCGGCTTCGGCAATTGGTTCAGAGGCTGCAAGCGTTTCATTAGTTGAAGCGGTGTTCAACGGTTGTTCATTGGTAAGCGACTTGCGTTCTTCCTCGCCATCGATTGATTTATTGTCTTCCATTATTTTTTAAAATGATATTCGTTATCTATCTCCTGCATCAATGCTATAGCTGTTGCTCTTGCCCAGCGTAAAAAAGCATTATACCCTTTCATGGCTTCTTCTTTCATGGCAATATCATTGTACAACAATTTCAAATCAACCGAATTGGAGTTCAATAAAGTTAATGGAGGATTACTGCTAAGGAGTTTTTTGTTTGTTGCGATGATAGAATCAGGAATAGGTTCATTAAAAGTTGTTTCTGTTGAAAGTAAATAATCAAAGGGTTCATAATAAAAGAAACGGGCACTGGAAATTTCCAAGCGTTCATTTGATCTTCTTAGTTTTTCTTCTGCTTCTTCACTTGCAGTTATTTTCCGTTCATAATAATCACTGATGGAAGAAGACAATACATTATTTGTAATCAGGCGAAAATTGCCTGAATTTTTTAGTTGCGTTATGGCTGTTCTATTAAAAACAACAGAGTTATAGTTCTTACACTTCCACCATAAATCATATAAACGATTGCCATCGATCTTGCCTTTAACACCTTCGCTAATTTCCACCCTAAAAGAATCTAGTTGCTTGCCGATAGCTTCATTATTAACCAGGTTTCTATTATATCGGATGGTATCGTACTTAAGGTTTTCTACCATATCATACATATACTTTTTTGCCCGATCTCTTTCAATCTTATGCTCCAACTGATACTCTGCTAAAAACCCACAGAACACTGCAAGGAACAACATTAGGAATTCCCAGAAATACGATTTCCAGTTTTTCTTGTGATGAGGTGCTGCCGGGTCGTGGGCATGATGATGTACTTCCATAATTGTTGCTTCAGGCGGCATATTATTTTCTTCGGTCATTTATAAAATGATATTTATTTTTTAAATCCTATTCTCTCTCTTTCATTCCATTTTCTTTCTGCTGCCTTTTCATCTAACAAGTTTTCCATTGCATCATAAATCTGATTTAACTGAACATCATGTTCTCCAAGGTGATCTTTTATTTCTTTCAATTGTTCTTTTAAATCATGCTGTTTCAATAAAATTTTTCTTATTTCTACAAAAGCCCTCATTATAGCAATATTCATATTGATAGCTTTATCAGAATTAAGTATTCCGCTTAGCATTGCAACTCCCTGTTCGGTAAATGCATAAGGTAAATATCTTGTTCCTCCCCTGCCTTTTGAGGTTTCAATTTGCAACCTCAAAGGATTGTCCGCTTTTTCTAAGGCCTCAATTTGAAACCTTAAAGATTCAAATTCTTCCTTTGTAAGCTGAAACATAAAATCACTGGGAAACCTTTTTATATTGCGTTTTACGGCAAGATTAAGCGATTTGGTTTCTGTTTCATATAGCTCAGCCAAATCCTTGTCGAGTATTACTCTTTCTCCCCTTAATTCATATATCCTGTTTTGTATGCTTCGGATAATATTCATTTGATTTTTTTTAATATTTCATGGATTTGTTTTGCACACTTTATTTTCAATAATTTTTTTGCTTTCAAATAATTTAATATCGCTTTTATTATTTTTCATTTTATTCTAAGTGATATTATTTTCTTCGGTCATTTATTGACTATTGACTATCAATAGTCAATAGTAACTAATTTATAAGTAACTAAGCCACCATTTTTCTTTGTGTGCTATTTTATAACGATCGTATTTTTTGCACAATGGATATAGAGCAACAACTAGCCCTATCCATAAAATATACACCACAGAAAGACTATAGCCTTCTCCTTTAATAACAAATAAAAAAGGCAATTCTTGTGCGGCTTTAATGGCATAATCAACAGACTTACCACTAGTAAAAAAGAGTATAGTAGCAACAATATGTATTATGTAAAAGTGGAGTATATAATAAAAGAAAGCGGTTCTCCCGTATATTGTTAATGCATCGGTAAGTCTGTTTTTTATTTTTTCTAAAAACGCCAGTAATATAAATGCGGTTCCAATAGTGATGCACAAATACATTAAAGAAGGTGGGTACTTGAACACATTTATAAAAGAAAGAAAAGTATACAATGCCGTTGGTTGAGTCGTCCATTTTACAGGATCACCATAAATATTCAAAAAGCGGAGTACTATAAACAAAGCAATTAATCCAATACCTAGTTTACTCAAAATTACAAATCGCTTTTGCTGTGTATAGCTGCTTGTGAAAAATTTACCTGCACAATAGCCTAACATCATCACCCCTGCCCAAATAGGAAAGGCATAAGCAATTATCACAAAATGATTGGGTACAACTTGATAAAAAGCAAAATTAGAGTGATGCAATAAATCCCACCAAAAACCTGCCTTAAATCCTGTAGTAGCTTCAGGTATATCTAACAAATTATGACCAAAAACAATCATCAACCCTATCGCGAAAATTAATTGATAAGAAAATCCGAAGCCGATGAATATGCCTAAAACAATCATCGACATACCAATTGCCCAGATTACTTGTAATGCAAAGACATTTAAAAATGGATTGAACGTCCATGCAAACGTAATGATGGTTATTTCTGCAAAAACTAACCATAATCCTCTTTTAATTAAAAAACTGCTGAGTTCTTTTTTAGATTTACGTAAGCTTTGTAAATAAATTGATGTTCCAGATAAGAATACAAAAGTTGGTGCGCAAAAATGAGTGATCCATCTAGTAAAAAATAAGATGGGCGTTGTAGTTTGTAAATTCAGCGGGTCATCAACATTTGCTTGTATATGTACAAAATCTCTTACATGATCCAAGGCCATAATTACCATGGCAATTCCCCGAACTATATCAATAGATTCTATTCTATTGTTCTTTGCAATAGATGCTTGCATAAGGTTTATTATTTATTTTTATCAATCAATAAAATGGTTTGCAACAGCACATTGGCTCCATTGGCCATATCAATTCCTTTTGTAAATTCTTTAGGCGAATGACTAATTCCTGCAACACTTGGAACAAAAATCATTCCTACAGGAGCAATCATCGCCATTTCCTGAGAATCATGTCCAGCGCCACTTTGCATGTATTGATAGGTAAAGCCTAATGATTTAGTAGAAGTAATAATTTTATCTTGTATAGTTTTATCTGTAAGGGCAGGTTTAGATGGATTGGTTTGATAGGTAAAAGTAAATTTGGTGCCCGACGCTGTTTCAATTGCTTTTGCTCTTTGTTCAATCGATTTATATAATTGCCAAATTTTATTGTAATCTAAATCACGAATTTCTAATCCTAATATTACTTTACCCGGTATTACATTGAATGCGCCAGGTTGTGCTGCAATTTTACCAACAGTTCCTACTTGTCGGCCTTTTACTTTATTAATTTCTTCATTTACTGCAACAATAAATTTTGAGGCAGCAAGCAAGGCGTCGCTGCGCATATTCATAGGAGTTGTGCCAGCATGATTAGCAAAACCATCTACTGTAACTTCCCAATGTTCAATTCCAACAATTCCTTCTACTATGCCAATTTGTAATTTTGCTTTTTCAAGTAACCCACCTTGTTCAATATGCAATTCTAAAAATGCAGTAAGATCTCCTTTTTTGCGTGCAGCCAATTTAATATTAGATGGATTACCACCAATGGCTTTAATGCCTTCGGCGATGGTGAGTCCACTCTGACTTTTTAATTGCAATGCTTCTTCTTTAAAGTGACCAACCATTGCTGCACTTCCATCGGTTCCCCCTTCTTCATTCGAAAAAATAATTAACTCTAGCGGGTGTTCTGTAATGATATTTTTTTCATTGAGTATTTCTATAATTTCTAATCCACCAATAGATCCAACACAACCATCGTAATTACCGCCATCTGGAACCATATCTATATGCGAACCAAAAGCAATTGGTTTTAAAGAAGCATTTTTCCCTTTTCTTTTTCCGATGATATTACCAGCTGCATCAATACTTACCTCTAGTGCTGCGTTCTTCATCAAACTTATAAAATAATTTCTTCCCTCAATATCTCCTTTGGTATATGCAACCCGATACCCTCTACCATTGGCATCTTTACCAAATTGAGCTAACTCGGCAATACGTTTTTCCATGCGTTGTTGATTCGCATTTAATTGGGCAAATGAAAGCAAACAGCTTAACATAAATAAAATGGTAGTTGAAATATATTTGTTATTCATGCGTGTAATTTAATAAATTGGTAATAAAATTATGAATGTTGTGCCTTCTCCCCGTCCGACCGAGTCATCCCCGTCCGAATGGCTGAGCCGGGCGGGCGGGCGGGCTTCTTTAGTTTCTACTTTCAATTCCCCACCATGTGCTTTTACAATATCATAACTCAAACTCAAGCCTAATCCAGTTCCTTGACCAGTAGGTTTGGTTGTAAAGAATGGTTGAAATATTTTGTCTAATACTTTTTGTGGGATGCCGTTGCCGTTGTCGGATACTTTTATTTCTACCTTACTATCAACTTTTTTAGTGCTGACCGTGACTGTTGGCGTGTATCCAA
>Ga0209490_10003620_pt1 | contig 14378 bp, 11 predicted proteins | sample MAT06_FD_187209 | JGI IMG/M metagenome (GOLD analysis project Ga0209490, IMG submission 187209) | Freshwater microbial communities from Lake Fryxell liftoff mats and glacier meltwater in Antarctica - MAT-06 (SPAdes) (version 2) | ecosystem: Environmental > Aquatic > Freshwater > Ice > Liftoff...
TAATTTCAACTTGTGGCTTACTGATGATTTTTTACACCTGTGTTGCTGACTCTATTATCTAATTTTAGCAAAAATTGAAATCTTTGCTAGGTAGTTATTTCAGGGTTTCATGCCTCCAAATTTAAAATTATTAAATTTGTCTTAATATCTGCGGAATGTGGGTTCTTGTCTTTGAGCGTTCACAAACTTCAACATTCGGTAAAGTACCTCTATTTGCGGTAACTTAATACAAAATGGTTCGATCGTTGGGACTTTAGTCCGCATCAATCAAAGGACTGAAGTCCAAACGATCGAACCTATAAACCTACGAACCTATATCTATTAATCCACACCCAACAGCCGTCGTGTCCTCTCTGCTTCTTGTCTTTGAGCGTTCACAAACTTCAACATTCGGTAAAGTACCTCTATTTGCGGTAACTTAATACCCCCTTGTTGAGCTGCTCGTATCGGGTTGCCAAAAATCGCCTCAACTTCTAGCGGCCGCGATTCATCATAATCAATTTTCATGCTCGTGCGGTAAGGCTTCATTTTGTGAGTATAGTCGAGCATATCTGAAATAAAGTCATCGGGAATAATGCGAGCGCAAATTTTGGCCCCCGCTACCACTTCTGTCATGATTTCCTCGACTAAAATCAAAGTATCGGGATTCGCCATCAGTTCATCTGTTCTCGCATTCAAAACTACAGACAACCCGTTATAGGGTATATTCCAAACCAGCTTTTTCCACCTTGACAACAGTAAATCTCCACTCAGTTTGATCGGAATCTGAGCGCGCCTAAAGTCGCTAGCAATTTGGTGCAATCTGTTTGTAATACCTATTTTTTTATAATCTTCAGTATATTCTCCCAAGGTGATAGCGCCGTAATCTAGATGACAGATATGACCAGGTGAAACTTTATAAGAACACAAAAAACATAGCCCGCCAATCACTCGTTCTGCGCCCACAATCTTAGCGATTTCCGGTTCTATATTCAGTCCATTTTGCAAAACTAAAACTACGCCATCATCCTTTAGTAAATGAGGCAATATTTTCGGTAATAAATGATTTTGAGTTGTTTTTAGCGCTACAATTACCACGTCGCACTGAGGCATTTTGCGCGAGTCATGGTAAGCACGGATTTGCGGGAGGGTGAAATCGCCTTCGGGAGACTCGACAATCAAGCCGTGCTTTTTGACGCGATCGTAATCGCTGCGTAATAAAAAATTAACTTCAAAATCGGCTTTTTGCAGTCTAGCACCGTAGAATCCGCCTAAAGCTCCCGTGCCCACTATGGCATAATTACGATTTGGCATAATCTCAAAAATTCAGAATAAACTATCAACAAAAAAGAAACTCGACCGTCATTCCCTGCTATTATTGAAATCTAGAAGCAATCTCAAATTTTAAATCTCAAATACCCTCAGCCACTGCATTAATTCTTCAGATAGTTGTTTTCTATTTCGCGTCACTGCATCGATGCAAACGTGCTTAGTAAGAGCTTTGGCTGCACTTTTTCCTGCAACTTCGCTAGAAAATACTTGATAGGCAATTTCAAATTCATCGCCAGTAACTTGTTGAGGCGTTAACTGAATTGTCAGTCGATCGCCCGCAAACATGGGACGATAAAAATCTACACTAGCATGAATGATCGGAAAAGCAACCTCGGGATTGCGAAAAAATGCTTTGAGATTGATTCCTGATGCTGCTAGAGATGCCTCATAAGCTTCGTGACACATCGCCAAAACGTTAGCAAAGTAAACGACTCCAGCAGCATCGGTATCTTGAAAGCGCACAGTGCGGGTGTAACTAAAAGACATTTGTTTTGAATTTTGACAGTTTTGGACGCAGAAATGGATTTTTTTGTGAATATCTAAATGCCTCTAGAAGTGTTTTGAGTTTTGAATTAATTCAAAACTCATAAATGTTTGCTTCACCCTAATTTTTTAACCTTTGTTTTTAATCAACATCACATCTATAATCTTGAGTGCAATTTCTTCGGACAGATCCAATGCACCATAAAGATCGTTCAAAAGTTGTTCTTCTTCTTTGGAAATCTCGCCATCTGCTAAAGCGATATCAGTTGTTACAGCAAAAACTGTTTCTTTAAGTTCGTCGGGAAGTGTCGCCAAAGCCGCATTAAACAGTACCTCAGCTCCTTGGCGTTGCAGGATCATCAATAGCCGATCGAGCATTTTTCTCATCACGTCATCTGGATAGCTTCGGAACAATTGCATCCGAGCTAACGTCATACTAAGCGCTTTACTTTCGCTATCATTAATGTAACCGTCGGCTGCTACGGCAATTAGCGCGATCGCCGCAAATGATTCGGCAGGCCCTAACGTTACCTCGGTTTGTTGGCGAGTTTGCGATACTTTATCAAATAAACCCATGATACTTTCCTCATTGTTTAGTGGTGGATTTATGGAGTCCCGAAGGTTTTGGCTTGGGAGGTTTTTTGGGATTTAGACAATTATATCAAATCTTGTTAGTTATTTATTCAAGAAAATCATGAAAAAATTAAGAATTTTTATTTTGCCCTGCTTGTGTTGGGAGGGCGGGTTTATGCAGAGCCTAAATTGCCTTCTAATATTTCGGTTAAAACCCGTACTCCCAGGGCTGACTATCTACTTTTGAAACAGAGCTAAATCTGCTTTCAGAAAATCAACAAACTGCCGCGCAGTTCTGCCCGATCGCCCATTACGACGAGTTGCCCATTCTTTAGCCCGGTGCTCTAAATCCTCAACAGCGAGTTTGATTCCAGCAAGTTTTGCCAAATGTCCAACAATTGTTAAATAAGTGTTTTGATCCGCAGGTTCAAAAGTCAAAGTCAAGCCAAAGCGATCGCTAAATGAAAGTTTTTCCTGCACAGTATCCCAAGCATGAATTTCATCTCCGTCGCGGGGGCGAGGCCTATCGTCAAAAAACTCTCGAATTAAATGTCGCCTGTTAGATGTCGCGTAAACAACTACATTTTGAGGGCGCGCGGTGACATTTCCTTCTAAAACCACTTTCAGAGATTTAAAAGCATCGTCATCTTCCTCAAAAGAAAGGTCATCTACAAAAATAATAAACTTTTGAGGAACTCCCCGCAACTTCTCGACAATTAACGGCAAATCTTGCAAGTCAGATTTAGATACTTCAATCAAGCGCAAATTGCGATCGCCAAATTCATTTAACAGCGACTTCACCAAAGAAGACTTACCCGAGCCGCGACTCCCGTACAGCAAAACGTGCAAAGCCGGATAACCTGCCAACAAAAACTCCGTATTTTTGACCAGAGCATCTCGCTGCCAATCGCAGCAAACCAATTCTTTCAAATTTATGCGATCGGGATGCGGAATACTCGCCAACTCGCCTCCTCGCCACTGAAACGCACGATATTCAGCAAACAAACCAGTACCAAATTGTCGGTAATAAACTGCCAAAGATTCCGTAGCACTCGACCATTTTTCTAGTTTTCCGTGCAGCGGTAAATCGCCGTTTTCTGGTACAGTTTCTGAGTGCCAAATCGGAGGCACTGCATCAAGTTGACCCGCTACCCGCACCCACTTGCTCAACTGTTCGCTGCTACATTCGTATATATTTTGCAGCACTTCTAAATCATGTCGGGCGGCTTCCACCAAAGCGGGCGGCAAACTCGCAAAATCTGTTTGCTGAGCTAGGCGAGAAAACGGGTTTTCGTCTTTGAGAATTTCCCAAATCAGAGCATCTTTCCAGCTCAGATTTTTAGCAGCCTGAATTTTGAACCAGTTTCCATAGGCTACCTGACAGTCAAAACCGCTGACTTCACTGTGATGCAGGGCGTGTAGCAAATCGAGAAAAGCTTGACCTGCGGGGCTTTTGAGAACCGATTGATATAGCAGCAGGGATGCTGCTTGGCGTTGGAGGTAACGGATTTGGGCGATCGCACCAGAAGTTAGAGCTGACATAGTGGCAATTGTATAACAGTTAGATATTCTGACTGGGTTTAATAAATTTTCTAACAATTTGCGACCTTAGTTACAGGTCGCGCTGTATAAATTTAGATGCAAAGAGTGAAATTTGGGGCATTAGAAATGAATTTAGGTACAGCAGCGGCGATCGGCTACGGCATCTTAACACTGATTGGCGGCATCATGGGTTACATCAAGGCCAAAAGCCAAGCGTCCCTGATTTCCGGGCTGATTAGCGGTTCGCTGCTAATTTTTGCAGGCACTGCACAACTGATGGGACAAAGTTGGGGTTTAACATTAGCAGCAGCCATCTCGGCTGTTTTAGTAGTAGTTTTTATTTTACGGCTTGTCAAAACTCGCAAGTTTATGCCCGCTGGGATGCTGATTTTAGCTAGTTTGGCGTCTTTCGGGGCGATCGTTTACGAACTCAGCGGTCAATATCAATAGTTAGTTGACTGTTAACTGTTAACTGTTAACAGTTAACAGTTAACAGTTAACTGTTAACTACTGCCCAATGCCCAATGCCCAATGCCCAATGCCCAATTCTCAATAACCAATAACTAATAACCAATAACTGATTCAATGTACTGCTCAACTTCCCTGAGTTGCTGCCGCTGATATTCCATCCAATCTTTCTCCGTCGCTCGCTGTTCGGCTGTTTCTTGTTGGTACCGCGCCTGCTTCTCTAAAAAATTATTGTAGAACATTATCGCTTTTTCAATGGTGTGAATTGCCAGCTTAACCCGCTCTTCAAAAACTTCTAAAATCAAATTATCCATGATTGACTCAATCACGTTACAAGACTCTTCAAAATCGATTAAACTGATTCCCACTTTGCTTTTATGAACTAGAGTTTCTACGGGAGATTTTAACGTTTCTCTAAAAGTATTCGCATAGGACTCAGGCAAATATTTCAGAGGTTCCGTAAACTTCGATATAATCTCGCCGCCTATTGATTGTAGTCGCTCTCTAAATCTCAATTGACTGTTGAGGTCGAAGCATTCAATACAAAATTCAATATTTTCTATATCAACAGATTGTAATTCTTTGAAAATTAAATTTAGTTCATTATCCAAAATTAAAATTGACCGTTCTACCTGGTAATCAACTTCATTCCGCAACTCTTTGTGCAAATTATCTTTGTCAAAAAAACCGATAGTATCTCTTTGAAAGACTTGATTTTTTTGATCCCACAAAAACCACTGATTTTTTAACTTTGTAGTCTTGTCGTTCCAGCATTTACGAACTTTAACAACAGCATCATACTTGCCCTGTTTTCCTAAACTACGAATTCTGACATCGCATCCACTTAGTTCGCCAATTTGCTCCCACACTTCAACAGGAGACGTTGAAGCAATTCTCGGCTTGCTATTCCAGACATCCTCAGCCTGAGATACATCTTTGAAACATACCTGAAGTAACCCCTTGAGTCTGAGAGCCGATTGTTTAATTTCCTCAATACAAGGTTCTACATCTAAGCTGAGGTGCGTAGCTGACTGTTTAATCTCCACTGATTTATATTCGTCTGCCAACAATCGATCGCTAAACTGGGTAATAGCCTGGAATACTTTGAGATACTCATTCATTTCCTTTCATTCCTCCTTTCCTTAAATAGCATACAATACAGAACATCTGCCTTTTTGAATGCAAACTGAGTCACAACATGGATTATCTATTCACCCCTGCAACTCAGGCTAGACTCAATACTGGGAAACTCATACAGCCTGCGGCCAAAACAGGAAAATTGCTGCCCGCAGCTAGAGATCCGGTGACAGGGGAGTTTGTGGAGATCGCAAAAATATTTTATCAATCAACAACTGCAACTCTATCCGATCGCGGAATTCTAGGATTGCTCGCACAGTTAGCCGGAGGCGGCCCCGTACAGCCGCTGATAGCTCCGGTGTACGTGACACTGGTGCCCTTGCAGGTTGCTCAAAGTCATCAGGGGTTTCAAAAAATATACAGGATGCTTAACTGTCTAAAAATTAATTTGGCAGTGATGCAGGCGACTGCTGCTGTAATTGGTATTGGCGCTGTATCGAACACAGTTTTGTCAGCAGTAAACTTTGACCAAGTATTAAAAATAAGAGAAGAGGCGAAGCACCAAAAGCTAAAAATTAAAGACGGGTTTATCGATCTTAGACACATCCTCAAAGACGAGGGAGTAGAGGTGATTCAGCAAATTTTCAAGGTGGCCCACGACTCTAATTTTGAAATGCACCGTCAGAAACTGGTTAACGGTTACGATCTTTTTTCTAAGGCTGTCAAGCGCTGCCAATCAGCCTTGACATTACCCGATCTCAAACTTCGGAATTCCGAAATTAGTGGCGCGCGGGATATGCTGTTTGAAGCTTTAAAAATTTATGACGATTGTAGTTTATTGGACGGGCTATCTTCTGCTGGAAAACTCCGGCTAATGGAATGTGCTTGGGCGATCGATTTGGCGATCGGCGTCACGTTTCAGTTGCAGCGGGCCCACAATACGGTGAGTTCGCGTCTGAAAGAACTCCAATCGAAAATTCGTCAAGATATTCTAACTGTTGTTAAAGGATGTGAATCGGCATCCGAACTAGATTTTTTATTTCCAGAAGTTACTAGGATTCTCGGTCACGATTTAAGTGTCATAGAATTTTGGCAAAATGAGATTGATTGGATGCAAACTTTGTCTCCGAAAGAGCAGCATCAGTTAGCTAATTTAGATAAACTTAGCAGCAGCGATACTTTAAAAAGCAGCATACACACTACATTTGAAATATTAACTGCGGAACCTTCACTTTATGAAAGTTTAAAGCAAAAGTCTCATTTTCTATCCTTGCGCGACCAGCTAGCCTTCGCTGTATCGCCGAAACTTCGCCGGGAATACGAATTTTATGTCACCCAGCAGGCGATCGCCACTGGGTATCAAGCTTTGGCTACCTCGAACTGGCAAGAAATATCCGATTTAACTGTGGCAAACCTCTACTACTTTTTTCAAATTCGCGACGATTCAACTGAAAATTATCCAACTGAGGATGAATTAGAAATCCCTTCTTGGCACTTTCCCAAAACCTTAGAAAATGAGCTTCATTGTAGTTGACTGTTGACTGTTAACTGATATCAATTTCGGCTGCGCCGGAATGATCAGCGAGGAGACTCAAGATGCCGTTTCTGGCGCGCCAGATTAATTGTAGGGACAAAGGCACTCGCAGTCTCCTCTATCATGTCCAAGTAGTAAGGTGCGCATTGCGCACCCTACAAGTAGAGTGTGTGCGCCAGGACTTATAGCAACCGCCAAGGCGCTTTGGTCATTGAGCGGAAGTGTCCTAACCACCTTGGCGACTGCTATATTTATTCTTCTTTTACATTAAGCTGTCGCGCATTTAAATTACATATTCGGTACGGGCTAGAAGCCCATACCACAAGAGTTTCATTGATTTTTCACACACAATTTAAATGTAGAACAGCTTACCTGAGCCACAACTTAATAGTATTGTCTTTAGAACCGCTAGCAATAGTTTTGCCGTCAGGACTAAAAGTTACCACATAAACCTCATCGGTATGTCCTGTCAAAGTATTTAGCAATTCTCCGGTATCAAAATCCCAAATTTTAATAGTTTTATCCTTGCTTCCGCTGGCAATAAATTTCCCGTCCGGGCTGATAGCAACGGAGACAATATCATCCGAATGTCCCTTGATAGAGCGAATTAAATCTCCTGTTTCGAGATTCCAGATTTTGATACTTTCATCGTAGGAACCGCTAACAATTGTCTTGCCGTCCGGGCTCACAGCAACCGACCTCACCTGGTCGCCGTGTCCCTCAAGAGTTTTGAGCAACTTCCCGGTTTCTACATCAACAATTGTAATTTTTTTATCCTTAGAAGCGCTAACCAAACTTTTACCATCGGGAGTGAAAGCAACAGAGTAAACAAAGTCTGTATGGTCTGGCAAATTGTAAATCAAACTGCCAGTTGTGGCATCGGAAATCTTGGTGGTTTTGTCTCCGCTGCCGCTAGCAACGACCTGTCCGTCGGGGCTGAAAGCGACAGACCAAACAGATGCAGTGTGATCGAGACTGCGAGTAACTTGCCCTGTTTTCAAATCCCACAACATGACTCTCCAAAAACCTGTTCCTGTCGCAAGTTTTGTACCTTTTGCGTCGAAAGCAACCGACCAAATGGTGGCTGAATCTCCTGGAAAAGTGCGGATCGATTTGCCTGTGGCTAAATCCCAAATTTGGATGGTTTTGTCTTTGGAACCGCTGGCTAACATCAAGCCGTCTGGACTGAAAGCAACAGACCCAACTGCATCTGAATGCTGAGCGAAGTTTTTGACTTTGGCGTTTTTCCAGTGGAGACCTGCTTGGCACTTTTCTTGTAAGTTTTGAGCGGACGTATAGGTGCTGGAAGTGTTGGCAATTGTTGGTATTTGGCTGATGCAGCCTTCATAATTGCTTTCTTGATAAAAAGCATCGATTCGATTGAATTGTTGGGTTTCTTGCTGCACTTGCTGCTGTCTTTCTTGCCACTTTAGATATCCGTAAATTCCGCCGATCGCAGTTAAGAGCGCCGCAATTGTTGCCCCAGCGAGATAAGGATTGAATTTGCGAGGTTCTTTGGGGGAAATTGCTGTGCTACTGCCGATCCTCTCCGTTGGCGTAGTCCCCGTAGGGGCGGGCTGCGCTAACGACAAATCGGATTTTCCATTCAAATTAACCTCCGGTGATACCGCCGAACTTGTCTGCACTTCGACTTGAGTGGTGCTGGCGGTTGGCAAGTTGGGATTGGGGTTGCGGTGTCCCTCCAAAACTATGGCGATCGCCTTATACAATTTACCCAATAAAGATTTAGGAACGACTAATTCTTCGATTCTGATGGCATCTTCGTCGGTAAGCCCTAGAACTTGCTGCAAGCGCTTTAATTCTTCGCGAGTTTCCACAGAAAAGGGATATTCTTGCTGCATTGCTTCTTGCAGTGATTGTTCGTAGCGTTCGCCTTTTTCTCTGTATTTGCGGTAAGGGTTCAATACCTCATCTTCGATCGCCTCTGATTCTTCTGGAAGCAATTCTAAGCTAACACGCAATTCTTCTAATATTCTTCTACCGACGAGGGTAATGTCACCGCGACTGCTGCTGCGTCGATCGACCTCTTCGCGATATATTGTCAGTTTGGGAACCCGCACTCGCGATCGATCGCCAATTTTCCGCAAATCCGCCAAAGCTTCCGCCGCAGACTGATACCTTTCCCGAAAATCGTAGCGCACCATATTGTCCAAAACATCAGCCAGCGCTTGGGAGCAGGTGGTTAAATGTCGCCAAACAATTTCGCCTCTACTAGAATTTTTCAAATCCCGCAATTTCGGCAAATCGTAAGCGGGCAAACCAGTCATCGCTTGGATGCCAATCATTCCCAAGGCGTAGATATCGCTGTTGAGTTGCGGGTTATATTGAAATTGCTCGATCGGCATATATTCGAGCGTGCCAATCCGCACAGTTATCGGCGCTTGTCTTTGAGCGATGTGAATCTCTTTCACCGAGCCAAAGTCAATCAAAACTAACTTGTTGTCTGAATATCGGCGGATTAAATTGGCAGGTTTAATATCTCGGTGAATTACTCCCTGTCCGTGTACAAATACTAAAATTTCTAACAGTTCCTTCAGCAAAGGAATCATTTGTTCTTCTGTTAGAGGTTTTCCGGGTACAATCTCTGTTGATAGGGAATTACCTGCTACAAAAGATTCAACTAAGAAAAACTCTTCGCGTTCTTCAAAATAAGCAAATAACTGAGGAATTTGGTCGTGTTGACCGAGCTTTTCTAGAACTTCTGCTTCTTTTTCAAAAAGACGGCGGGTAGTATTAATTAATTTCGGTTCGCTGGTACCGGGACGCAAGTGCTTGACAAAACACTGCGGTTCTCCCGGACGGCGAGTATCTTTGGCCAGATAAGTTTGTCCAAATTCTCCTGTTTCTATGACTTCAATAATTTGATAGCGTCCATCTAAAAGTTGGCTCACCATGATAATAACTTAGTTGCTCCTGGGCATTGGGCATTGGGCATGGGGCATTGGGCAAACAGGGAATTGGGAATTGGCCAAACAGGGCATTGGCCAAACAGGGCATTGGGCATAGTTTTTTCCTTCCTTCTTCCCGGTTCCTGAGCGTAGTCGAAGGGCCTTCTTCCTTCTTCCTTCTTCCTTCTTCCTTCTTCCTTCTTCCTTCTTCTTGCTTCCTTCAACTTCTGGCATACTCTATTTTTTCAACATCTGCAAAGCTTGATATCCCAAAAAGAAGAAACCAAAAGCACCAAGTACCGCTATCGTGTCTGCTAACACATCAACTGTCACAAATTCGCCCATTGCAATATCCTCTCTTGACTGATATTTATCCTCGGCTTTTCGGTCGCTGACTGGGTGAGGGGTCTTGCCCCTCGTTTCGGGCGAACCGAAAGATGCTCACAAATTATAGCGCTTGAGGCGATCGAAATAACTTTTCGGGCGATCGACTAGCTTTTTGTTTTAATATTTTTTAATATTTAAGAAGACAAATCGTGCACCGAAATTTTGAGGTCAGTTCCCTTTGATATTGTTAACCCTGCTAATTCTTTCTTTAATCGTCAGTAGAGCCTACACTAAGAATTTGCGCCTCAGCGTCAAAAATGCGCCTCGCACCGACAGCAGTACCGCGAAGCCCTCACTGGAGCGGGATCGGAAAGTCTCAGTAATCGTACCAGCATACAACGAAGCTGAGAATATTCGGGATTGCGCGATCGCCATTTTGGAGAGTACAGCGCTGTCTGTGGACAACCTAGAGGTTTTGATTGTAGACGATCGATCGACAGACGACACACTGGCGATCGCCCAAACTCTACAACAACAGCTCAACGACCCCCGCCTCAAAATATTAGCAGGTCAGGCGCGACCGGCCAACCAATATTGGGCGGGCAAAAACTGGGCCTGCGCCCAAGCTGTTCAGGAAGTAACCGGAGAATTTCTATTATTTATCGATGCCGACGTGCGGCTGAAACCGGGGGCGATCGAAACCGCGATTTCCACAGCAGAAACTGAGAAAATAGACTTATTTACCTGTATGCCAGCGCTGGTTTGCGACTGTTTTGCCGAATGGTTGGTGCAGCCGTTAATGTTCAATCACCTAGCAGTTTGCTTCGATTTTACGGCGGTTAATGATTCCTCAAAAACAGATAGTGCTTTTGCGGGTGGCCCATTTATGCTGTTTAGGCGATCGGCTTACGAACAAATCGGCGGACACGAAGCAGTTGCCGGCGAAATTGTGGAAGATGTGGAATTAGCTAGACGCATCAAACGTGCGGGTTTAAAGCTCGCACTTTATTCGGGTTCAAATTTGGCATCCGTGCGGATGTATCGGTCTTGGAGCGCATTGTGGGAAGGCTGGACAAAGAATCTGTATCTCGGCGCTAAGCGCAGTTGGGGAATGATGATTTACATGGCCGCAATTATGTTATTTCTTTATCCGATGCCGTGGTTGGCATTAGGTATTTTGCTGGCTAACGGGGACTTTGCAGAAATTCTGGCAATCAGCAATTACCAATTACCAATTACCAATTACCAATTGCCAATTACCTTGTTAACTATTTGTTTATCTGCGATCGTAATTTGGCAACAGTACAATTTGCGCAGTTTGGGTGCCCAAATTTCCGATTGTTCGACGAAATACTGGTGGTTGGGAGGTTTGGGAGGTGCGTTAATTGCGGCAATTGCGATCGGTTCTGCGATCAAAACCGAAACCGGTTGGGGATGGACTTGGCGCGGGAGAGCTTTGCAAATCAACAATTAATCCCCGATTTTGTATTCACACAAATTAGTCGTAGGGTGCGCACTGCGCACCTTGCCCATATCGAAGCGCGCCAAAAATGATAATTCTACACTCAACCTTTCGATGATAGCTGTTCGACAAAAGCTTGATGTTCCGCTGTATCCAAACCTTGCTGCAAAACAGCTAAAACCTCAGCTAAATTTCCCGCCAACAAAGCTGATACAGACAACTGCAATCCCGGAAAAATTTCACTGCAAATTACGCCTTCGGCATTAGGTTCGATCGCAATATATTCACCTTCCCTCAACCTCAGCCAATCAAATCTTTGCTGGTAAGTTCTCCATACCAAATATTCTTGCACTCGATGACGGCGGTAAATTCTTAACTTGTCGTGCAAATCGTAGGAAGCGCTGCTTGCAGCAATTTCTACCACCAATTCCGGTGCCCCTTCCAAATAATCATCATCGCTAACAGTAGATTGTCCGCCGACATCGATTCGCAGCAGCGCATCCGGTTGCGGTTCGCTATCTTCATCGAGACGCACTGTAGCAGCATCTGACAAGTCTACTCCCGGCGTTGCAGCGTAGTAAACCCCCAACCAAGTCATGATTAAACTGTGAGGTTTGCCATGCTTTCTATGTCGCAGCGCTGCTGCCATATAAACTACTCCTTCAATCAATTCTGCTTTCTTCCCGTGCGCCATCATCTCATAGCGGCGCTCAAATTCCTGTCGCGTCAACCTGTCGCCACTTTCTAACGGAATTAGATCGATCGCACTTTTGCCATTTTCCCGTTTTTCTGAATGGGCGATCGCAATTTTTCGCTCTGATTTCATCACTTTCTCCTTGGCTAAATTAGTCGTATGGTGCGCAGTGCGTGCCCTAAATTAGTGGTTTGGTGCGCATTGCGCACCCTACGATAACTTATGCTTCTGCGTATACAAAAGCAGGTACACGCTTATAAGCAGGTGTGCCCGATCGCTTTTCAATCTCCGGGTGAAAAATCACATTAACTTCAGGATAAAACATCAAAGCAGCACCCGCACGAACCGCCCCGTAAATCACCTCCACATTTTCCATTTTTCCCACATTTCCCTGCACAGTCACCCGCTGATGTTCTTGCAAACCCGCGCTTTCTGCATCAGTGCGATTCATCAAAATGCAGTTGCGGTGCGGCATTCCCCGGTACTTGTCATCAATTTTGTAAACGACAGTATTGTGCTGAGAATAACTGCGCCCCGTCATCAAGGCCACGACTAAACCGCGCGCCGATTCCGATGCACCAAAATCTTTAATTTCCGGTAATTTAAGCACGGGCAAAGGCGTGACAAACATCTTGGCTTTGCCGGAATCAGTGGGGAATTTAGGTTCCGTAAAAATTCTGCCGCTGATGGTGAATTCTTCTTTTGTTTCATCAATTGTTGCTATCTTTTCATAGCCAGGAATCGTTTTGGCAATCAATTGTCGAACGTACTTTGTATCTTGAAGTTGTCGCCAATCTACCGGATAAGTGCCATGAATTCGGCTCGCCAATTCTGTCAAAAAATAAACTTCTGGAATCAAATCAGAATCTTTGAGATGAGTTTCGCCCTCATCATTTAAACGCACAAAATTATTACCAGATTCCACCGTTGTTTTGTAGGGGTTTTCAAAGCGATTCAGCACCGGCAGCACAATTGTATTGTGTTTTGCCAATCCGCTAAAGTGTCCCAAGTTTGGTTTAGTGGCGAGGTAAATAATGGTTTCAATTTTGCCTAAAGCGCGTTTTGCCTCAGTTGAATCCGGGTTGGCCCCGTACAAGTTGCCGCCCAAACAGATTAGCGTATCGACTTTGCCTGCATCTGCTGCTTCAATGAGCGATCGAGTATTGTAACCCTTAACAGCGCTCAGGGGACGGCCCAACAACTGTTCGAGAGTGTGTTGGATTTCTTTTTTTAGCTCCACAGTCACGCCCATAGAGCCGAATCCTTGGACATTTGAGTGTCCTCTGACCGGCATTAATCCAGCCCCTTCTTTGCCAACATTTCCCGTCATCAAAGCAGTGTTGGCGAGGCTGAAAACATTATCTACACCGTTACCGTGTTGGGTAATTCCCATCGCCCAACCGAAGACAACCCGTTTTGAATTGCCGATAATTTTGGCGGCTGCCTCAATTTCTGCGCGGGAAACTCCGCAAGTTTCAGTAATAGTTTCCCAAGAAGTTTCGCGGGCGTGCTGCACTACTGCTTCCCAGCCTTCTGTGTGGGCTTGCAAATATGTTTCGTCCAGCAATCCTTGTTCGATTACAGATTTTTGAATTCCGACAAATAGCGCCGTATCGCTGCCGGGAATTGGTTGCAAATAGAGCGACGAAATATCGGAACCAGGAATGAGCGACTTGACGGGAAATGCGGGAGAACCAAACTTGACTAACCCAATTTCCATCACCGGGTTAATTACAATTATTTTGCCACCTTTGTCGCGAATTTTAATCAACTCGTTCATTAAGCGGGGATGATTGTAAGAAGAATTAGCGCCAGCGAGTACGACGCAATCTGCTTGCTTCAAGTTTTCTAGACTCACTACCGAGGTGCGTGTGCCGAACATTTCGTTTAACCCGGTTGTCGAGGGAGCGTGGCAGAGATCCGAACAATCTGCTAAGTTATTGGAACCCATCGCGCGCATCATTAATTGCAGCAGAAAAGCCGCCTCGTTGGAAGAGC
>Ga0209490_10003622_pt1 | contig 14377 bp, 13 predicted proteins | sample MAT06_FD_187209 | JGI IMG/M metagenome (GOLD analysis project Ga0209490, IMG submission 187209) | Freshwater microbial communities from Lake Fryxell liftoff mats and glacier meltwater in Antarctica - MAT-06 (SPAdes) (version 2) | ecosystem: Environmental > Aquatic > Freshwater > Ice > Liftoff...
GCATGCACCCCAATCCACATCTGGATCAAGAGCAGGACCTCAACCAACCGATCGCCTACCCGGATTCATCGTTCGATAGTATCATCCTATCGGACGTTCTGGAGCACATCCGCAAGCCGGAGGAATTGATCCGTGAGATGCATCGCATCCTTCGCCCCGGTGGGCATGTGATCATGAACGTGCCCTTTTATTACGGGTTGCACGAACAGCCCTTTGACTACTACCGATATACACGCCACGCCCTGAAGTCGATGACCGAAGATGCCGGCTTTGAGGTGGTGGAGTTGGCATGCATTGGTGGCGTTCCAGAGATCATGGCCGATCTCTTCTCGAAGTCCGTTCGGGGTGTGCCAGTTGTGGGGCGCCCGATGGCGAAGCTGGCTCAAGCATTCACTTCGTGGTTCGTGCGCGGTGGGCTCGGGGCCCGCATGTCCAAGCTCACTTCATCGGAGCATCCCTTCGGTTACGCGCTGGTATTGCGCAAGGGCTGAGGCTGCTCGAACGCGCCAGCTAAAGTCTGGTGCGAAGGGCAGGTGGGCTAGCGCATCTGAAACCAGCAAGGGCGGTGCCGCCACTTTGCGTGTGCGCGTATCCATCCACGCGCCTTCCACGGTAAGGGTGGCGCAAAGCGTCCCATCTGCCTTTACGAATTGATGCACGAACGAGAACTTCCGCAGGTCCTTGGAGAGGTACTTCACCACCACCTCAAGATCAATAGTATCGACCAGCTTGATCTCGTGGCGGAACATGCACTCTTCGCGAAAGATGATGGGTCCGGAAGCATGCTCTTGCATAAGACCCATGGTGGCACCGCTGCTGTGCAGGAGTTCCATGCGCTGCTGCGCACAGAGGTCGTAGTAGACCGAATGGCGTAGGTGGAAATTCGCGTCGATGTCCGAACAGCGAAGGTGTGGTTGGCTGCGAACAGGTTGAATGGCCATGCTCAACGCTCGAACAAGGGCTTCAAGCGCATCATGCCGTTCACTTGGAATCGGATGCGGTCGAGTTCGGCAGTGTTCTCACGGTGGTTCAAGGCAGCATCGATCAACTGCACGATCTGCGCACATTCCACCTCCTTGATCCCGCGTGAAGTGATGGCTGGTGTGCCTATGCGGATGCCGCTTGTCACGAACGGGCTTTGGGTGTCGAAGGGCACCATGTTCTTGTTCACCGTGATATCCACTTTGCCCAAAGCAGCTTCGGCTTCTTTTCCGGTAAGGCCTTTGCTCCGGAGGTCGATCAACATGCAATGATTGTCCGTGCCATCGCTGATCACTTTGTAGCCTTTCTCCACAAAGCCTTTGGCCATGGTGCGGGCATTGGTCACCACCTGCTTTCCATAGGCCGTGAAGGAGGGTTCCAATGCTTCGCCAAAGGCTACGGCCTTGGCAGCGATCACATGTTCCAACGGACCACCCTGGGTGCCGGGGAAGACGCCACTATCCAGTATGGCGCTCATCATACGCAGTTCCCCTTTGGGCGTCTTCTGTCCCCATGGGTTCTGGAAGTCCGCGCCCATCATGATCAAGCCTCCCCTTGGACCCCGCAAGGTCTTGTGGGTGGTGGTGGTAATAATATGGCAATGTGGTAGGGGGTCGTTCAGCAGCTTGGCAGCGATCAACCCGGCCGGGTGGCTCACATCACCTAGAAGCAGAGCACCCACCTCGTCGGCTATGCGACGGAATTCGGCATAATCCCAATCCCGACTGTAAGCACTTGCGCCGCAGATGATCATTTTGGGCTGCTCCTGCACAGCCATTCTGCGCACCTCGCTCATTTCAATTCGGCCTGTCTCTTGTTGCACGCCATAGAAGGTAGCGCGGTAGAGTTTGCCGCTGAAGTTGACCGGGCTGCCATGGGTCAAGTGGCCGCCGTGGCTGAGGTCGAAACCAAGGATGGTATCGCCTGGTTTGAGGCAGGCCAGCATCACTGCGGCATTGGCCTGGGCACCGCTGTGTGGTTGCACATTTGCCCAAGCTGCACCGAAGAGCTGCTTCACCCGGTCAATGGCCAGATTCTCTACCTGGTCAACGAATTCGCAGCCACCGTAGTAGCGCTTTCCCGGCAAGCCCTCGGCATATTTGTTCGTGAGCACCGAACCCATGGCTTCCAGCACTTGCTCGCTCACGTAATTCTCACTGGCGATCAGTTCCAAGCCCTTGGTTTGGCGCCACTTTTCCTGGGCGATCAGGTCGAAGATCACGGTGTCGCGTTGCATGGTCTGTTACCCTTTTGGGTGGGCAAAGGTAACGGGGCGGTACCCATCAACCTTGGTCGTTCCGAAGCCCTGAAGCCGCCCATAAGAAAAGCAGGACCACCGGATACTGAAGAGCGTGCAAGAGCTTCACGGAGATACCTTCCAGGGCTGGAATGCTGGACGCCATGAGGTGCAGTGCCAAAGCCACCAGACCAATGGTGGCAAATCCCAACAATACCGCCAAATGATAGCGGCGGTCACCAAAGAGTTGATGTGCCAATAGCAGACTTAATAGGAGCATGAGCGCGATGCAGGCAAAGGCCGAGGCCCACTTCAACAAGACCAACGAGCGCAGCGACCAACCTGCCACAACGGCTTGGAAAGCGCTGTGGGCGTAAGAGAAAGCGCGGTGGTTCTCGAAATGATCGATCTGGTAATTAAGGTTGATGAAGACGAATTCGCGCGCGGCACCCAAGGCGACGGCCAGTAGCAGGATCGCGCTAATGAATAGGCTTCGCCGCGTCATGCCTGCGACCCGGACTTTGCCGATGGTGCGAACCGGCGCACCCAAATGGCCCACAGCAAGAACACCCAGCCATAGACCACGACGTAGAAGGTATAATCGTGGTTGAAGTTGAGCAATTCGTAATCGTACTTGACAATGAGGCAGAGCGCGGCTACACGAAGCGCGTTGATCAGATGTATGGTCACCAAACCGAGGGGTCCGAACCAGATCTTGTGCTTCCAAGGACCAGGGTAAGCGACCAAGAAGATCAGGTAAACGGCAAAGAGTCCAACGCCGTTGCACGGATCGCCTATCCAAAGAAGATGCCCGCCTTGTACCCCGATGGTGCGAAGGTTATCGGCATTGACCGGTTCTGGGATCAGTTCCTGGCCGAAGAGGTTAAGCAGGCCACCGCTCCAAGCGATCAAGCTGTCGATGGTGATCCGGTCTAGCTCACCATGGGGATGTACAACGAATTCGAAGAGCAGGTACCACCCCACATAAAGGAGCGTGGTCATAGCGAGAAAACGTAGAACAGGATCCCGGAACACCCCTGTGTTGGCGGGGGCAGGGGGCATTACGCCGAACGCTTATCCGAGCGCCGAAGGTCAAGCGCTTTTTTGCCACCTAACAGCGCACCGGCAGCAACAAGAAGGCTCAACCCCCCGTCAATAGGGATGCAGGGTGGGGGCCAGCAAGGGGGAGGACCTCCCACACCCGTAGCCAACACTTGGGACGCCAATATTGGTGTGGCGAACAAGAAGATGACGAGGATGAAGCGGAGCGCGTTGTTCATGTTCCTAAAAGGGCCGAAAGCGGTCAAATGTAAACAAAGTGATCGGATCTGGGCAAGTTCATGAATGTTCCTTGGTGGTTTACATGACCATTAGGTAGCTGATGTTCAAAGAGGTCGGGGTCCGCAGTGGACCAAGTTCCTGTTCGGGACACGCTGTGGCAGCTATATTTGCCGCATATCCGGGTAATCCCCGTTGGACCTGGTGTTCCGCTGCAGACCGGTCAGCGGATAGCCTGTTTAACCGAATGGCAGCACCAAAACCCCAGCAACGCGGAAGTATTGTCGATGCGAAGGATCTGAGGTATTTCCTCCGTATCGCATCCAAGAACTGGTATTTTGTTGTCGTTGCCCTGTTACTCTCTGCAGTTCTGTCCTACTTGTACAGTTACAAGTTGCCGGACATCTATGGAGCCACCACCCAGATCCTCTTGAAAGATGAGGAGGTGTATGACTATCAGAGCCAGGTGTACAAAAGCCTTGGCTATGTGCAGGCCTATAGCGACATCGTTAACCAGAAGCGTGTGCTCATGTCTTACGACCTGATCGATGCCGCACTGGATAAATTGGATTTTGATATCTCGTATTTCATCGTGGGGCGATTCAAGACCTCCCAGGTATACGGTACACTACCCTTCACCGTGCATATCGACATATTGGATCCGGATATGTATGGTAAGCCCTTCGATGTGCGGATAGTCGATGTGGAGAAATTCGAGCTCAGCTACGATCATAAGGGTCAGATCGTCAAACGGATCTTCCAGTTCGACAAGGATTCTCGTGACCCGGACAATCAATTCTTGCTGAAGATCGCGGCCTCGCCGTTCTTCAACGAGGGTACGCTGCCCCGGTTGATCGAAACCGATTATCAGTTCGTGCGGCATGAGCGCTCCAGCCTGGTCAAATTGTACAAGTCGCGCATTGGTGTGGAGAATCAAGAGTTCACTACCATTTTGGATGTGACGGCGGAAGACGAGGTAGGGGTGAGGGCCAAGATGTTCCTGGACACGCTGTCGAAGGAGTATATCCGATACACCCTACAAAGCGAATTCGACATCAACGAGAATACACTGCAGTATATCGACAAACAACTGAGCGAGGTCAGTTTGATCCTAGAGCAGCACGAAGATGAACTCCAATCCTACAAGGAGAATAAGGACATCCTGAACCTATCACGCGAAGAGAGCCTCTACTTCGGCGAGCTTGTCAAGTATGATCAGCAGCGTCGCCAGCGGGAAATGGAGATCCAGTCGCTCTCAGCGCTCGAGGATTATGTGCGCAATAGCAGTGATGAGAAATTGCTTCCGCCTGCGGTGTACATTATGGAGGATGCGTTCGTGAAGCAGACCCTGGAGCAGTTGTATTCCATGCAAATGGATCGCAATGCTGGGCTGTTCACCGGTACAGAGGACAACGTCACCATACAACGGTTGGATTCGAACATCCAATTGAACAAGTTGAACCTGCTTACCTATATCAAGAACGCTGAGGCGGCGTTGAAAGGCTCCATAAGTGATATCCAGTCACAAGCCGATGATTATGAGCAATTGATCAGGAACCTGCCGAAGAGCCAGCGCGACATCCTGAACATCGAACGCCGGTTGCAAGTGAACGAGCGTATGTACATGTTCTTGTTGGAGAAACGGGCCAGCACAGTGATCGCCAAGGCAGGTATCATTCCCAAGACCAAGGTGATCGAAAGCGCCCGAAGCCTTGGTGTAGTGCGTCCTGATAAGATGAAGATCTTCTACACCTTCATGTTGGGTGGGCTGCTGATCGCCGTTATCGTGGTATTCGTGCGGGTCATGTTCTATGACCGTATAGAGAATGCTGACCAATTGAAGGAGCTGACCACCTTGCCGATCTTCGGGGAAGTGATCACCAGTGAAAAGGCCAACGAGAACTACGTGGTCGTGGATAGCGACCCCAAAGCGGCCATCACAGAATCCTTCCGAACGGTTCGCACGAACCTGGAGTATGTGCCAAGTCCTTTGGATCGAGGCAAGGTCGTCTTGGTTACTAGCTACCGACCGAATGAAGGCAAGACCTTCTGCTCGGTTAACTTGAGTGCTATCCTGGCAAAAGCGGGCAAGAAGGTGTTGCTACTGGAATTGGATCTGCACAAGCCCAAGGTGGCCACCGGATTGGGCATGAAAAGTACCACTGGACTTAGTACCATGTTGATCGGCAAGGCGGATTGGCGGCAAGTGGTGATGCCAACGCAGTTCGAGAATTTCTATGTGATACTTGCAGGTCCCACGCCACCCAATGCGTCGGAATTGATCCTGAGCAAGCATCTGCAACAGCTTTTTGAAGAAGGGGCCAAGGAATTCGATTACATCATCGTGGATACCCCGCCAGTAGGGTTGATCACGGACGCCCTCTTGATGATGCGTCATGCCGATGCCACCCTGTTCGTGCTCAACACACGCTTTGCCAGCAAAGACCACGTGAACAATGCGCTGGAAGTGTTACAGGCGAACCCGACAAAGAACACCGGGTTCATCCTTAACGGGGTACGCATCAAGAAGAGCAAGTACTATTACAATACGAACTACGGCTACGGATACCGCTATGCCTATGGTTACGGAACAGGCTACGGTTATGGTTATGGCTACGGCAAGCGCTCGCGTAAGAAGGGTGAGGATGGCGCCGGTCAGAGGGATCTGACCAATTGAGTGCAATTCACTGAACCAACCGGTCATGGACCACGAACGTAACAAGGTCCGGTGGGACGTGATCGTGGAACCCACGCAACCCTGGTGGCGGCTTGATCTTCGCGAACTCTGGCACTATCGCGACCTACTGAAGCTGATGATCCGAAGGGATCTACTGGCGATCTACAAGCAAACACTCCTTGGACCGCTTTGGCAGGTACTGCAGCCGGTGTTGACCTCGATCATGTTCGCTGTGGTCTTTGGTCTTATGGCTCGCATGTCGCTACCCGGCATTCCACCCATGTTGTTCTACATGGCCGCCGTGGTACCGTGGATCTTTTTCTCCAACGTGATCCAACGGACTTCGCAAACGCTGCTGTGGAACGCCACACTGATGTCGCGCGTTTATTTCCCACGATTGCTGGCCCCCATGGCGACCACGGCCAGTACCATGGTGAGTTTCCTTGTTCAGTTATTGGCATTCATCGGTATTGCGTTGGTCTATCGCTGGTCGGGGCGGTACGCATGGTCGCCTGGGCTAGGCATGTTGTGGGTGCTGCCGCTCATCGCCCTGATGAGCCTTCTCGCGTTCAGTATCGGGATCCTGGTAGCTGCGCTCACAACTAAATTCAGGGACCTCACCTTCCTGCTCACCTTCGGGATCCAGCTGCTCATGTACATGAGCCCGGTGATCTTCCCGCTCAGTATGGTGCAAGAAGGCTCCACCTTGCGCAGGGTGATCGAGTTGAATCCCATGACCGCGGTGCTGGAAGGTTTCAGGTCCTTGTTGCTCGGAACTGCCATGGACTGGAGCACCCTTGCCTATCCCAGCTTGTTCACGGCCATAGTGCTTGGCCTTGGCTTGGCCATTTTCCAACGCGTTCAACGCTCGTTCTCCGATGTCATCTGAATCGCGGCCTCCGGTGATACAGGTGCAGGATGTGCGGAAGCGCTATCGCTTGGGTGTTACCGATCGTTCCATGGTGGCCGATGAATTGGCCAGCGTATGGGCTGGATTGCGCGGGAAGCGCGATCCCCATACGCGTGTAGGCGGATCGCTCTCGGATCAACGGGTCGGCGACTACTTCTGGTCACTACGCGGGCTATCGTTCGAGGTGTTTGAAGGCGATATCCTGGGGCTCATCGGTCGCAACGGAGCGGGCAAGAGTACCTTGTTGAAATTACTTTCGCGCATCACCCCACCCACGAGTGGCACGATCCGCATGCGCGGACGCGTTTCCAGTTTGTTGGAAGTAGGAACCGGGTTCCATCCGGAGTTGACCGGTCGGGAGAATATTTACCTGAACGGGGCCATCATGGGCATGCGGCATGCCGAGATCGATTCGAAGTTGGATGCCATTATCGCCTTCAGCGGTATCGAGCATCATATGGATACGCCGATCAAGCGGTACAGTGTAGGGATGAAGATCAGGCTTGGTTTCGCCGTGGCAGCCCACTTGGATCCCGATATCCTTATCGTGGACGAAGTGCTGGCTGTAGGGGACGCTGAATTCCAACGGAAATGCCTGGGTAGCATGCGCGATGTGGCGAGTGCAGGCCGTACGGTGATCTTCGTAAGCCACAGCATGGCCTCGGTCCAAAGCTTGTGTTCACGCGCCATATGGCTCGATAAAGGGGCCATTCGTATGGATGGTGCCACTGAGCCGGTCATCCGAGAGTATCTTCAGGAATGTTCCCCGCAGGATCGCGAACAGGTTTGGTCTGCGGCCAACGCACCGGGTACCGACGAGGTGCGGTTAATGGGGATCCGGGCCATAAGCGATCGAGCGGACGGCGCCTTCACCATCGGCCATGGGATCAGCATGGAATTGGACCTGGATAATCGCAGCATCACCGACACGGACCTCAATATCCAACTGATCGTGCGAACGGGAACGGATAGCATCGCCTTCATCAGCGACCTGACAGAGGCCATCGGGACAGCGCTTTGGCCGATCGGGTCCAATAAGGTCACTTGCATCATTCCGCCCGATCTGCTCAACGATGGTGGATACCGTGTGTCGGTACTTTTCCAACGCCGCGGGAATCGTCATTTCCTGGTCACCGATGCGCTATCGTTCGACATGCAAGAGGGGCCGCGTAAAGGTGCTTGGTTCATGAAATGGGAAGGGGCGGTGCGGCCAAAACTCAAGTGGATCCGATAGGATCGAACAGGCCAAGAACCACGTTCAGAACGCACGCTCCCCATGACCATTAAAGCACTACTCAAGGATCTGGTCCCACCGATCGTGTTCAGGTTGGTGGGCTCGCGCCCTAAACCGGTGGTTGTAGAACCGGTCTTGCCCAAGGTCCATTCGGTAAGAGCCGGTCCGCTTGGTGGCTTTCGCCTGTTGGTCAACGACCACCAGCCAGCCTTTCGTGAGATGTTGGATGGCAGTTATGATGACTATATCTGGCCAGCTACGCCCGAACAGATCCAGGCTGGTCTAGTAATCGACGTTGGCGCCCACATTGGCTACCACGCACTGGCCTTCGCGGCGCGTTATCCCAATTGCCAGGTGATCGCCTTTGAACCCAATTGGGTCAACGCTGCTCGCTTGGCAGAGAATCTCGCTCTCAACCCTGAACTGCAGAGCAGGGTGGACGTGCAACAGGCCGCCTTATCTGATACGAATGGGTCCGTTTCGTTCAACTCATCGGCCAATATCGAGGATCAGACCAGCTCTGGTGGCTATTTGAGCGAGGTGGTGCCGCCGTTGGAAGCCTCCATCTACCAGCGCTCAAGCTTCCAACCATCAATGGTGAACACCCACCGCTTGGATGATCTTGCCCGATCAATGGCCTGGAGATCGATCCGCTTGATCAAGATCGATGTGGAAGGAGCAGAGCACCTGGTCCTTGCAGGGGCACTGGAGGTGCTGGAAAGGGACCGGCCGCTATTGCTGATCGAGATCCATTCTGCGGTCTGTATGCTTCGGGTACTACAGATCGTGTCACCAATGGGCTACCATGTCCGGCTTTTGCACGAGGATAGGCCTGGTCGGTGCTTCATCGTGGCCGAGTGAAGCCCGTTTACCGCCGGAGTGCAAAACCCTACCTTCGCGGACCCAGCACGGCTTGCCTTCGCCCCACCTTACACCTTCGCTGAGCAAGGACTTCAACTGAGATGCCGACCGATCCAGAAAGTAGACCAGCCTCGTACGGGCAGCACGCTCCACTCCGGGTTACGACCTACTCACCGGCATCAGCAGTTCTTAAGCCGACCGTCCTAGTGCGAGGGATGATCGAGGACCTGAAGGCTTCCTGGGGGCTTGCTTGGCGCTTGGCCCGACGGGACCTCAGTGCGCAGTATCGTCAATCCTTCCTCGGATATCTGTGGGCATTCATTTTGCCGGTGTCCAATACGCTCGCTTGGGTTTTCCTTCATGCGACGGGCATCATAAAGGTCGCGAACACGGGTCTTCCCTACCCGGTCTACGTGCTTACGGGTACCATGCTCTGGCAAATGTTCATTGAAGCCTTGCAATCACCACTTCAGCAAGTGGTCCATGCGAAGAGCATGCTGGCCAAATTGAACTTCCCAAGGGAATCCTTGATCGTAAGTGGGATCATCAAGTGGTGGGCGAATGCTGGCGTGAAGCTCATCGTACTGATACCGATGATGATGCTCTTTGGGGTTTTCCCCAATGGGTACTTGGCGTTCGTGCCCGTTGCGATGATCGCGATCCTGATCGTTGGCATGGGGATCGGGCTTCTGCTCGCTCCCATAGGCCTGCTCTACAACGATATCGGGAAGGCCATTCCGATATTCGCCCAGTTCGCCATGTTCGTAACCCCGGTTGTTTTTGCCATGCCTACAGAAGGGCTTACCGCCAGATTGTTCCAGCTCAATTTCATGACCCCGCTCATTCTGCATGGACGATGCTGGCTGACCGGAACTCCGGGCCCGCTTCTGGAACAATTCGTCTGGGTGACGATCACGTTCTCCTTCATCATGATCTTGGGTTGGGCACTGTTCCGTGTTACCATGCCGATCCTTATTGAACGCATGAGCACATGAGCCTTCCCGGAGAAGTGTTGGTGCGAGTAGAAGGTGTCTCGAAGAAATTCTGCAAGGATATGCGGACGTCTTTGTGGTACGGTGTTCAGGACTTGGGGTCCGAGGTGTTCGGGCGCACACGAGGGGCGGACCTGCGTCCGAAGGAATTCTGGGCATTGAAGGATGTCGACTTTGAATTGCGGCGTGGCGAGTGTCTCGGTTTGATCGGTCGTAATGGAGCGGGCAAAACCACCCTGCTACGTATGCTCAACGGCTTGATCAAACCCGATCAAGGGAGTATTGAGATGCATGGTCGGATCGGAGCGCTGATCGCTTTGGGCTCGGGGTTCAATCCGATCCTCTCCGGTCGAGAGAACGTATATGTGAACGCAGCCGTTCTGGGTCTATCCAAGAAGGAAGTAGACCTCAAGCTGGATGAGATCATCGATTTCGCGGAGATCGGAGATTTCATCGATGCGCCGGTCCAGAATTATTCCAGCGGCATGAGCGTGCGGTTGGGTTTTGCCATTGCCACATCCTTGGAACCCGATGTGCTTATCCTCGACGAAGTATTGGCTGTAGGCGATGCGGCTTTCCGCCACAAGTGTTATCACCGGATCGCCAAACTGATGTCACGCACCGCCGTGATCCTTGTTTCGCACAGCATGGATCACATCGGTGCCACATGCAACTCGGTCATGCTGATGCGAAAGGGACGACCGACCCATTACGACAACCCTGCGGAAGGCATATCCGCTTACTATGCCGAGAACGAATCCGCAGGTCGCGAATGGGAGGATGGCGGAAGGGTGGAGGCGATCTATGCGCCGGTCGTGGGCCTGACCGTGGAGGTGCCGCGCCCAGAGATCGAGTATGGTGGTCGACTTACGGTGGAGGTGAAGATCGCCTGTGATAGCGATGTTCCGGACGCGGTGTTCTCCTTTACCTTGATGGACCAGCAAGAACGGCCCGTGATGTGCTGGAATTCCAGCCGACGAAGCGAGCCTATCGACCTGCGAAAGGGAACTCAGATGGTCAGGTTCAACATCGATCCCGTGCTTCTGCATGATGGTCTGTACATCTGGAATTTTAGTGTCATCAGGAAAACCTCCATCGAACATTTGGTCTGGCTTATGCGCGCGGGGGATATCAGGGTCACAAGCCCTTACAGACCACTTGCAGGCATACCCTATCTTCCGGACACATCCAGCGTGGAGGTGGAGATACTGGGACAGGAGATGGAAAGCAACATGCCGGGCAGTGGAACATAGGGATCATCATAGCCGTGATGGCAATGATCGGCTGGTCGATGAGCCGGTCTATTGGTCTCCATGCTGCCGCCGCGGTTCATTACGTTACGTGATCTATTTCAAGAGCAGGACATGAGAACGAAGATCCTGGTAACGGGTGCCGGTGGTTTTATCGGGAGCCACTTGACCGAGGCATTGGTGCGCGCCGGACATTCCGTGCGGGCGTTGGTCCGCTACAATTCCAAGAACAGTTGGGGTTGGTTGGACAGCCTGCCTACAGATGTGCGTGACCAAGTGGAAGTGATGGCCGGCGATGTGCGTGACCCTAACGGCATGCGTGTGGCAATGCATGAACGCGAACAGGTCTTCCACCTCGCTGCGCTCATCGGCATACCCTACAGCTACCATGCCCCGGACAGCTATGTGGACACCAACGTGAAAGGCACGTTGAACGTGCTGCAAGCCGCGCGCGATGCGAACGTGGAACGCATTCTAGTGACCTCTACGAGCGAGGTGTACGGCACGGCGCGACAGGTGCCGATCACGGAAGAACATCCCCGTCAAGGCCAGTCGCCATACTCCGCCACCAAGATCGGTGCGGACCACCTGGCGCTTTCTTATCACTTGAGCTTCGGTACACCGGTAACCGTCGTTCGCCCGTTCAATACCTATGGTCCGCGCCAAAGTGCCCGTGCCGTGATCCCCACCATCATAACGCAGCTCATGGCGGGTGCGAAGGAGTTACGGCTGGGTTCACTGAGCCCCACGCGCGACCTGGTCTTTGTCGAGGATACGGCACAAGCATTCATCGCCATTGCAGGGGCGAAGGCCCTGGTCGGCGAGGAGGTGAACATCGCCACGGAACAGGAGATCAGCGTGGGCGACCTCGCCGAGAAGCTGATGGCGCTGACGGGCAAGCGGGCGCAGATCGTGACCAGTGAAGAGCGCATCAGACCGGTCAATAGCGAAGTGGAACGACTCCTAGGCAGTGCTGCGAAACTCAAGCGCCTTACGGGTTGGGCACCAGATCATGACCTGGATGGAGGCTTGAAGCGCACCGTTGAATGGTTCAATGACCCCGCGAATCGCGCGGGGTACAAGTGGGAGATCTACAATGTTTGACGAGATCATCGCCGGTATTCGTGGCCTGTTCCCGCAGGAGAGCGGTATGATCCCGTTGCATGCGCCCTGGTTCGATGAGGCCGATGAACGTGCCGTGGCAGCATGTGTGCGGTCCACCTTCGTTTCTTCTGTAGGTGCGGAGATCACCGCCTTCGAGCAGGACCTGGTGGCGATCACCGGAGCATCCCACGCCGTTGCGGTGGTCAATGGCACAGCCGCCTTGCATACGGCCCTAATGCTGCTCGATGTGGGGCCGAACGACCTCGTCATAACCCAGCCGTTCACCTTCATTGCGACCTGCAATGCGATCGCGTATACCGGCGCGGCGCCGGTCTTCATCGACATTGATCGCGATACCTTGGGCTTATCTCCCGATGCCGCGATGGCATGGTTGGAAGGGAATTGCGAAATGAGATCAGGCTCGTGCTACCACCGTGCATCGGGACGGCGTGTGAAGGCCTGCATACCCATGCACTCCTTTGGGGCACCCATGCGCATCATGGAACTGCTGGCGCTGTGCTCGGAATGGAACATCAGCGTTATCGAGGATGCGGCCGAGGCTTTGGGATCCAGGGTCAACGAACGGCATGCAGGCACCTTTGCACCCATCGGTACGCTCAGTTTCAACGGCAACAAGATCGTTACCTGTGGTGGTGGTGGAGCGCTGCTGGTCCGGGATGAACAGGTCGCCCGGGCAGCGAAGCATTTGACCACCCAAGCCAAGGTGCCGCATCCTTGGGCCTTCGCTCATGACCGGACAGGGTACAACTACCGGCTGCCGAACCTGAACGCGGCGCTGGCGCGTACCCAGCTGCGCAAGTTGCCGCACAACGTGAAGGTGAAGCGGGAGTTGCACGAGGCTTATCGGTCCCTCTTCAAGAACACACCGTGGAAGTTGATGGATGAGCCAACAGGAACAACCAGCAACTACTGGCTGAACGCGGTCCTGATGAGCGACCGAACGGAGCGTGATGCATTCCTTCAGAGCTGCATGGATGCCGGTGTGCAGGCCAGGCCTGCGTGGGAACTGGCCACCGACCAGCCCATGTATACGAACGCGATACAGGGTGAACTGACCATATCGCGCGAACTACAGGATCGTGTTGTGAACATTCCAAGTAGTGCGCACCCATGAGCACGCCCTCGTTGATCCTGTTGGGAGGTGGCGGCCATTGCCGTTCGGTGATCGATCTGATCCGAGCGATGGATATCTTCAGGATCCACGGTATCCTGGATCAAAAGGAGCTTGTCGGAGGCACTGTTTCCGGCTGTAGCATCCTAGGCAATGACGATATGATCCCAGAGCTGGTTCGCCAAGGGCACGGTTTCGTGATCACGGCTGGTCAGGTCGGTAGGTCATTACTTCGGCAGAAGCTCTACGAGGCTGTTCGTATGGCCGGGGGGCAGTTGGTCACGATCACTTCACCTCATGCCTATGTCGCTTCGGATGCGCAGGTAGGCCCCGGCGTCACCATCGGCCATGGCGCGGTGGTGAGCAGCGGAGCACGTGTTGGTGCGAATTGTATCGTGAATACGGGTGCCATCGTGGAGCATGACACGGTGGTAGAGCCACATTGCCATATATCCACCGGAGCTATCGTGAATGGTGGTTGCACCATCGGGCCAGCATGCATGATCGGTAGCCGGGCTGTCATTTTACAGGGCGTCAACATTGGTGCGGATTGCGTGATCGGTGCAGGTGCCGTTGTGTTACGCGATGTGCCGCAAGGCCTCACCATGGTCGGGGTGCCCGCTGAGCGTATAACGCCATGAGCCGAGCTGTGGAACCGGTCCTCATCATCGCGGAAGCGGGCGTTAACCACAATGGCGATCTCGACATGGCATGTCGGCTC
>Ga0209490_10003623_pt1 | contig 14376 bp, 10 predicted proteins | sample MAT06_FD_187209 | JGI IMG/M metagenome (GOLD analysis project Ga0209490, IMG submission 187209) | Freshwater microbial communities from Lake Fryxell liftoff mats and glacier meltwater in Antarctica - MAT-06 (SPAdes) (version 2) | ecosystem: Environmental > Aquatic > Freshwater > Ice > Liftoff...
ACTACAATCAAGCTCGACTTTTTGTTGGTCTTACCGCCTTCATCTAGTTTATTAAATAATTCATCTAGCGACATCGATTCTTCTGGAAGGATGGTGGCTACAGCCCCACCCGCAATACCGCAATTGATCGCGATGTAGCCAGAGTTTCTGCCCATTACCTCAATAAAGAATAATCGGTTATGAGAAATCGCTGTGTCGCGAATTTTATCTATCGCTTCAACTGCTGTGTTAGTGGCGGTATCAAAGCCGATTGTGTAATCCGTACCCGCTAAGTCATTATCAATAGTGCCGGGGATACAAATAGAAGGAACTTTATATTCTTCGCAAAATTTGTGAAGGCCAGTAAATGTTCCATCGCCACCAATGGCAACGAGCGAGTCGATGCCATTCTTCAATAAATTTTGATAGGCCTTTTCTCTTCCCTCTTTGGTCCGGAATTCTTGGCTGCGTGCAGTTTTTAAAATCGTGCCACCTCGTTGAATAATATTACCAACCGAACGTGCACCCAATTTTACAATGTCACCGCTGATCATGCCTTCATACCCCTGCATGATGCCATACACTTCCTTCTTATAGTAGATAGACGCCCTCACTACGGCACGAATTGCAGCATTCATTCCAGGCGCATCTCCGCCAGACGTGAATACACCAATTTTTGAAATTTCATTCTCCATGGATTGATTTAGAGCATTCAAAAATAGTGGATCAAGCCCAGTTTACAAGAATGTTATTTTTTCGAGACGTTTATTTCCTTTTCAATCGTTTGAAATAATTGATCAGGCCGTTGGTAGAGGAATCATGTGTCAATATAGTTTCTGCCAAGCTCAATTCAGGCAGTATCTTTTTTGCCAGTACTTTGCCCAACTCAACACCCCATTGATCAAAACTGAAGATGTTCCAAATCACACCTTGAACAAAAATTTTATGCTCGTAAATAGCAATCAAAGCACCTAGCGTTTTTGGCGTCAGCTTTTCAAACAGAATGGAATTGGTGGGTTTGTTTCCCGAAAAGACACGGTAGGGCGTGTGAAAATCAATTTCTTCGTTCGACATGCCTGCTGATTTTAATTCCGCTGTTACTTCCTCTTCTGTTTTGCCCATCATCAACGCTTCGCTCTGGGCGAAATAATTTGAAAGTAATTTATCATGATGATCGCTCAGCGGGTTTTGACTCACAGCGGGCGCGATGAAGTCGCATGGAATCATTTTGGTGCCTTGGTGAATCAATTGGTAAAAGGCGTGCTGTCCGTTGGTTCCAGGCTCGCCCCAAATCACAGGCCCTGTTTGGTAGCTTACGTGCTGGCCGGATCGATCAATCGACTTGCCGTTGCTCTCCATGTTACCCTGCTGGAAATAGGCAGCAAAGCGATGGAGGTATTGGTCGTACGGCAGAATGGCTTCCGAGGATGCATCAAAGAAATCCACATACCATAGACTGATCAGCGCCAATACAACGGGGATATTTTTTTCGAGAGGCTCGTTTTTAAAATGGTTGTCAACTTCGTGCGCACCTGCGAGAAGTTGTTCAAAATTTTCAAATCCTATCGTGCAGGCAATAGACAAACCAATTGAAGACCATAGTGAATATCGTCCACCTACCCAATCCCAGAACACAAACATATTTTCGGGAGCAATACCAAATGCGGTCACGGCTTTTGTGTTTGTAGATACAGCCACGAAATGTTTCGATACATCCCCCTGCTGATTAGATTTATTCAAAAACCATTGCTTTGCAGACTCTGCATTGGTCATGGTTTCTTGGGTGGTAAATGTTTTAGAAGCGATGATAAAGAGTGTTGTCTCAGGATTGAGGTGCTTAGTAGTTTCTGCGATGTGAGTTCCGTCCACGTTTGAAACAAAGTGAGGCCTGATATTTTTTTGATAGGGTTTCAATGCTTCGCAAACCATCAGCGGTCCAAGGTCTGAGCCGCCAATGCCAATGTTCACTATGTCGGTAATGGCCTTTCCCGAAAAACCCTTCCATGTTCCATCAATCAACTTCGATGAAAACTCTTTCACCTGAACTAAAACTCTATTCACTTCAGGCATCACGTCAACACCATCTACCAACACGGGTGCGTTTGACCGGTTGCGCAAAGCGGTGTGAAGAACAGAACGATTTTCAGTCTGGTTGATCCGTTCGCCTCGGAACATTGATTCAATGGCAGTTGGTAATTCTACTTCTTTTGCTAGTTCGATCAGTAGTTCAAGTGTTTCTTGTGTAACAATGTTCTTAGAATAGTCTATCAAGATATCATTCAATTTCAATTGAAATTTCTCGAAGCGATTTGGGTCTTCATCAAACAATTCGCGCAAGTGGGTGGCCTGCATCGAGAGGAAATGCGAAGTGAGTTTTGTCCAGGTAGTTGTTTCGGTAGGATCGATCGTAGCGAGCATATAGGTTGGTTAAGCCGTAAAAATAATGAAGAAAACGGATGAATGATCCAGAACGGATATTACAACAAATCAGGCTGACGAGGAGCTTATCCCCCGACTACTTTTTTTAAATTCTCGATCAACCCTTCCCAAAGATCCTGCAATTCTTCAAAGTCATCAAAGTCAGAATAGTCGCTCACTTTGATAAAGGTCGATTGCGTGATGTCGTTTACTTCTAGCCGAAGCTCAAAGTAGGAGGGATCACCTTCGTCACTTTTTGTTTCTGGCAGGTATTCGAACTTGGCAAAATGATTGGTGCGGTGCGAACTCATAACTGCTTTGTGCTCTTCATTTTCCCAAACAAACGTAAAGACCTTTTCGGGACTGATCTTGACATCATCGGCAAACCATTCCGATAGGCCGCTGGCAGATTCAATATACGGGTAAAGCATCTTCGCGGAAGAGTGAATTTCAAAATCTGTGATGAAGAGCCTTTTTTTGGTAGAGGTTGCTTTAGTTGCCATATGTTTTGTGATTTGATTATAAGGTAGCTTAATTTTTTATGAACAGCAAAATTGGTGTCCATTAGTTTTACGAAATCTTGTTGGATCAGTAATTGTTCTTAATTGTTGCAAATTTGATCTGATTAAATCTGAAAGTTTTATAAATTTGCGCTCTTTAAAAATTAATGGCGCGGTAGCTCAGGTGGTTAGAGCGTTGGATTCATAACCCAAAGGTCGGGGGTTCAACTCCCCCCCGCGCTACCATTTAAAAGCAGCTTCGGCTGCTTTTAATTTTTCAGCCTTAGCTGTCCATCTATCTGTGGCTCTATTTTTGAAGTAAGTTTGCGTCTGCTGATGAAAAAAATTGACAAGCTTATCATAAAGTCCTTTGTAGGGCCTTTCATCGTTACCTTATTGGTGGTGGTATTCATCTTGTTGATGAAACAAATGCTCCTTTATTTTGACGACATCATTGGTAAAGGATTGGAGTGGGGCGAATTGGGATCCCTACTTTTCTATTTTGCTATTTTCATGATTCCCCAAGGACTTCCCTTGGCTGTTCTCATGTCTTCCCTCATTACGTTCGGTAACTTGGGCGAACATTTTGAATTGACGGCCATTAAGAGTCTGGGCATTTCACTTACGCGTGCGCTGGTTCCAATTTTTGCATTGGTGGTTATCATTACTGGGTTCGCCTTTCTAGCGAACAATTACATGGTGCCCAAGGCAGCGCTGGAAGCCTATAGTTTAATGTACGACATCAAACAAAAAAAGCCGGGCTTGGATATCAAGGAAGGATCTTTCTATAATGGCATCCCCGATATTAGTATCAAAGTCAACCACAAATTCAAAGACGGCATCACGCTGAAAGGGGTGATTATTTATGACCATCGCGGGCGGGTAGGGAACAAACAAGTGATTGTTGCAGATTCGGGCAAGATGTATACGATGCTCAACGACCAGTACTTGAAGTTAGAACTCTTTACTGGTTATGACTACACCGAAGGCAGCGGCTCCGGGCAAGATGAAACAGGTCGGGCGACAACTGAAGAAACCTATCGTAAAACAAAATTTTCTAAAATGCAGGTCGTATTAGATCTGTCATCCTTTGGTATGAATCGAACGGATACCAAATGGTTTAAAGGAAATAGAATCATGCGGAATATTACTGAATTAGATCACGACCTTGATTCAATCACTAGGGAGTTGAAGGTGCAACAGATAAATTTATACAATGCAAGGGGTTCAATTTTCAACTTACATTTTAAGAGAGACTCCCTTGTTCTGCCAAAAGAGTTGGAGGTTTTTAAAAGAAAAAGGGATTCAACTTCTTTGTTGAAGGCTATTGGCACAGCACCTTCTGCTGGGATTTTAACCAATAGCTACTCGAACTGGGCGGCTAGTTATGTGCCATCGATCAAAGTGCCCGATTCCATTACCCGAAGGGAAAGGAATAAATCCGATAGCTTATTCAAAACGGAAACTAGAACGAAGGCAGAAATATCAATTGCACTCAATCGAACTAGGATGGTAAAAAGCCAACTTCAAAACTTCAATAGCAATTCTGATTCACAAAAGTCAGAATATAAAGTCTTTATGATTCAATGGCACCGAATTCTGGCAAACTCCATTGCTTGCTTAGCCATGTTTTTGATCGGGGCTCCACTTGGGTCGATTATTAAGAAAGGTGGTCTTGGGGTTCCAGTGTTAGTTTCCATCCTGTTTTTCATTTTCTACTACGTACTTGACTTGCTAGGAGCCAAATGGGCAAAGCAAGACTTTATCCCTGTTCCGGTGGGGGTGTGGATGGCTAATTTCATTCTTTTCTCGATCGGAATGTTCTTTTTACGTCAGGCGAGGGTGGATGCCCGGCTTTTTGATGCCGATTTCTACCATGTTGTTATCGATAAAATAGCAAAGCGATGGGCGATTTTGAGAGGATTGCCAAAAGTTGCCTGATATTTGGAATTTCTGGTCAATTCCAATATTTTTGCGCGATTATAAAAAGACAATAAGAAAAAACAAGCGATGCAACTCACCTCAGAAAAGAAACAAGAGCTATTCAGCAAACACGGATTTGCTAAAAAGAAAACAGACACTGGCTCACCAGAGTCTCAAATTGCGATGTTCACAACTCGTATCAACGATCTAACAGAGCATTTAAAGATTGCTAAGAAGGACTTCTCAACACAACAAGGCCTAATAAAGCTTGTTGGGCAGCGCAAAAGACTGCTTAATTATCTTCAGCGCACAAATATCACCAGGTACCGCGCCATTCTAGCAGACCTAAACCTTAGAAAATAAATTACACATGAAGCCAAATAGGGAACCCAAAATAGGTTCCCTTTTCGCTTTTATAAACATGTAGCTTTCGCCATTAGCGGGTGCTCACTAAAACTTTACACCATGAATTTAAATGTTATCACCAAGAGTTGTAAACTGCCAGATGGCCGTGAAATCAGTATAGAAACCGGTAAATTAGCGCGCCAGGCTGACGGAGCAGTTGTGCTACGCATGGGCAACACCATGCTGCTGGCTACCGTAGTTGCTAATCACACGCATAAAGAAGGAACGGATTTTCTGCCCATGTCGGTAGATTACCAAGAAAAATTTGCTTCAACAGGAAAGATTCCAGGCGGTTTCTTGAAAAGAGAAAGCAGACTTTCTGATTATGAAATTCTTATAAGCAGACTTGTAGATAGAGCGATACGTCCCTTATTTCCAGATGATTATCATGCTGAGACGCAAGTAATGATTCAGTTAATTTCTGGAGATCCCAGCGGCCTACCAGATTCATTGGCTGCTTTTGCGGCATCGGCTGCATTGTCGGTTTCGGATATTCCATTTCAAGGACCTATCTCTGAAGTGAGAGTAGTGCGAGTAGAAGGTAAGTACATTGTGAATCCAACGCTTGAACAAAAGGAGCGTGCAGATCTTGATTTTATTGTCGCTGCTTCAATTGACAACATATTGATGGTAGAGGGTGAGGCGAAGGAGATCAATGAAGAAGATATGCTCGAGGCATTGAAGATTGCGCATGAAGCCATCAAGGTTCAGTGCGAATTGCAAATCGAATTGACGAAAGCGACAGGCAAAACAGAAAAGCGAGTATACAATCACGAAGTGAAAGACGAAGCCTTTAAAGCAGAGCTCCATAAACTGTTATACGACAAAGTCTATGCGGTGGCCCGCCAGCAATTGACCAACAAACACCAGCGATCAGAACTGTTCGGAAAAATAGTAGAAGAGTACGTGGCTTCTTTGCCGGAAGACACAACTGTGAACAAAGACTTGGTAAAAAAATACTATAAAGACATCCAAAAGAAGGCTTGCCGTGATTTAGTGTTGAATGAAAAAGTTCGTTTGGATGGACGTAAGACCAATGAAATCAGGCCGATATGGTCAGAGGTAGATTATCTTCCGATGGCGCATGGTTCTGCTGTCTTTACTAGAGGCGAGACGCAATCCATTACCACCGTAACACTTGGAACGAAGTTAGACGAGCAGATGATAGATGGCGCGATGTTCTCAGGCACGAGTAAGTTCATATTACATTATAACTTCCCTGCGTTCTCAACCGGAGAGGTGAAGCCTAACAGAGGGCCAGGTCGTAGAGAAGTAGGTCACGGAAATTTGGCGATGCGTGCATTGAAACAAGTGTTACCCAATATGACCGAAAGCCCTTATACAATCCGTATCGTTTCTGATATATTAGAATCAAATGGTTCTTCATCGATGGCGACCGTTTGCGCGGGTTCATTGGCATTGATGGACGCTGGTATTAAAATATCAGGCCCGGTGTCAGGCATAGCAATGGGGATGATCTCAGATACCACAACAAAAAAGTATGCTATTCTTTCTGATATCTTGGGAGATGAAGATCATCTAGGCGACATGGACTTCAAGGTGACGGGTACTGAAAAAGGCATCACGGCCTGTCAAATGGATTTGAAGGTTGATGGGCTCACCTATACGGTTTTGAAAGAGGCATTGGATCAGGCTAAAGAGGGAAGGGCGCATATTCTAAAGGAAATGAAGAAGACTTTGGCGGCTTCCAAACCAGATCTAAAGCCACACACTCCCCGTGCCGTGACGATCGTTATTGAAAAAGAGTTGATTGGTGCAGTAATCGGGCCGGGAGGAAAAGTTGTTCAGGATATTCAAAAAACCACAGGCGCTACGATTGTCATAGAAGAAGTGGCAAACAAAGGCATCGTCAATATCTTCGCTAACAATCAGGATGTTATGGATGCCGCAGTAAGACGAGTCAAAGCGATCGTGGCCGTTCCTGAAGTAGGAGAGGTTTATTCCGGAATAGTAAAATCAATTATGCCTTTTGGGGCCTTCGTTGAGTTCATGCCAGGAAAAGACGGCCTACTTCATATCTCTGAAATTAAGTGGGAGCGATTAGAGACCATGGATGGAGTGATGCAGGTAGGTGAAGAAGTGAAAGTGAAACTGGTAGAGGTTGATAAGAAGACCGGCAAGTTTAGACTTTCAAGAAAAGTGTTATTACCAAAGCCAGCAACGAAAGAAGAAACGCCCTCGGCCTAATCTTTGCTTGTGCTTTTTTTTGGAACTAATATTTTATTTTGCGTCCTGAAAAAGGGTAAAAGGATAGAACATCGATGAGACAGTTAAAAATAAGCAAACAGATTACCAACCGCGAAAGCCAGTCGCTTGATAAGTATTTACAGGAAATTGGTAAGGTAGATTTGCTTACACCTGACGAAGAAGTAGAGTTGGCCAAGCGGATTAAAGAAGGTGATCAGATTGCATTGGAGAAATTGACGAAGGCGAATTTGCGCTTTGTGGTATCTGTTGCGAAACAATATCAGAACCAAGGATTGTCATTGGGTGATTTGATCAACGAGGGGAATTTAGGGTTGATAAAAGCAGCTCAGCGCTTTGATGAAACACGCGGATTTAAATTTATCTCTTACGCGGTATGGTGGATTCGTCAGTCGATACTTCAGGCGTTGGCCGAACAATCTCGTATCGTGCGCCTGCCCTTGAATAGGGTAGGATCACTGAATAAGATATCCAAAACATTCTCTGAACTAGAGCAAAAATTTGAACGTGAGCCTTCACCAGAAGAGTTAGCTGAGGTATTGGAAGTGACTACCGCTGAGGTAGTTGACACAATGAAGATTTCCGGACGCCATGTATCTATGGATGCACCATTTGTGCAGGGAGAGGAAAATAGTTTGCTGGATGTGTTGGAAAACGACAGCGAATTAACTCCTGACTCTGGTTTGATGACGGATTCTCTTCGCAGAGAAGTGCAACGCGCATTGTCTACGTTAACGCAACGGGAGTCAGACGTAGTTACGCTGTATTTCGGATTGAATGGAGAACACGCGTTGACGTTAGAGGAAATTGGAGAAAAGTTTAGTCTTACCCGTGAGCGCGTTCGCCAGATCAAGGAGAAAGCGATCCGCAGACTTCGCCACACTTCCAGAAGTAAAGCTTTAAAACCTTATCTTGGGTAATTGATAATTGATTTAAGAATCAATAAGGTCTCTGCGTAGGAGACCTTTTTTGTTAAAATTTTGTTCTGCTATTATGACAACTGAAAAAGTAAAAGTTTTGATTATCGGTTCTGGCCCAGCCGGATACACAGCCGCTATCTATGCCGCTCGGGCGGGACTGAATCCTGTACTGTATACGGGCGGCCAGCCGGGTGGCCAGCTAACCATCACCAATGATGTAGAGAATTTCCCGGGTTACCCCGATGGAATAAACGGCCCTCAGATGATGATGGACTTGCAAAAACAGGCTGAACGATTTGGGACGAAGATTCATTACGGTCTGGCCACATCCGTTGATTTTTCGTCTTATCCGCTGAAAGTTACAATCGATGAGAAGCAGGAGATGGAGGCTGAGGCGGTGGTTATTGCCACAGGTGCAACTGCAAAATATTTAGGCATTCCTTCTGAAGAAAAGTATATGAACAAAGGAGTCTCCGCTTGTGCCGTGTGCGATGGCTTTTTCTATCGTGGCAAAGAAGTGGCCGTAGTTGGCGCAGGAGATTCAGCCGCAGAAGAAGCGACCTACTTAGCTAACCTTTGCCCGAAAGTCCATTTGATTGTAAGGCGCGAAGAAATGCGCGCTTCAAAGATTATGCAACAGCGTGTAAAGAATACGGCTAACATTGAGATACACTGGAATTCAGAGACCGATGAAATTTTAGGAGACGAGACGGGTGTAACCGGTGTGCGGTTGCTCAATACAAAAACAAAGGAGAAGAAAGATATCCCGATCAGCGGGTTCTTTTTGGCCATTGGTCATAAGCCAAATACAGAAATTTTTAATGGCCAACTGACTATGGATGATGCAGGCTATGTGAAGGTAACACCCGGCACTACCAAGACAAATGTTCCGGGAGTATTTGCAGTTGGTGACGTGGCCGATAAAGTGTATCGTCAAGCGATCACCGCTGCTGGCACTGGTTGCATGGGAGCATTAGATGCCGAGAAATTTATTGTGGCGAAAGAAATGGAATTGGCACATAGTTGATAGTTGTTAGTTGATAGTGGGTAGGTAAGAGAGGCTATCTACTGGATAACCAACAACTAATAATAAACCATTATCAACTTTAAAATATGAAACTCGACATCCTCGTAATTGCCGCCCATCCTGATGATGCTGAGCTTGGCTGTGGTGGTACAATTGCAAAGCACGTATCGCTGGGTTATAAAGTGGGGGTAGTAGATCTTACGCAGGGTGAACTTGGCACACGCGGTACCATTCAAACCCGTATGCAGGAAGCTGCTGACTCTGCACAACTATTAGGTTTAACTGTTAGGGAAAATCTAAAAATGCGCGATGGCTTTTTCCAGAATGACGAGGCGCACCAACTCCTCCTCATTCAGGCCATTCGCAAGTATCAACCTGAAATTGTTTTAGCAAATGCTATTCGCGATCGACATCCTGACCACAGCAAAGGTGCAGAGTTGGCATTTCATTCGTGTTTCCTTTCTGGTCTTGCAAAAGTTGAAACAGAGGAAAACGGTATAGCTCAACAACCTTGGCGGCCAAAGCACGTGTACCATTTCATTCAAAGTGAATTAATCGTTCCTGATTTCATAGTGGATATCTCCAGCCATTGGCAAGCAAAAATGGACTCAGTCAAGGCCTTTAAAACTCAATTTTTTGATCCAGCTAGCGAAGAGCCGGAGACATTTATCTCCAAACCAACCTTCCTTACTTTCCTAGAAGGCCGCGCAAAGGAATTTGGGCAAGCGATCGGAGCGGAGTATGGAGAAGGGTTTACAGCTGTGAGTAAATTGGGAGTAGGGGATCTGTTTCGCTTGGCTTGAAACAAAAAAAGCACTTCATTTAAGAAGCTTTTAAAGCCCCCTAGAGATTTCGCTACCCTTGATCACTTCATTTCGTGACGGTGTTGTCAGTAAAAGTTAGTTCACAACCCTTATTTAGTTTTCTGATATAAATGACTGAATACCAAAGTCCGCGATGATCAATTTTTTGCGAAATGAATTGCTAAGGGTGGCGAAAAATTGTGATCACTGATAAATAAAATAAAGTGTTCAATCACCACGGAATTTCCAATAATATCAGAAGTATGCTCCATGTCAATGCCGTTGGCAAATAGCCAGAGTTTTCTTAGTTTTCTTAAGGGTATGTAGGTAGGCAATGTGTGTACCCGTTGTGCGCATCGGATATAAAAATTAATTCCACATTCGTGCGATTAACAAGATATGATGCTTACAACAAATTTGATTAACAGGATTTAATATAAAAATCCGAATAGCCATAATGGAATTTTGGTGTGAATGCCTGTTTCAATATCATCGGCTACCACAAAACTGTTTTTTACATTTTTCAGTTGACTTGCAGTTTTATCTTTTCCACCTACTTCAATTGTATATTTTTCATTAATTTGAAAATCACCTTCAGGCGGAAGTGCCACTCTATACTTTGCGTTTACGAGTTGGTTCATCATAAACGATTCTCGCAGTGTGCCTTTGTCAACCGTTTGAGGTGCCAGGGCGTAATGCAGGTTGGTGTTCTCTAAATATATTTTGTCTGGCTTTTGCAAGGTGCTGATGCTTTTGCCTGCAGCTATAAGTGAATTGATTAACCTAGCTTTGTCCAGATAGTGGAGGTATTGTACAAGTGTATTACGATGGAGGCCGATCTTCTCACTCAACTTGGTTACGTTCGGTTTAAACGGAACGTTAGTGGCGAGTATGTACAGAAGCTGATAAATTTTTCTTGTATTGGCTGGATCAAACCCTTCAATAAACCGCATGTCGGTTTCGATAATCATTTTTACTAATTGCTCAATGCGCACGGGGTAGGTATGGATGTTTTCTGCAAAGAAAGGGTAGTAGCCTGTTTTTAAATAGGTAGGCAAATATTGGAGCGGCTTAAATTGACTGGTAAGCTGAGAGGCTATGGCAACATGACTCTCCAACACATCTGTTAGCGTTAAGGCGGGTATACTGATTACGTTAGAAAATTCAAGATATTCACGATAGGAGAGACCCGGCAATTCATATTGTATTGCCCTACGGCTGAGGTCTGCGTTTTGGCGCAACATATCGGTTATAGAAGAGCCAGTAAAAACAATGTTGAGATCTTTATAAGTATCGTACAGATTTTTTATTTCACGCGCCCAATCAGGGTACTTGTGCACTTCATCGATGAATAAAAATTGCCCTCCTTGTTGGCGGAACGATTCTGCCACATGAACCAACCGGTTTTCGGTGAAATAGATGTCATCCAACGTGATGTAAGCAGCCTTTGGGGTAATGCCAAATTGCTGCTTAAGCCGCTGCAGCAGAAGGGTGGTTTTTCCCGTGCCTCGCGCACCCAAAATGCCAATAAGGCGATCGCTCCAATCAATTTTAGAAGATAGCGACCTAATAAACCCAATCTCCTGGTTTTGTGCCAGAAGGTTTGATTTTAGCAGAATTTGATCCATAATGCTGTTTCAAAGCAGCAATTTAGTAAAAAAATGCTATTTTATTTGGGTTTATCGGAATTTCAGTGAATGCCCTTTTTGACTTAGTTCGCCAATTGGTTTTCACAGTCAAAGGAAGACATTAATTGGGTCTGTAAATTAACCTGTGTGGTGATCGTGTCCACAAAGTATAAAATTTAGTTAGTGAGTTGTATGGAAATTTCGCTACCCTTGCTCACTTCATTTCATGACGGTGTGGATCCGTGAAAGTTAGTTCACAGCCATAATTTTGTTTTCTTGTTTAAACAGCTGATACCAAAGATGGTGATTGTCGAATTATTGAGAAATCGATTTTTTAACTGTGGGGAAAAATAAAGATTAATGGCCGAGACAGAATGTCCAGCCAGAGCGGAATCTCCAGCTCATGATACGCAGGGAAACATATACTATTAAAATGTTTTCCAATTGTTTTACTGTCACCTGAAATAAAAAAGGAGTTACTTATGTAACTCCCTGATTATCAATGAGCCCCCTGCCGGAATCGAACCAGCGACCTACTGATTACAAGTCAGTTGCTCTACCAGCTGAGCTAAGGAGGCATTACTTTTTCTGGATTTACTGATTACAAGTCAGTTGCTCTACCAGCTGAGCCCTGCCTGCCGGCAGGCAGGTAAGGAGGCGTAAACGAGGCGCAAAAATACGGTAAGTATCGATTTTTACAAGCCCTTGGCTGGCTGATTTATCATTTTTAGTTGCTTTTTAAGCTGAACCAAATGCTCACCTTCCTCTTTTATTTTGTTTCCATATTCCTCCTTCATTTTCTCGGCATTTTTGGCTCGATCAAAGAAGGAGAGATTATTCTGGAGAATGGCAATGTCATTTTCAGCTTTTGCGATCTGCTTGCGAATCGTTTGCTCCTTGTGGTAAATTTTCCGTTCGGCTTCCGGATCATTTCGCAACGCACTTAACTGAATTTCCAGCGTTGCTTGTTCTTTATCATTCGCACTGATGCTATCCAATGAGGCAATCGCCTTGCTTACTATCTCATTGAATCTAGATTTGACCGAGGCAACTGCCCGTTTGGGGACAAAGCCAATGTTGTTAAACTTTGCTTGTGCCGCTTTGATCTGCTGAATGGTACCCGATTTTTCGTCTGCCATTTTTTGCAACTCCGCAATCAATGCTTCCTTTTCAATTAAATTTACCTCTTGCTCCTTATCTTCTTTATCAAAAAGCCCTCTTCTTTGCTCAAAGAAATGGTCACATGCTTCCTTGAATTGCTGATAGATTTTCTCTCTCCATTTCTCTGGCACCGGACCTACTTCTTTCCACTGAGTCTGTAGATTTTTTAGTTCACTGGACGTCTTGTCCCAATCTTGGTTCTCTTTTAACTCGATTGCACGTTGTACAAGTGATTCTTTGAGCTTTAAATTCTTTGATCGTTCTTCATCTAATTTTTTAAAGAATATGTTCTTATTATGAAAGAAGGCCTTGAAGGGTGTCCAGAATTTTTTGTTCACCTCACGCTGCCGAGCGCGGGGCACTCCACCAATCGAATCCCATTTCTTTTGCAGTTCGAGAATATCTTTTGTCTTTTGATTCCAATCCTTGATGCGATCGGAAGTGAAGGCAGCCAGCACTGCGGCTTCTTCGCAGATTTGGTTTTTCTTTTCTTCGTTTTGCTGAAATTCTAATTGCAAGTTCGCTACAAACGCATCTCTCTTTACATAGATCGCATCCGAAGCGGCTTTGAATCGTTGCCATAATGGTTCTTGGTTTTCCTTTGGAACCGGACCGATGTGTCTAAACTCAATATGCAACTCATTCAATTCTTTCGCAGATTCTTGCACAGAATTCAATTCGATCAATCTTTCCGCGCGAGCACAAAGCTCGCGTTTTGCCTCTAGGTTTTTTTTGCGATCTAGTTCTTTTAGTTCAAAATAAATGTTTCGGTGGTCGTAGAACCGATCGATGATAGCATTGTAGTTGGCCCACAGCGTTTTTAAATAGGCCACTGGAACAAGGCCGCTATTTTTCCACTCTTTCTGCAGCTCTTTGAATTGTTGGAATGCCTGTGGGGAATCTTCACCATCTACTAACAGCCTTAATTTTTCTAAGATTTCGTTTTTATGGCGAAGGCTTTCGTTTTTCTTGTCTTCAAGGTTTTTGTAATGCGCGTTCCTCTTGTCCCTGATAAATTTAAGCGTGGCATCGTATAAATGATCTAACTCATCCACTCGAAATTCAAAGTCTTCTTTGATGCCCCCTTCAGTTAAGTACTTTTCAAGAGCAGATTTTCGCTCATGGTCGCGGATCACATCATACAAAGGCTTAATCTCCTTCAACAGGCTGTCAATCCGTTTGAAGTTATCCTCTTTGGACAGGTCCTTCACCAAGTTGACAAAGTCTAGTTTTTTGTAAGTTGTAAAATCAATTGGTTTTTCCTCCAACTGCTCTACATCACCACCCAACTCAGGTTCTGGCACAGCCAATTTTTCCTCCACTAGTTCATTTGTCATAACCTTGTCTTTCTCTTCGGGCAACTCGTTTTCATCTATCATACACTAC
>Ga0209490_10003624_pt1 | contig 14375 bp, 16 predicted proteins | sample MAT06_FD_187209 | JGI IMG/M metagenome (GOLD analysis project Ga0209490, IMG submission 187209) | Freshwater microbial communities from Lake Fryxell liftoff mats and glacier meltwater in Antarctica - MAT-06 (SPAdes) (version 2) | ecosystem: Environmental > Aquatic > Freshwater > Ice > Liftoff...
ATAAAAGCAACGGCATGTCTCGCGGAGACGCGGAGAACAAAAAGCAACTGAGAACAACGAAACAGCTGAGAACAACGATACACCTATTGCTCTAAGCCCGAGCAGGCAGCCGTTTTCCGGCAACCGACGCACGCCTCAATTCGAAATCAAGGTGGTTGTAGTTCTCCGCGGCTCCTCGCCTCCGCGCCTCCGCGAGAAACCGCTGTTCACAAACACGAGAACGCTCGAATCTGCACGGTGCGGATTCGAGCGTTCTCGCGTGAATTCGCGGCTAACGGTTTGCCGTTCCGAACGAGCTCGCCTTAGAAGTCGAAGCGCAGCCCAACCTGACCCTGCCGCGCCAGGAACGCCGCCGTCGGGACGCCGAACGACGGGATCGGCGCACCCGTAGCCGTGTTCTGTACGCCACCGTACGCCAGGTTGTTGTTGAAGTTGAACACGTTGAACACTTCCGCCGTGAAGCTGATCTTCGCGCTGTTCATGGTGAACAGCGGGCGGGCCAAACGCACGTCCACCATGCGGTAGAAGTTTCTCCAGACGTTCGCCGGACGTTCGGTACGATTGCCCGTGCTGGTGGTCGTACCGCCGGGGAAATCGTTGCCCAGCACGTTGTCGAGGTTGATGTCGCGACCGTCGATCGCACCGAACGGACGCGGCGTCGCGATAGTAGACACAGCGGAGAACAGGAAGCCGAACGGCAGCGGTGTGATGTTCGACACTACGAGACGATGACGTTCGTCGCCGGTTGTGCGCTGACGGTTGAAGAGGAAGTTGTAGGTGAAGTTCGGCAGCCCCGACGTGTCGAAGTCACCTTGGTACCAACCGAGTGTGTACGCCACGTTCACGCGCGACTTGCGGCGCTGCCACGTACCCTGCACGAGCAACGCAGAGTAGTCCGACTGGCCGATGTCATCCCAAAGCAGGATATCGCCAAACGCCGTTGTAAGCTTGCGCCGGGCCGGCGTCACCGTCCGGTCGAGATAGTTGGGATTGCGCTGCACGTAGAGATTGTCCATGTGCTGGCGCACGTAGTCGACGTTGATGCCGAACTCGTTCGTGACCTGATGTCCAAGGCCGAGCGACATCTGCTGGCTGTGCGGCGTCTTCATGTCCAGCTTCATGAGAATCGGTGACAGCGCCGCCGACGCCCCGGAGATCACGCGTGCACGGAGCACGGCGGGGTCTCTCGTGCCCGGATTCGCGAACGTGTAGGTCCGCCACGTCGAATTGCGACGTTCCTGGAAACCCATGAAGCTCGTGACGCGATCGTAGATGATGCCGAAACCGCCACGCACGAAGGTCTTGTTTTGCTTGGTTGGATCCCACGAGAACGACACGCGCGGCGAGAAGTTGCCCAGTTGGTTCTTGCGGTTGCCAGCGTTGATATAATTGGCAAGCGCAGGAATCGATGTCAGTACGGGATCGCTGGCCCACGGCGTCACGTACTTGTTGTTCATCGTGTTGATCTCGGCGTCATGCCGCAGGCCGAGCGACAACGTGAAGTTGGACTTGATACGCCACTCGTCGTTGATATAGAAACCGGTGGTATACCCGGTCGCACTCGCGATGGCGTCGCTCGTGCCGTTTGGATCGGTGAAGCCCACGGCGATGGACGCCGATATCGGCAGGCTCGACGTGTCGGTACCGAAGGTGAACGTGCCGTTGGTGTTGTTCGGCTGGTTCTGCGTCGCCGCGATGTTGCTCAACTCGAAGCCCGCCTTGATCACGTGCGAGCCCGACGCATTCTCGACGTTCCATGTCGCGCGATCCACCACGCGCAGGTGCGTCTCCTTGAGGATGAGCGGGAAGCCCGACGTGCCCGTGACCACGCCCGGGAAGTTGAACTGCGGGCCCGGCTTGAGTGGCGCCTCGTTGTGATTCCAGCTCACGAGCTGCAAGCTCGCTTCGTTCACGAAATTGCCGCTCTTGGCGAGATACCGCTGACGCAACTGTCCGGTAAAGATCTCGTACTTCTGCGAGATGCCGCCGTCTTGCGACACGCGACCGCCGAAGTTGCCCTCACCGCGCAGGAAACGCGCCGACACCATGGCATCGTACGTCACCTGCGGGCTCTGCACCCAGGTCAGTCGTGTGAACAGGGTGTGATTCCTGTTCGGCGCGAGGAACGAGCCCCTGAGTGGTGCAAAGTTGGCGCCGCTGGTCGGGTTGACGTCGAGATAGAAATCGGTGGATGTGAGTTCGTAGCTCGTGGCAATGAACAGCTTGTCCTTCGCGATCGGGCCGCGGAGGTTGAAGCCCAACTGCTGGCGACCGAAGTTCGGTACGGCCGTCTGGAACGCGTTGCGCGCGATGACGTCCTTGTTCTGGTAGAACCCAAACCCCGAGCCCTGCCACTTGTTCGTGCCGCGGCGGCTTTCGGCGCTGATGACGTACGAGCCCGCGCGCGTATACTCGGCGTCGTACGGGTTGACGTACACGCGGAACTGCTCGAGTCCCTCCTGCGGCAGCGGCGATCCCGTCTGACCGAGCCCGACGATGTTGCCGTTGAAGAGGCTCTTCATTTCAACGCCGTCCATGTAGACGTTGAAGAAACGAAGGTCCGGCGCCGCGCCACCCGACGGGAGCGTGCGCCCCGATTGCGGTGCGTAGGTCTTGATGCCCGGTGCAATGCCGGCAAGGTTCATCACGCCGCGTGAGCTGAACGGCAGATTCTCGATTTCTTCCTTCATGACGGGTGCGGACACCGACATGCGCTGCACCTCGACCTGCTTGACCCGCTCTGCGGTAACGGTCTGCGCTTCAAGTTCGGCGGCACCCTTCTCCAGCGCGAATTCAAGGCGCGCGCGTTGGCCGATGGCGAGATCCACTGTGTCGGTGCGCTGACGGAATCCGATTGCCTTCACGTTGACGGTGTACTGGCCGCTGAACAGGCCGAGGATGCGGAATTCGCCTGTTGCGCGCGTGAGTGTGCGTGCCGTTTCGCGGGTGGCGACGTTGGTGACCGTGATCTGCGCTGCCGCCACTGGCGTGCCGTCGCCCTTGACGGAGCCCTCGAGCGTGATGGTATTCTGGGCAAGCGCTGGTCGGCTGAGCATCACCGCACACGATGCGGCAACGAGCAGACGCTTCAACAGGTTGTGCATGACGACCGCCTTTAGGGGTGGGTTTTGTGAGAGGTGATGCGCGAGAGTATACGCGTGACGAGGTACGCCGGCTACCACCAACTACCGACATGTATTGCTCTCTACGTTTGATCACGCCTCATTTGCGGTTGACATGCTACTCGCTTGCGGCCGCCGCATCGTCGGTGCTCTCGGCTCCATGCGTGTTGACAGCACAGAGTCCGTCGGCGCCCGCGACGCGTACACTGGCGCCCGCGACGCGTACACTGGCGCCCGCGACGCGTACACTGGCGCCCGGCGTGACGTACACCCACGCTCTAGATCCGCGCGGTCCATGGAGTGTGCATGTCGTTCGCATAGATCTCAAGCGCCCCGATATCGAACTACGGCCCGTGCGCGCACGCGATCAACTGACGGGGCGCGAACGACCGACGGAGATGGCGCGTCGCAACACGACTGCAGGCGACCAAGTGCTCGCGGCCGTGAACGCAGATTTTTTCGACATCAAGACCGGCGAGAACGAGAACAACCAGATCCTTGGCGGCGAATGGTGGAAGGGGCTCAAGGTCACGGACTCGCCCTTCGACACGTACGACAATGTCCACGTGCAGTTCGCGCTCGATCGCGCGCGACAGCCGTACATGGACCGATTTATCCTCGATGGCAGGGCGTGGCATCGCGGAACGATGACACCGATCATTTCGGTGAATGCCCGACCCACGGCCACGTACGAAGCGACCGCGCTCTACACGCCACGCTTCGGTTCGCGCACGCCTGGAAGCAGCACGTCGCCGGGTGTGCCACGCAGTACAGATCCGGACGCAGCGCGCGACACCACGCTCGCCATTGCCGAAGCACCGCTGGTTGCCGCAGGCCAGCGCGGCGACACCCTGCTTTACGTGCGACGAGGCGCTGTGCTCGCAACGTCAGGATCAGCCGTTCCACCCGATGGCGCCGTGCTATCGTCGTACGGCCCACGCGCCAAAGTAGTGCAGGCCATGGGCGACGGCGATACCGTGCGCGTGTTGCTCACCACCTCGCCCCGACTCGCCAGGAACGTAACGCCTGCGTTATTGATCGGAGGGTGGCCACGCATCCTGCGCGATGGCGTGAACATCGCTGCCGACGCAGCCACCGTTGAGGGCACGATCTCGCGCAACGCTGAGGTGCGTCACCCGCGCACCGCAATCGGCTACTCAAAAGACGGAAAGACGCTGTGGCTGTTTGTTGTCGACGGGCGCTCTACCAGCAGCGTAGGCATGACGCTGGTCGAGATGGCTGACTACCTACGCAAACTTGGCGCGTGGCAGGCGATGAACTTCGATGGCGGTGGCTCAACCACCATGGTGGTCGACGGCCAAGTCGTCAACACACCGACCGATCCAGCGGGCGAGCGAGCGGTCGGGAACGCTCTGCTGGTCATTGCACGACACTGAGCGACGGCGCACTCCGCGGGGACTGCGCTCGCGACTTGATTGACGTTCGCCACGGGCTCTGCCGTGCGATTCGGTCTACCCGAGCAACCGTGCATCGCTCAGGCGCGAGAGCGCGCGATCAAAGGTCACGAGTGGCGCATCATCGGCGGCGTAACCCGCATGAATCAGGCGATCGACCAACGCTGGCGCAGACTTTGATCGTGACCGCACGGCCGGATCGGCGAGAACTCGGCGCGCGATCCCGCTGGGGCGAATGCGCGGATCGGCCAGCAAGTCGGCGAGCACGCTCACGACCTCTCCATGCGGCACGCCGTAGTGGTGACGCAGCGCGAAGTACGTCTCGCCCACCACCAGATCGGAAATCACAACCGGCGACTCGCTGCCGGCCACGAGCGCACGCGCCTGCCCTGCCCTGCCCTGCCTGTTCGGACGGCTGCTCCATAGCGCGCCAAGGATCCGAACCACGCCGGCTGCCACGTTCCCGCTGCGGCACCGTGGTCGGCCGACACCGACGGCGGGGCGTCGAGCACCTGCTGCACGCCTTCGGCAACCATCTCGCGCACGGTGCGGCCACGCTTGGCGGCTTCGATCTTGAGCCGTCGGTACAGCGCGTCGTCGAACTCGATGGTGGCTTTCATGCTAGCAAGCTACCCATATCTGAAAAGCCTGCCACCAACCGTCTGTGATGGGTCGGGGCCGTCCGCGCAGGCGTGTTCCGGTGATCGGCGGAGATCACCCCAATCCTCGCTGCACCGCAATCCTGAATGCAAAACGGCCAGCCCTGCAGGGCTGGCCGTCCACACATGCTTTTGGCGCTACTCAGACGCGGCGACGACGGCGTGCCAGGATGCCGAGCCCCGCCAGTCCGGCGGCCATGAGGGCGTAGGTTGACGGTTCAGGAACGACGACACCCGGCGTGTTCGACCAGCTAGCCGTGTAGTCGGGACTTCCCGTCTGGTTGACTTGATTGAGCGCCGGATCGTTGAAGTTGTACGCTTGGTACATGACGTTCGCGACGCCCGTGGTCGATAGTGCACTTGTCGAGGCGGCGAGTTGCCCATTCACGAAGTAGCTGAGGGTGCTGTTTCCGGCGTCGAACACCATACCGAACGTGTTCCACGCACCGAGATTGAGCGCGCTGCTGAAATCGATCCAACCGCTTGCGTTGTCCCAACCGCGAGAGCGAAGTGCACCGCCGTAGTTGGTGATGCCGACGATGCCGTACGCCGACACGTTCGTAAAGTTTGCGTCATCCGTTGCAGTCGCCCAGATGTCGCTGCGGACGTAGCCCCGGGCCTGACTGGTCCAGCTCGACTGAACGAAGAGATCGGACTGAAACAACCACGAACCAGCGGTGTTGACGTCCGTCTTTTTGCCGAGCGTGTTGTAAAAAGTGGATTGGGCATACGGGGCACGATTCGCCAGGTTTGTCGTCTGATCGACGCCGATCTGGAGGACGTCGTTTCTGCCCTGTACCCCATTCATGATTCCGAAGAATGATGGCGCGTAGCGGTCGACGTAGAACGAGCCAACGCCGTTCGCGAGGTTTGGCGTGACGTCGGTCTGAGCGACCGCAGTGGTCGTGAGACCGAGCGTGAGGGCGAGCATGCCGAAGGCATGCGGGAACAACCGACGATAGTTCATCGCATTTTGTCCTGAAGAATTGGATGCAACTGCTTTGCGGGGCTTTCCCGCAACGGGGCGGTGAGGGAACCGCACTCATCTACATCAAGATCCGTGCTCGAAAAATACCGTCTTTCCAATTTAAGGAATTTGTTCTTTCTCATGCACTCAACCGGCACACCATACCTGTAGCACGCAATATGAAGGGAATCCGAGCTACACTTTTGTGGCGTAAATTCCCGATCTCCGAAGCAAACCGGGGGTGGCGGTCGACCCCGGAACGGGCTTGCTCGTGCCCAGCGTGGAGTTCGGCGTCCGCACGGAAAGCACAGAGGACCAGCAGGCATTTCCCCAGTAGAGCAGAACGTGCTGCGCGCCATTGCTGGAACGTCCGATGGGCTCACGACCGGCGGCGTCCGGCGGCGGTTCGGGATGGGGACGTCGGGGACCACCACCAACGCCGCGAAGGCGCTCGTCGACAATGGCCGAATGGTGAAGACCGTGATCGGGAGCGGCTATGCATTCGACAACGCCTTTGTGCGCGGCTGGGTGGTGCAGCGCGCCCTGCCAGATCTCGGCATTCGCCAAGAGATCGTCTTCGCGGCCAATTCGACCGGCGAATATGACGCCCGATCGTCGCTATCCGGGGAAACCACGGCGGAACCGATGGCCAACGCGGCGAGTGCGCCGGTGGCACTGACGCGAAGCCGGGTTGAATCAGAGCTGGTTTAACTGATCCCGCGACCGACAAGCGTGGCGGCGGTGGAGACGTAGGGGTGTCGCCAATGCCAAAAACGGCCAGCCCCCCAGGGCTGGCCGTTCACCAACGCCTGCGTTGCGACTCAGACGCGACGACGACGGCGGGCAACGATGCCGAGCCCTGCCAGTCCGACCGCCATGAGCGCTACGCTCGCGGGCTCCGGCACGACCTGGCCGCTGAACTCGATGTAGTCGAACGCGACCGCATCCCTGGAATTGCCGCGATCGATCGTCAGCGAGAGGAAGCCATCCATGTTCGCTTGGGTAACCTGCGCCGAGGTGAGCGCGTACCCGTGGGTGGCGACCTGAGTCGCCCCATCCTGATACTCCACCAACCCGAGGAAGCTGAAACCGTTCAAAGAAGTGGTGAACGGACTGAACTGATTCGCTTGCAAGCCGTAGGCGCGATAGTCGAGCGAGCCGGTGACCAAGGGCCCGGAGAGGTTCCACACCATTGTGAACGAGCTCGCCAACGGATTGAAGTTCGACGAGTAGAAATCCGTCTGCTCTGCACCGTTCGTGGCGAACTGCTCCGCGGCGCTTCGGCCGTCACTCGGAACACTTGGAATGGCGTAGGTCTGCCCGTTGCAGGACGTGGCCGACTGCGAGCCGAACAGCGTGCCGAAGCAGTCCTTGTCGCCGATAACTTGCGCGTCGGCTTGAGAAACGAGGGTGGTGAGCGCCGCGGCAGCGGCGAACAGGTGAAAACGCATTTGTAGCTCCAAGGAAGGGGGGTAATTGGGACCAACCTCGTCCTTATCAAGATCCGCGCCAGCAAGCTGAAGAATTCCAATTTCAGGAACCTGTTCACAGTGCAGCACTTCGCTCGAACGCCATATCAGCGCACGCTACATCTGCGGTCTCTGTGCTACACCCTTGCTGTATACGCACTACGCGCCCTGCGATCCTCATCCCTCAATTCCGCCTCCCATTCGCCCCTCTTTTTACTCCCACGTCCAATCGGCCGGCGTCGCCGTCGGGCGTGCGGAATGACAATTATCAACCGAAGCATGCGGACACGTTCGACCTGCGCGCCGTAACCTTCGATGAAATCGACGATGGTTCGGTCGACGTGTTGTCCATCGATGTCGAAGGGGGCGAGTGGTTTGTGTTGCGCCACCTGCGTAGTTGCCCGACGGTGCTCAGCGTTGAGACGCACGGCAAGCGCTACGTGAATTTGTTCATGGCGGAGATCACGCAGTGGATGGCGGCGAACGGTGCGGGGCCAGTTGCTTCTGATGTGATGCCGCAAACTTCGCCGGCGTGAGGTCCCCAAGTCGCGGCTGCCGGAACTTTGCGTGCGCCTCCTGTCTACGACTGCATGAGGGGAATGCTCCCCGCACAATCGTTCTCACGAAGCCGACGCGAGGTCATGTGTTCCGTTTCCCTGCTATTCCGATACTGTGGGTCGCGCTGACCGTCTCCGGGTTCTCCTTAGCGTCCTTTCCGGGAGCGAGTGCAAAGACAGCGCCGTCGCCGAACGCCGTCGCCGAACGCCGCGGCCTCAGCCGGGCGTCGTGACGACGCACGCATGGCGAAACCGTGAAAGAACCAGAGCTGCGCATCGCAGCACTGCTCGCGGAATGAGCGCGCCTGTTTTCCTCAAGCCCGCGCAGACCTGTGCGGCTGCGCTCATGCTGGCGGTGATGGGCGGCTGCGCGAACGGTGGTGATCCCGATTCTCCGCTGCGTGTGGCGGTGCAGACCACGGACGGACGGTCGCAGTTGCAGCTTGTTTCGCTGCCCGGCTACCGCATCAACGCGTCCATTCCGCCGTCGCTGGAGACGGCCGATACGGTCATTCGGTTTGCCGGTCCGCTCGACCCAGCCGATTCGCTGTACTTCGCCGGCGCTGCAACGGCGCCGTGTCCAAGTCGTGGTCGCGTGCGGGGCGTGGTGCTGGCCAGCGTGTGCGCGGCGAATGAGCGGGTCTGTCGGACGGCGCGCGCGAAGGTGTCGCTGCGCTGTGATGCGTAGGGCGCGATGAGGTTGTCGCGTTGCGACGATCGCCCGAAAACACGCGGCAGACGGCCCCGTTTTCTCAAGCCAGTCGCCGCAGGTACATTACGCGATGCTGGAGCATCCCGACGTCCGCTGGAAACGACGCTTTCAGAACTACAGCCGCGCATGTGGTCTCCTGAGTGAAGCTCTCGATCGGGGCGCGGGAGCACTTTCGCCGCTGGAGCGGGAGGGTGTTGTGCAGCGGTTTGAGTACACGCTCGAGTTGGCGTGGAAGACCGTCAAAGACTACCTCGAGGCCAGCGGGTTGGTCATTGCTCCCGTCACGCCGCGCCAGGTGATCAAGGACGCATTTGCTGCGCGAATTCTTGACGACGGCCAGGTCTGGATCGATATGCTCGATCATCGGAACCTGCTGTCGCATTCGTACGACCTGGCGGTGTTCACCGAAGCGGTGCGTGCGATCGCCGAGCGGTACCTGCCAGCGCTCAATCAGCTTCACGATTTTCTCGACGCGCGGATCACGGAGTGACGGCCGTAGCCGCGCTCTTACCCGCCGAGTTGGCGCTGTTGGCTCGCGTGTTCCGTGCGCATCCGGCTATCCGGGAAGTGAAGCTGTTCGGTTCCCGCGCCAAGGGCACGCAGAGCCCGCACTCCGACGTGGATCTCGCGCTGCTGGGCGATGTGAATGCGCTGCACGCGGAGGCGATCGCCGCAGAATTGGATGAGTTGCCGCTGCCGTATCAGTACGACGTGAAGGCGTTTGACGAGATCACGTTCCCGGCATTACGCGAGCATATAGAACGAGTCGGTATTTCGATCTATCCGTGAGGCGTCGGGCTGTGTCTTGAGAGGGGAGCGCTAACAAGTCAGTACGACCCCGCCGCCGTGAACCGCCCCTCGCCCACGTCGTGCAGCGCGACGAGTCGGTCGAGGATTTCGGTGTCGGGCATGGGCCACGGCCAGCGGTAGGCTTGGGCGACGAGTGCGTCGAGTTGATCGTGGAGATCGCGCAGGATGCCGCAGGCCGCGATCTCGTGAACGGCGCGTTCTTTGGGTGTGAGCGGTTCGTTGGTGCGGAGTTTGGCGACGACGTTGTACATGCCGGTCATGGTGACGCGTTCATCGCGCGCGATGGCCGCTTTGCGGTGTGCGTCGAGGGACTCGGCGAGGGTGGCGATGCGGGAGCGGAGGGCGATGGGTGGATCGGGGAAGGGGAATGCGTCGAAGCAGCGAGGGTTGTTGTACCGCTCATCATTCCCAACACCCAAACGCGTTCCAGCGGCGCTAGACCACACGCTATGAATCGTTGACGAAAGTACTCCGAGAACCACCGGATCGTCGCTTGCAACCGCAATGACACTATTGTCGACGGACGTTCCCGATCTCAACAATGTGAAAAATCGATGGGCCGTTGTCTCGGCCGTCACGATAAAGTGCGACAGCGGTGCAAGCGCTGCGCGTAGTCCGGGTCGAGGCTCCCCCAACCGCCACCAGTATTTTGCGTAACTAGCCCGCTTGTTGGCGGCGCGGTCAGGCTTGACTCGATCGATGACAATGTTGAGCACCTGTGGATATCGTCTCGCATCGTCTTCAGACATCAATGCGAAATCGATGATGTAGCGATTACGCGAGCGCGCTGCGAGATCTCGACCATTCATGTGAGGCCGAACCACATCCCGATTCTGGTCGATATTCGCCAATCGTTCCCCTTCTTCGGGAAGAAGTTGAAAGCCTTCGCCTTGCGGTTGAACACCGCGCATCGCTAAGCCAGTGTTCGCCTTCAGCAGCGTCAGCTCGGCCATCTCACGCGCCCACGCTTTCACTTCGATGCCGTGAAATTGTCCGGGATCGATTTCCGCGAGTCGCACCCCAAGTTGTCCGCCCTGCGTTTCGGCGAGCAGACGAAACACTTCCACTTCCACGCGTTTGAGCGCGTGCATAGTCACGTAAAGAAAATTTCCGCTGCCACACGCCGGATCGAGAATCTGCAACCCACGCAGCCACTCGTGAAAATCGAGCAGCCGCTTCTCCGCCAGCTTGATATCCGCCGCACGCGCACGTTCACGCAGCTGCATCACTTCCGCTTGCACGGCGGTCCATCGTTCACGCACTGGTTCTTCGACGGTCGGCCTGACCAATCGCTCGATGAACGCACGCGGTGTGTATTCGGCGCCGAGTCGGTGGCGTTCCTCGGCGGTGAGTGCGCGGACGAGCAGTGTGCCAAAGATGCTGGGCTCGACGGCCGACCAATCGGCGGTGGCTGCGCGTCGGAGTAAGTCGAGTTCGTCGCGCTCCAGCGGCAACGCTTCGGCGTTCGCGAAAAAGTGTCCGTTAAAGCGTAGCAGGCGGTGATATCCGAACATTTCGCCGCCATCCATCGCGCGCCAGAGTGCCTGCGCGGCCTGCACAAATGCCGCCGGGGTTTGGCCCGTCATGGCGTCGAGCAATCGCTTGAATGACTGATCGGGCAACAGCTTCACATCTTCGGCAAACATGCTGAAGACGCAGCGAATGAGAAAACGCGCCACGCGTTCGGCGTCGTGACCGCGCGCTTCGAGCGTGGCCGAAAGTTCGGCCAACAGCCCCGCAATTTCGACGGTGATGTCCTGCGCGTATCGACGCGGGTCTCGCTTGCCCGGATCGGTCCAGATATCGCGCAGCAGTGCGACGGCGCTGGCGTTGTCGGCCAACGTGCGCAGGTCGATCTGCTGTCCGAGATGAAAGCCGCCGTAGGTGCCGGCCCAGCGATCCCACACGAGCAGCGATTTACCGACATCGAGCACCACAATGTACGGCGGCCGCTCGGCGAGATCTTTCGCGTAGTTGGCAACCTGGCCAAACGCTTTCGTGAGCAGTTTGCCGGTGCTCGACCCTTCGGCGGCGTCTTTGGCTTCGAGCGCGAAGCAGTCGACTTTGTACAAGTCGACGGAGTTCGTGCTGATCGTGCCATCGCGCGCGGTGGTTTTGACGGAGAATTCGAATTGATAGGCCAAGCCTTCGGCGATGCGACCGGCAGTCGCGGCCGGGCGCGGACGTTCTACACCGATCGCTTCGCACAGCTCGATGAGATAGAGCTGGTAGTTGGCACGTTGGGCGGCACCCATGTCGGTCCAGCGGTCGGCCAGCTACCGAAGGCGACGGGCGGTATCGGGGGCGAGTTCGGCGGGGGGCATCGGCAGACTGGTCATTGCGCCAAATCTTGGTGCGAGGCGGAGGGCGGGCAATGGCGGCGAGGCGCGATCTATTCGTTCTGCGCCTCTGGCCGCGTCAACGATTCGAGTTTCCGTCCAAGCTCACCACGCAAGCACGTCGAGCCCCGGGATATCAGCGAAGTCGTCGGGATTCATCGTCACCACCGTGGCGCGATGCACGATCGCCTGCGCGGCGATCATGCGATCCAGCAGCTTGCGACGCGAATAGCCGACACGTTCCACGATGGCGCGATATACGGCGGCGGCCGCATCGTCAAAGGCGATAGTGGGGATCGAGCTCAAAACGGCATTGAGGCGCGCTCGCCTGAGCGGTGCGTCGATCGGGTCGCGATGCACCCCGCCCTCAAGCTCCACGCGCGTGACGACCGACATGAGCACCGCGCCGTCCAACCGAGCCAGTCGCTCGGCAATCGCAGGATCTCCATCCCGTAGGTGGATGGCGACGTTGGTGTCGAGCACGAACGACACGACTCAGAGCCCCCGACGTTCCGAGAGAGGCTCCTCATCCCGACGCTCGATCTCGCTCGGCGCAGGCGTGGCGCGCAGCGTCGCCAGCATGTCGGGAATACTCGTTGCGGCGGGATAGATCGTCATCACGTTACCCGAACGCACAAGCACCAGCTCGACATCGTCGCCGAAGGCAACGTCCTTGGGAAGGCGTAGCGCTTCACTGTTGCCGCTGCGGAACGTGCGACTGCGCGCGATCGTCATGTGCGTGCCTCCTTGTTGGGGTATACACATATATACATTACCGATAACTTGCGAGCCAGGGGTTCCGTCCCACCGCTCGTGCAGCGTCTCGATGGAGGTGGTAAACGAACTATTGCACGAGATCGAATGATCGGCCAAGCGCGAAGCTATCTACTCGATGTGGACACGGTCCTCGCGCTGGCCGATCCGAAGCACGTGTTTCACGAGGCGGCGCATGCGTGGGTCTGAGCCGATCCCAACAGTCGGTGTTTGACCTGCCCCATCGTACAAAACGGCGTGCTCCGTGGGGCCAGCCAACCAGCCGCGCCATCGGAACTCGCTCGGCACCGTCAGCGCGGTGCGCGACCTGATGCGCGCGTTTACCACGCATTTAGGACACGAGTTCCGGCCAGACGATGTCACACTGCTCGACGACCGTATTGTCAGGCCGGAGCGGCTCACGCCTACGTCAACTACAGATGTCTATTTGTTGCTGTTGGCGCAGCAGCACGACGCGAAGTTGGCGACGTTCGACCGACGGCTTCCGGTGAATGCGATTGATGGTGGAGCGGAGGCGATCGAGGTGATTGTTGTGAGAGCGCCTCCCGGCTCGCCTTGGCGTCGTAGATTGAGTATTCGTCAGGCATGGGCTGCCTCTGACTAGTCTGACCAGACTCCACAAGCACTGAGCGCTTTAAAAAAACCTTAGCCGCTTTACTTTCCCATGAACTTCGCAATCGCATTCCTGGTGAACTCCGACAACACCATCGTCCCACTGTTCCCCGCCCGTTCCGCCAGCAGCTGGTCCCACCCCTCCGTTCCCGCCCAGAACACCCGCTTGAGCTCGGCCATCGCCTCGGGGTTGGACGCTGCCAACGTCTGAGCCAGCGCATCCAGACTCGCGTCCATCTCGTCCGGCAGTTCGAACAAGCGGGAATACAGGCCGTGCCGCTCGCACCAGGCGCCGTCACGCCAATCGGCGTCGACCGCCATCGCCGAGTATGCCGCGAGTCCGATCTTCTTTTCGATGACGGGGCCGACCACAAACGGCCCGATACCGATGGCGAGCTCGCTCAGTTTGGCCGAGGCGTTCCGGAGTGCAAAGCTGAAGTCACTTGCGGCGATCAGCCCGACCGCGCCGCCGGCTGCCTTCCCGTGCACACGGCTCAGCACAAACTTCGGTGCCCGGATCATGGCCAGAATCACGCCGGCAAAGCCGCTGAAAAACTCCTGCCCCTGTTCGACACTCTCGATTGCCGTCAGCTCATCGAATGACGCGCCGGCGCAGAACGGTCCGCTGCCGCCGCTCCGGATCACGATCACACGCACCGCCGAGTTGCCGCCGAGTGCGGTGACTTCGGCGGCAAGACGCCTGAGCAGGACGCCAGGGAGCGAATTGCCTTTGGGATGGTAGAACTCGAGGGTGCCGATGCCATCGGCGATCTGGACGCGAGCGTCGCCGTCAGACGAGGACACCACGAACGGGGCTGGAGCGTTAGGGGTCATGGCTGGGTAAGGTAGCAGCCCGCTCTAAGCGGGTCATCGGCCAGCGTCCGTCCTGGTCTTGTCCTCGTCTTGTCCTCGTCTTGTCCTCGTCATTTGTCGTCGTCA
>Ga0209490_10003634_pt1 | contig 14357 bp, 9 predicted proteins | sample MAT06_FD_187209 | JGI IMG/M metagenome (GOLD analysis project Ga0209490, IMG submission 187209) | Freshwater microbial communities from Lake Fryxell liftoff mats and glacier meltwater in Antarctica - MAT-06 (SPAdes) (version 2) | ecosystem: Environmental > Aquatic > Freshwater > Ice > Liftoff...
CCAGCTATTGCTCAGGAAGTTGGAACAACCTTGCCGTTGGATCTTCCAGACGCTAAAGACGATAAAGCCATAAAAGACTGGGCATATTCTTTTTTTCATATGACACCAGCAGTTGCTGGAATTACCATTTTGAGCAAGTTTCAGAATGATATCAAAAACAGTGAAGCACAAGTTGTAGAATATTGCCACAAAGAAATTGGTGAAGTAGAATTGGTATATGATCAATTTCAGGCAATTGCAAATGCCAATGCTAGCTATGTAATGCCAGGCGAAGAAATTATTATCAATGCTGGAGTTGGTGCTTTTAATAGTGCATCAAAACCAAATGTTTCTGTTGATGGTGCCGGTGCTACTCCAACACCTGATGGTTCTTTTGAATATAAATTTAAACCATCTAGTTCTGGAATGAAGCGAGTGAATATTTCATTCGTTAAGCCAGACGGAACCACCGCTACTGTAACAAAAGAAATTAAATATACTGTTGGAGTACCTTCTGGACTAGTAGTTTCTACCGATAAAACAAGGGTATTTTACCAAGGATTAGAAAATCCAGTAAGTATTACAGGCGGTGGAGGGGATGAAAAAGTTACTGTAAGTATTGTTGGAAATGGAGTAAGCTTTACTAAATCTGGACCTGGGCAGTATCTTGTTACTTGTACTCAATTAGGCGTAGCAAACGTAACTGCTAATGATGGAAAGAGTAATCAAAAAATAATTATACCTATAAAAAGAGTTCCAAACCCTTTAGCTACAGTTGGTAGTAAAGCAGGTGGACCAATTGGAGCAAATGTATTTCGTGTTCAGAAAGGGGTAGCAGCCGAATTAAAAGACTTTGTATTTGAAGGAGTTAAGTATGAAGTAGTAGCATTCACACTGATTTGTACCGGTAGAGGCTTTGAAGAAAGTGGTTTTGGTATTGCAGAAGTTAATGGTGCTTATTTTTCGCAAGAAGCAAAAGTATTAATTAATAAATGCCAAGCAGGTTCTACCGTTGTAATAGATGAAATTAAAGTGAAAGGTCCAGGTGGTACAAGGTTGTTGGATCAAAATATTTCGTTTACACTTCAATAATAAGCGTATGAAAAAGTTGTTTTTAAATGTATTGATATTGAGTGTTTCGTTGTTTGCCATTGTGCAATTACAAGCACAGTCCAAATACAAAACTGGGGCCGCAACTAATAAACCCGCACCTGCAGCAACACCTGCTAAAAAAACAGGAACTTCAACTTCCAATTATGCAAATGCAAATACTGCTAAATCTGCTGTAGATACTGGTATTAAAAATCGAACAACTCCTGTTACTGGTTCATCTAAGTATAGACCAGGTAATAATACCAATCCAGCACCTGTTACAAGTTCTAATGTTTCGTCTAATGCATCTTCTGGAAACATTACTATTTCTTATGATACCACTATTCAAGGCGGTTTTGATGTAAAACCGGAAATTTCTTTAAGAAATAATTTTGCAATAGATAGAAGTCAAACTAAAGATCGTAAACCTCTAGAATACGAAGATATTCGCGAAGACGACGCATTGTTTAGTCACTTTGTTTGGAGAGAAATAGATGGACGAGAAAAAATCAATCAATCATTTATTTATCCTGGTAAAGATGATAATGGCGACCAACGTTTCTTCTCTATATTATTAAGCGCTATAAAGAATGATAGTGTAGTTGCTTTTTCTGCAGATAATGATCGATTTACTATTCCACTTACTTTAAATCAAGTAATGGCTTTAACTGGTGGAGCATTTGATACTGTAGAATCGGTTGATCCTATTTCTGGCGTGGTAGAAAAAATCATTACTAAGAAACCAAAATTTAGTCCCGATTCGGTTTATACATTTAGAATTAAAGAACAAGTAATTTTTGATAAAGAAGCAAGCAGATTATTCACTAGAATTATTGGAATTGCTCCTATTGCTAAGCAAGTAGTAGCTGGCAAATCATTACCTAGAACATTGTTTTGGGTAAATTACCCTGATATGCGTAAAACCTTGAGCAAATTTGAAGTATATAACCCTAAAAATTTTGCTTCTAGAATGACTTGGGAAGAATTGTTCGAAAGCCGCATATTCTCTAGTTATATCATAAAGTCAACCATGGGTAATCCAAATGATAGATCTATAAATGCAATGATTAAAGATCCTTTATTCCGTTTGTTGGAAGGGGAAAATATAAAGCAAAAGATTTTAAACTACGAACAAGACCTTTGGGCATACTAAGTAGTAGGTAATTTATTTAAAAGGGAGCTATTGGCTCCCTTTTTTTAGCTTAAACTGGCAATTGATGAATTTTTTGTTGATCCTTTTATGATAAAATCATCATATTTCATTAACTTAGCCGTGGTTTTTCATAGGATATTGGATTTTAAAACGGGGCTGGATTTTTATCCTGGCCCCTTTATTTTTTATACCCTATCCGAAAAATCGCTTTTTCTAGGATTTAGATTGGTTAAAGTAATTAAATATTATCTTGGCCCTACTAGCTCCAATAATTTTAGCCAACCCTGTTTCTTCCTGCTCCTTTATGTTTTTTATAGATTTAAATGCTTTTAATAACACTAATATGGTTTGAGTACCAATACCAGTTATCTGCTCCATTTCATTTTTAAAAGCACCTTTTGATCGAAGATCACGATGAAATCCAATTCCATAACGATGCACTTCATCTCTAATACGCCTAACTAGTTTTAAAGAATCGCTATTCCATGGAAGTTTTATAGATGATGTATCGCCTTGAAAAAATAATTCTTCTTCATTTTTAGCTAAGCCCACTAAGGTTGTTACACCATTTAATCCTAATTCATTAATGCTTTCTAATGCAGCGTTCAATTGACCCTTTCCACCATCTATAATAACTAACTGAGGAAAAGATTCACCTTCTTCTTTAAGACGTTTATATCTTCTGTAAACCACTTCTTTCATGGTAGCAAAGTCGTTAATTCCAGAAACTGTTTTTACATTGAACTTTCTGTAATCATTTTTTGATGGCATACCGTTCTTAAAACTTATCATTGCCGAAACTGGATAAGCTCCTTGAAAATTAGAATTATCGAAGCATTCAATATGTATTGGAACTTCAGGCAACTGTAAATATTCCTGCAATTCATACAATACTTTTTTCTGCTCAAAATCGGTTTTGCCTTCTAAATGAAGCAATTTTTTCTTTATCAACTCATCTTTAAAATAAGCTACATTTTTTATAGAAAGATCAATTAACTTCTTTTTATCTCCAGATTTAGGAACTGTAATTGTTATAGAAGAATCGGGGTATTCAATTAAAAATGGAACAATAATTTCGGTAGATGTGCTATTGAATAAGGTTCTGAGATTGCCAATTACCAATACGATCAATTCTTCTTCTGTTTCTTCAAGTTTGGTTTCTACAGGAACAGTATGTGTTTGAACTATTGTTCCATTCTGTACCATCAAATAATTTACATATGCTTTATCGTCATCTTTTAAGATAGAAAAAACATCCAAATTAGTTAAATGCTTACTTACAACTACAGATTTTGATTGATAGTTTTCGAGGCCTTCAATTTTTTTTCTAGTTTCTTCTGCCTTTTCAAAATTTAAGTCAGCCGCATATTGCTGCATCACTGTTTTAAAGTGCTGAATTACTGAACCTACATTTCCTTTAAGTACATTTTTCACTAATTGCAAACCTTCTTGGTAATTATTAGCATCCTGTAATCCTTCACAGGGGCCTTTACAATTGCCTAAATGGTATTCTAAGCAAACTTTAAACTTTCCTTTTTTAATATTTTGATCAGATAAATTTAGTTTGCAATTACGCAAAGGAATATACTGTTTTACAAAAGTAATTAGCTCTCTTACTGTTTTGGGATCGGTAAATGGACCAATATATTCCGAACCATCATTCAGTTTTTTACGGGTTAAAAAAATTCGTGGAAAGGGCTCTTTTTTAATTACAATAAAAGGATAAGTCTTATCGTCCTTTAAACTGATATTATATTTTGGTTGGTATTCTTTTATTAATGCATTTTCTAACAAAAAAGCATCCTGTTCCGTGTCAACTATTGTAAATTCAATAGTTTGAATTCGTTGAACTAGTTCGTATGTTTTTTGTCCAACAAAGTTTTTATTAAAATAAGAGCTTACTCTTTTTCTTAAACTTTTTGCTTTGCCAACGTATATTAAAACACCTTCATTATTAAAGTATTTATAAATACCGGGATTAACTGGAATGGTATGTGCTATTTGTTGAAATGCTTCCTGAGTCATTTGTTTGCTTCTTTATTCCAACTAATTAAAATTACCTCTTTAGTAATTTTGCCCTCAATTTCCTTTGATCTATTCACTTGAAATTGATGATCTGCTTCCCAATTAATTTGTTGAGTTGTAACAATTCCATTTTCTTTATTTATTTCACGCATTAAAACCCGTTTGATTATTTTAGTTTCTTCACTTAATAATATATCTATCCTTTGTAAAGGAGTAGAAGCGTTTATTGCTGTATAATTAATTGTATAGCTGTTGGTACTTAAATCTTCAAAAACAACTTCTTTGTACAACTGTTTATTTTTAATAAAACTTTTTGCTAATGATAAAACTTTAGCAGCATCTATCAAAAATATTTCTTTATCAATAGTTTTACTATTTTTAGATGAATCACTTGAAATCGTTTTTTGAATAGTAAAATTTCGAAGATCAACATATTTCATTTGATCCTCAATAAAATTATCTAAAGGGTAAAATTTTGCCGTATCGGCTACAGGTATATTTTTATCATCTCGCTGCTTGTTTGATTGCTTACAAGCAATAACAGTAATAAATAAAGTGATTGTTAAAAAAATAGCTGATTTAAACATGCTGCAAAACTATCCAAAATTTGGACTATTTCCATTGACGAGTAATTCCTATTCTTATACCATAATCTAACAGATGTTCTTTAATAGGATATTGGTTGTTGTAAGAAGGTAAGTGTTGAAACCTAACTTGTGGGCCAATTTGCCAAAGGTTAGCCCCGCTTTTATAAGAGAAATTGATACCAGCAGTAGTGTTGATATTCCATTTGCGTAATAAACCATTATTACCGTCAGTATAATTTTTATAATCTGTTGATAGCAAAAAAGTACTATTGTTAATAGAATAGGTTGGTTGTAAAGAAGCTTCTGCATTTAAACCAAATCTGTTTCCTCTAAGCACTTCCCACTGAATTCCTACAGGAATTGATACCTGGTAAGTTTGGTTATTTAATTGTTCTGATTTATAACCTGCATTATTATTATAGGTTGAAAACAAATTAAATGTTTGAATGCCAAAATTATTAATTAAAGAAAGTGTACTTATATCTCTAGTGGCCGTTTTAAATGTTTCAATATGGTATTGACGAACATTTACCTGTAATCCGGTTTTGAATTTTATTCTATTAGAGATATTGTATAAAGCTGCAAAACCAATTTCTAAACCCATACCAGGGCTATGTCTTACAATGTCATTTACAGTTGCTGAGTAATTTAAACCAAGGGGTACATTTTGACTATTTGCGTTTTGACCTGTGATTGGCTGAATAAAATCTTTTAGATCGGCATCGGAAAGGGTGCGATAACTTCTAGATGGAGTAACGTAAAACTGAAAACCTATTTTTGAAACTTTTTTCCAAGGGATAGAAATAGTATTAGGCACAATATTTTTTAAATATTCATCTTCTAAAATCGGTTTCTTATTTGTTGGAATTACTTTTAATAAGTTAACATCTTCGTTAATTTTTTCTGATTCATCATTAACAGATATTGTTTGAATATTGCTAGGTTGCAGTACAATTGCTTTTGTGTTTTCTAAATTTATTGAAATTGGCAAACTGGTTTTTACTTTGTTTGAATTTTCTGGCATTTTTTCTATACCAACAGTTAATTCCTGTTTGCCATTTGATGGATTATAGGCATTTGAAGATTCTAAAAGCTGGTCGTGTTCAATTATTGAGAAAGTTTGTTGAGTTATGTTTTGAGGCTCAATAACTCCAAAATACGATTCATCATTTTCCTTTGTGGCAACACTGTTAAGCGAGTTTGAGGCTTTTTTAACAATGGTTGATGCGATAGGTGTAGTTATTTTAAATTGTTCTGTGGAAGGAGACAATAGTAAAGTAGAAATAGTAAGTCCAGAAATGATCAATAATGCAATAAAAGTAAGTGCAGGCCAAGTTTGATTACCATGAATTTCAGTTCTGATATTACTCCATACATTATCAGACGGATACATTCGATGTTGTTTCACCTCGTCCTGTAACAGTTGTTCAAAATCCTCGTCTTGGTAATTCTTGTAATCCATATAAACAGCTCAACAATTCTACTTTTTAAATGCAGCCACCCAATCGAAATTTTCTCTTGGACGATCTATGATTCTCTTTTTTATTAATATCATCTCTAACATCGACTTTGCTCTAGTATATTGACTTCTACTAGTACTCTCTTCAATATCTAGCATTTCTGCTATCTCCTTATGACTATATCCTTCTAATGCATACAAGTTCAAAACGGTTTTGTATCCTAAAGGCAAAAGACGAATACTCTCAATGATTTGCTTTGCTTGCATTATAGAAGGAATAGTTTCCTCTTTTACTTCTAAAAATCCAGCATGCTCCAAATCTATACTCGTGTTAAATTTTTTATTTTTCTTTAAAAAATTAATACAAGTATGTACAACTATTCTTCTGATCCATCCCTCAAAAGCTCCCCTGTTCTCAAATGTATGTATCTGGGTAAAAATTTTTATGAAACCCTCTTGCAGCATATCTTCTGCATCTTCTCTGCTTTGACTAAAACGGTAACAAACACTCAGCATTTTAGGACTGTATCTATTGAACAGTTCACGCTGGGCGGATGCATCATTTTGTAAACAGCCTATTAATATGGCTTGTTCTGTCATTAGAAGTAAATAATTTACCCTAAATATAAGACATATATACATCCAAATCGCTGCATGTTTTTGCTGTTTTTAGCGTTTAAATGTTTTATTAAATAGGGATTTTAAGAAAAATCTTAAAAAATTATGACCACTGTACACATTTTCAGTTATTTTAGTATCTTAATGAATTGTTAATTATCGAATTATGAATAGGAGGTCATTCCTTTCAACTAAATCTACTAAAAAGCAAAATGCTTCCAAAATGATGGTTTCGCCTCCGCCTACAACTGGGTTAACTCCTTTTGCAGGTGCATTTACCGAGCAAGAACTTACTCATTTGCTCAAAAGAACCATGTTTGGAGTTTCAAAAGCAGATATTAATTATTTTAAAAATAAAACGCTTAACCAAACTGTAGATGAATTATTAAATCCTACAGCCCCAATGCCAGCTCCTCCTTTAAAAGACTATGCCGTAGGATCTGCATTGATACCCGATAATAATATTTTAATTGGAACAACTTGGGTAAATGATTTTAATACAGATGGTACCATTTCTAGTTTAAGAAGGTCTTCTTTTAAGAAATGGTGGATGGGAGTAATGATCAATCAGGATAGAAGTATTAGAGAAAAAATGACATTTTTTTGGCATAATCATTATTCAACTGAAACAAATGATATCGGTAATTCTCAATTTGTTTATAAGCACCATAATCTGTTACGAACTTCTGCACTTGGTAATTTTAAAACACTTACAAAAGCCGTAACATTAGATCCAGCAATGTTGATTTATTTAAATGGGCAACTAAATACTGCAATAGCACCAGATGAAAATTATGGAAGAGAAATTCAAGAATTATTTTGTTGCGGTAAAGGACCGGGTTCTCAATATACGGAGGCCGATGTTAAAGCAGCATCAAGGGTTTTAACAGGATGGAGAAATAATGCAACTACCAATAGTTCGTTTTATACCGAGAGCAGACATGATATTGCCAATAAAACCTTTTCATCTTTTTATAATAATACGGTTGTTCAAGGAAGAACTGGTGCCACTGGTGGAGAATTAGAAATAGACGCAATGTTGAACATGATTTTTGCAACTCAAGAAGTAGCAAAGTATCTTTGTAGAAGGCTGTATCGTTGGTTCGTATATTATGATATTGATGCAAGCGTAGAGAACAATGTTATTACACCTTTAGCCAACTTACTACGAACTAATAATTATGAAATAAAACCTGTTCTTAATGCTTTACTAAAGAGCGAGCATTTTTTCGATTCTCTTTCTAGAGGATGTAAAATTAAAAGTCCAGTTGATTTAGTAGTAGGATTGTGCAGGGAATTCAAAGTTGTATTTCAGCCATCAACCGATTATATAACCAATTATGGGTTTTACAATTATTTGGTAAGTTGGACTAGCAATATGCAGCAGAGTATTGGAGATCCACCCGATGTAAGTGGATGGAAAGCCTATTATCAAGAACCTCAGTTTTACCAAATTTGGATTAATAGTGATACACTACCTAAAAGAAATCAGTTCACAGATATATTGGTTGTAAATGGATATACTTTTAATGGCAAAAAAATACAAATTGATGGTGCTGAGTATGCTAAAACTTTGACTAATCCCAGAGATCCCAATGTTTTAATTAATGATTTAATTGCTGCAATGTTTAGAATTGATCTATCTGCAGCCTCTAAAACTCAATTAAAAAGAGATATTTTACTTTCTGGTCAAACTACTGATTTTTACTGGACAGAAGTTTGGGATTTATTTATTTCAACACCGAACAATACAACAAATGCCACATCGGTAAGAAATAAGTTAAGAGATTTAATAAAATACTTGATGAACCTAGCTGAATACCAGCTTTCATAAATAATTATATATGAAAAGGAGAGATTTTTTGCGAAATACCTTACCAGTGGGCATTGCATTGCCATCATTGGTTGGTGGATTTTCGGTTAAAGCTTTTGGAGCTGACTCTGCTTTTGCTCAATCATTGTTATTGCCTATTACTGAAACAGATCACATAGTTGTAATTATTCAATTAAATGGTGGAAATGATGGATTGAATATGGTGATTCCATTGGAAAATTTTAGCAACTATGTTGCTGCAAGGTCCAATATTTTTATTCCAGAAAATAAAGTGCTCAAATTAAATGGTATTACAAAAACCGGATTTCATCCTGCTATGACAGGTTTGCAAACAATGTTTAACGAAGGAAAGTTGAATGTTATAAATTCTGTTGGTTATCCTCAACCAAGTTTTTCGCATTTTAGAGCAACTGATATTATGATGAGTGCTAGCGATAGTAGTAAAATTGTAAATAGTGGATGGGCTGGTAGATACTTAAATTATGAGTATCCAAACTTTCCTAATGGATATCCTAACACATCAATGAAAGATCCATTGGCAATACAAATTGGATCGGCAACATCACTCACTACTCAAGGCCCTGCAGTTAATATGGCAATGAGTATTAGCAACCCTTCTACTTTTTATAATTTAGTAAATGGTGTTCAAGATCCTGCACCAAATTCACCGGCAGGTAAGGAGTTAACTTTTCTGCGACAGATTTCTCAACAAACACAACAGTATGCAACTACAATAAAAGATGCTGCAGCTAGGGTTGCTACACAAGCTACTTACCCTACACCAAACAGCTTAGCAGATCAATTAAAAATTGTTGCTCGTTTAATAAAAGGAGGGTTACAAACAAGAGTGTACATGGTGAGCTTTGGCGGGTTTGATACACACTCTGCTCAAGTAAATAGTACCGATACTACCATTGGAACTCATGCAACATTGTTGAGAAATGTTAGTAATGCAATAAAAGCATTTCAAGATGATCTAAAGTTTTTGGGAATAGAAGAAAGGGTTATAGGAATGACATTTTCGGAGTTTGGAAGAAGAGTTAAAAGTAATGCTAGCGTAGGAACCGATCATGGTGCTGCAGCTCCTTCCTTTGTTTTTGGCAAAAATGTAATTGCAGGTATTACTGGAGATACACCCAATTTTGGACCTTCGGTTACATTTAATGATAACGTGCCTTTCCAGTATGATTTTAGGAGTATTTATTCTACTATTTTATCGAATTGGCTTTGTGTAAAAGATAATGATTTGCAACAAGTGATGTTGAAAAATTTCCAAAATCTTCCTTTAGTAAATTCTCTCGGATGTAAAAAAGCTGTAAACCTTTCTGGAGAAAGTTTAATAAGCAATTATCCCAATCCTTTTACAACCAATACTATTATTACTTTTAAAACACTCGGCGGACATACCTTGGTACAAATTCTTGATACTTCAGGAAGAGTAATATCCAATTTAACAGACAAAGAATATCCAGCCGGCACATATACTGTAAGCTTTAACGGTGGCAATTTACCAAACGGTGTTTACTATGCTCGACTTCAAAATATGGCCATTCAGCAGGTACGAACTATGCTTAAAGTGAGATAATTTCTCCACTTGCTTACATTTGCAACATGGTAGCAATTAAAAACAATATCGGAAGTCAATATTTGTCTTTTTTCTACTCCTATCTTCTACATTTTCTTTAGCCAAAGTAGAAAATGTAGATAAAGCTAATTTAACAGGCAAAGTGACTGATGCTTCTACTGGCAATCCTTTGCCTGGTGCAACTATATATTTACATGAATCAAAAACCGGAACTATTTCTAACAATGATGGAAGTTTTTCCACTCCAATGGTTCCTTATGGTAAATACCTAATAGAGATTTCTTTTATAGGGTATAAATCAATTTTAGAAACAATAACTATTGGTGCAAATAATACTAAAGATTTTAAATTACAATTAGCAGTGGTTGAAAACGAAGCAGTAACCGTTACAGGTGTTGCCTCGGCAGTAAGAACAAAACAAACTGCTCAACCAGTTAGTATTATTAAAAAAAATGATCTTCAAAAAACAGCTAGCACCAATTTAATAGATGCATTGAGCAGAATAGTGCCAGGTATTGCATCTTTAACAACGGGTGCTTCTATAAGCAAACCCATTATTCGTGGACTAGGTTACAATAGAGTAATTACTATAAATGATGGAGTACGACAAGAAGGACAACAATGGGGCGATGAGCATGGAATTGAAATAGATGAAGCAAGTGTACAAAGAGTAGAAGTTTTAAAAGGGCCGGCATCTTTATTATACGGAAGCGATGGTATGGGTGGTGTAATAAATATTATTACCAATAATCCTGTTGCGCAAGGACGAATTGTAGGAAATTTAAATGCAGGATTTTTAGATAACAATGGTTTAATAAGTACCAATGCAAATATTGCAGGGCATTTAAAAAATGGATTTAATTGGAATATTTATGGCTCTGTAAAATCTGCAAAAGATTATAAAAATAAATATGATGGGAGAGTACTGAATAGCCGATTTAACGAGCAAAATTTTGGCGGATATATTGGTATAAATAAATCGTGGGTATACAGTCATTTATTAGTAAGTAATTTTAACCAAAACCTCGGATTGGTAGAAGGTGAAAGAGATGCTGCAACGGGTAAATTTTTATTATTTGCCGGAACTCCTATCGAAAAAATTGCTGATAATGTTGAGTTAAATAGCAGATCAATTCAAACTCCATCTCAAGGAATTAATCATTTTAAAATAGCATCAGATAATAATATTGCGTAAAGGTAGGTTAACTTTAAATATTGGCTATCAGCAAAACAAGCGCAAAGAGTTTGGAGATCCTTTTGCAACAACAACTCCAGGACTATACTTCGATCTTGAAACTATTAACTATAATGTTCAATATCATTTTGCAGAAACGAATGGTTGGAAAACTGCCATTGGTGTTAATGGAATGTATCAACAAAATAAAAACCTTGGAGAAGAAGTTTTAATTCCTGAGTACAAGCAATTTGATGCAGGTGTTTTTGTATACACAAGAAAAACATTTAGTAATAAAATTACGTTGAGTGGTGGATTGCGTGGAGATCATAGAAATTTACAAACCGATGCTTTTAAAGATGGTAGTGGCGCAACCAAGTTCACTCAGTTAAATAAAACTTTTGGAGATTTTAGCGGTAGTATTGGTTTAGCTTATGAAGCATCAGAAGCGGTTACTATAAGAGCCAATATTGCACGCGGTTATAGAGCTCCTTCTGTTTCCGAATTAGCTAGTAATGGCGCACACGAAGGAACAAATAGATATGAGTATGGCAATGCAGATTTAAAAACAGAAAATTCTTTGCAATTCGATGCTGGTGTTGAAGTAAATACACAACACGTAAGTTTTATGTTCAATGCATTTTATAATAATATCAATAATTATATTTTCTATAGTAAGTTGAGTAAAAAACTAGGTGGAGATAGTACAGTAAAAGTAGATGGACAAGATTTGATGGCATTTAAATTTAAACAATCAAGTGCTAGCTTGTACGGGTTTGAAGCAAAAATAGATTTGCATCCGCATCCTTTAGATTGGTTGCATTTTGCCAATACATTTTCTATGGTTGCAGGTAGGTTCAATGAATCATTTGAAGGAGTAAATTATATTCCATTTATTCCACCTGCAAGATTGTTAACAGAACTAAGAGCAGATATTAAAAAAACTGGAGTGTTTAAAAACCTTTATGTAAAAGGAGAGCTTGATTTTGGTTTTGCACAAAACAGGGTATTTACTGCTTATGATACAGAAACTGCAACACCTGGTTATACATTATTAAATTTTGGAACAGGCGGAGACATTACACAAAAAGGTAAAACTTTATTTTCTGTTTATTTATCTATGAATAATATTACGGATGTGGCTTATCAAAACCATATGAGCCGTTTAAAATATACTGCAGAAAATAATATAACCGGAAGAAATGGTGTATTTAATATGGGGCGCAACTTTAGTGTTAAAGTAAATGTACCGTTTGGGTTTAGGGTGAAGTAAGAATTATTTTTTTTCTTTAATTAATCTTTCCAGTATTGCAATTCTTTCTTCTAAGCTCTTTATCATATTTTGCTGTTCTTGAACGGCTTTAACCAATGGAACAACAAATTGCGAATACGCTAAACTATAGTGATCTTTTGAATTTTCTGGTTTATGAACTCCATCAAAATTGTAGTTAATACTTTTAGCTGCTTGTTCTACTTCTTGGGCTAAGAAACCTGTTTTTACAATTGATTGATTAGCTGAGAGCGAGGCTGTTTTGTATAGAGAATTTTTTAGTTCTCCTGTTCTAGAAAAATGATCTAGTTTATCATTATCAAAATAATAAGATACAGGTCTCAGTTTTGTGATGAAACTTAAGCCTGGAATATTTTCTTGAATATTGTTTTTAAATCTTGCGTCTGATGGGATTGTAAATGGAACTTCTCCTTCTATAATTCCAACATCAGCATTTCCAATTCTTACTTTATTATTTGCATTTACTATTGCGCCTGCACCGATTGCTGTTGCATTCGATAAGTTAAGGGCACTCACATCAGCGTCGAATCCTATTGCTGTATTATTATCACCTATTATATTTGATTTAAGACTATTTTGTCCTAATGCTGTATTGCGTGAACCAATTGTATTTGCAATTAGCGCATTATGTCCAATACCAGTATTGTCTGTCCCACTAGTATTTTCAGTTAACGCTGATTTTCCAACTGCTGAATTATTACTATTCCGATTCTTAAATAATGCGGCATGTCCTATTGCAGTATTACTTAATCCAATAATATTTTCGACAAGTGTATTTTTACCCACGCCAGTATTATTGCTACCAACATTTGTTTTTTGTAAAGCGTTTTGCCCAATTGCAGTATTATCTAAACCTGTAGTATTTGCTGATAAAGCTGCTGTTCCAAATGCAGTATTACCTGCAGTAATTAATGTTATGGCTTGACCTGCACCAAGTCCAAAACTTGTATTAACAGAATTTGGATTAATTTCTCCCGCCCATAAATTGTTTACTCTAAATCTTAAAGCAACAGCATCTGTTGTTCCTAAAAAATTTGTACCAGCTGTTAAATTAGTATTTCCGAAAATACTCCATTGGTTATTAGATGCAGGTGTTGACCAACTCGGTATTAATCCTGCTGTAAGAGTGAGAATTTGTCCGTTTGTTCCAACTCCTAATCTAGTTCCAGTTCCTGCTAATCCCCCATAAATGATATCTCCTAAGGAGGTCATTGGCGATAGTGCATTAAAAGCTGCTGCTTTAGTTGTTGCACTAGTACCACCTTGAGCAATTGGTAATACTGGAATATCCGTTGCTACTAATGCCCTGAATGTTGGTATTCCTGCCGCTCCGTTAGGTGATGCAAGCAATAAATTGGCTGGCTGAGATCCTAATGCAGAAGTAATATTACTGTTACTCAAACTAATTGTTCCTCCCGTATTACTAATATTAGCACCAATAATTGTTCCCCCTAAAGTTGTTGCTGTTGCTGCTGGTAAAGTATAAGTTGGAATATTTAATATATTAGATGCAAGGGTAGCTGGTCCGTTTGGCCCAGTAGTTGTTAAACTAGTTATTCT
>Ga0209490_10003636_pt1 | contig 14354 bp, 4 predicted proteins | sample MAT06_FD_187209 | JGI IMG/M metagenome (GOLD analysis project Ga0209490, IMG submission 187209) | Freshwater microbial communities from Lake Fryxell liftoff mats and glacier meltwater in Antarctica - MAT-06 (SPAdes) (version 2) | ecosystem: Environmental > Aquatic > Freshwater > Ice > Liftoff...
ATCTTTCGATTCCGCCCCAGGCCACCAAGATGCATTCCCAGGGAATCCCAAGAGGTCCCAGGAAGTCCAAAAAAGCCCGAGGGAATCAACGTTTTAGGGCTTTTTTTCGTCTCAACTGGCTGCAACCTGACCCTGGAGTTCTTCCAGCTGGAGGAGTAACTTTGGCAGTAACTCGCCCGGAGGCCAGGGGCGAAGCCGAAAAGTTACTCCATGCCGCACAACCTGACCCTTCCGACGCGACCATCCGGGAAGTCAAGTCCGGAGATCCGCGCATGCGCCTCAGCGACGGTGACGGACTCGTCCTGCTCCTGTTCGTCAAGTGTGGGTTCAAGAGCGCTGGGCGAAGGGCCTGCCGCCGCTGGACTCTTTCGAGGCTCTCGCGCGCGGATGGTTTGCCGTGAAGGAGGACAGCTGGGCGAAAAGCTAAAGCGACAAGATCATCGCGCGCCTGGAGGCCGACGTTTTCCCCTGAATCGGCAAAGTCCCGGTGGCTCATGTGACGGCGCCCCAGTTGCTTGAAGTGAAGCGCCGCATCGAGGCGCGTGGTGTCATCGAAACGGCCCACCGGGCGCTTCAGGACTCGGGCCAGGTACTAAGTTATGCCGTTGCAACGGGCAAGGCGTTGAGCAATCCGGCGCGCGACCTCAAGGGCGCTCTGCGGCAGCCCAACATCAAGCACTTCGCCGCCATCACCGAACCCAAGCGCTTCGGCAAGCTGTTGCGCGCGATCGACCACTACTCGGCGACGCCTGTTGTGCGTGCCGCCCTGAAGCTGGCGCCGATGCTGTTGCTGCGCCCCGGCGAGTTGCGTTTTGGCGAATGGAGCGAGATTGACCTGGATGGGGCCATGTGGACCGTGCCGGCGGTGCGCATGAAGCGCGAACTGCGCCAGAAACTGCATGGCGAGCCTCACCTCGTCCCGCTGCCGAAGCAAGCGGTAGCCGTGCTGCGCGAGCTGCACGTGCTGACCGGACATGCCACGATGGTCTTCCGCGGCGAGCGGCATCACGACCGCGCAATAAGCGAGAACACCGTCAACGCGGCGCTTCGTGCCATGGGCTTTTCGGCCGACGAGGTGACCGGCTACGGGGTCCGCGCCACCGCGCGGACGATGCTTCAGGAGCGGCTGGGGTTCGATCCGGACGTGATCGAGGCGCAGTTGGCGCACTCCGTACGCGACAACCTCGGCCGCGCCTACAACCGCACCGAGTTCGTCGATCAGCGCCGCAAGATGCTGCAAGCGTGGGCGGACTATCTGGACAAGCTGCGCAGAGGCGCATCGGTCGTCTCGCTTCGAGGGCGAAAGTCCTGATCGCGGCGATCTTCAGCTACAAACCCTTTGCTTGTGCAAGCAAAACCAAGCTCAGTCCGGTGTGTGAGCGTTGCATGCGCACGAGCCCGTCGCTTGCAAACAAGCCTTGAAGCTGAGCTTTGAACTGCCACAACTAAAGCGGCACGCCAGCCCGCCCTTGCATCAACGTCCAATCGCCGGGGCATGTCCCGTTGTGCGCTCGATCTGTGACAAGATGATTCTGAAAGGGTCGCCACGCTGGACGGTCGTCCGGTTGAGCGTCAGGTAACCCAAGGGGGGCCCTCGAAGGCTTGACACTCAGATCGACCAGAAGAGGGTGATGCGCCATGGATGTGACTACGCCCGAGGGCGCCGAGAAGAGCGAGCACTTGGGCGTTCGTATCGATGCGACGCTGGTCGTCAAGCTGAATCTGGCGGACTTCCAGAACGCCGTGCCGATGCTCAGAGAGTTGAGCATCACCAACGCGTCCAACGAGAACGTCAAGGGCCTCGAGCTTCGGATCGAGTCCATCCCGCCCTTCGTCAGGCCCAAGCTCTGGCACATCGACGCACTCGCGGCGGGCAGTGAGCGCCGCATCACAGACCTGGATGTCCAACTCGATGGCGCCCTGCTGACGCGTTTGACAGAGGCCGAAACGGCCACCGTCACTTTGTCGCTGCGATGCCGCGATGCCAGCCCGGAAGCAATTGCGAGTCTGCAGCGCACTGTCGAGCTGCTCCCGCGCAACCAATGGGGCGGCATCTCGCACCACCTGCCCGACATGGTCGCAGCTTTCGTACAGCCCAACGAGCCGGCTGTCGAGCGCTTGCTGAAACAAGCAGCCGACATCCTGCGCAAAAACGGCAAACACCCGGCGCTCGACGGCTACCGCGGCGGCAACAAGCGGGCCTGGGAACTGAGCTCGGCGATCTGGAGCGCTGTTGCGGCCATGGGTCTGGACTACGCACTGCCGCCTGCCAGCTTCGAGCACAGCGGGCAGAAGGTTCGGAGCCCTGCGCAGGTTGCCGAGTCGGGCCTGGCCACTTGCCTCGACCTGGCGTTGCTCTTCTGCGCCGCCATCGAGCAGGCGGGCCTGAACCCGTTGATGGTGTTCACCAAGGGCCACGCCTTCGCTGGTGTGTGGCTCAAGGCCGAAGAGTTTTCGACGACGGTCGTAGACGACGTGACGGCACTGCGCAAGCGAGTCAAGCTGAAGGAACTGCTGCTGTTCGAAACCACGCTGGCCACCCATCGGCCCGCGCCGAGCTTCAGCTTTGCGAGCCAGCATGCGATGCAGCAAATAGCGGAAGAGAACGATGAAGCCTTCGAGCTGGCGGTCGATATCCGACGAGCGCGGCTGCAGCGCATCAAACCGCTGGCCAGCGCCGAGAGCCTGGTTGCCCTGCCGGTCGCCGACCAACCCCCGGTGGTGGAGCCGACATTCGACGAGGCGCCTGACCTGCCGGACGATGACACACAGCCCGACCCCGACCCCGCATCGCTCACCCCCAAGGACCGGCTGGCCCGCTGGCAGCGGAAGTTGCTCGACCTGTCTCTGCGCAACAACCTGCTGAACTTCAAATCGGGCAAGAAGGCCTTGAAGCTGGAAGCGCCCGACGCGAGCGCGCTGGAGGATTTGTTGGCTGACGGACAAGCCGTGAAACTGCTGGCGCGACCCGAGCTGATGGACGGTGCCGACCCGCGCAGCCTGGCCATACACGAAGGCAGGGAACGCGAAGACCTTCGCCGCGAGCATGCACTCGACGCGCTGAAACGCCACGAGGTTTTCATCGGTGTCGCGCAGGACGAACTCGAACCCCGCCTGGTCGACCTCTTCCGCACCGCCCGCACCACCTTGCAGGAAGGCGGTGCCAATACCTTGTACGTCGCGCTCGGATTCCTCTCGTGGAACCGCGATGACAAGCCTGGCAGCAAGTACCGCGCACCTTTGATCCTGGTGCCGGTGACCCTGCACCGCAAGAGCATGCGCTCGGGCTTCACGCTGACGCTGCACGACGATGAGCCCAGGTTCAACCCGACGCTGATCGAGATGTTGCGTCAGGACTTCAAGCTCGATCTGGGCATCGCCGATGGCGAATTGCCCAGGGACGATGCCGGCCTGGACGTGCGGGCCGTCTGGAAGGCGGTCTCCCGCGCCGTGAAGGACATCAAGGGCTGGGAAGTCGCAGAAGACGTGGTGCTGGCAATGTTCTCGTTCGCCAAGTACCTGATGTGGAAGGACCTGACCGAACGCACCGACCAGCTGCGCGAGAACCCGGTCGTCGGACACCTGATCGACACCCCACGAGAGAGCTATCCACAGGGCGTTGCTTTCCCCAACCCGAAACGCCTCGACCACGAGTTCTCACCCGAAAAAACCTTCTGCCCGCTGCCGGCCGATTCATCGCAGCTGTCTGCGGTAATGGCCGCTGTCAAGGGAAAGGACTTCGTGCTCATTGGTCCGCCTGGAACAGGCAAGAGCCAGACCATCAGCAACCTGATTGCGCAGTGCCTGGCCGAAGGGAAGCGGGTGCTGTTCGTGTCCGAGAAGATCGCAGCGCTTGACGTGGTGTACAGGCGCCTACGTGAAGTCAAGCTCGGCGAGTTCTGCCTGGAGCTGCATTCCAGCAAGGCGCGCAAGCTCGACGTCCTGGCGCAGTTGCAGAACTCCTGGGAGGCACAGGGCGATGTGGACCCCGAGATCTGGCGTTCGCAGGCGCAGCGCCTGCAGCGGCTGCGAGGTGATTTGAATGGCTACGTCGAGCGCCTGCACTTCCGGCATTCCAACGGCATGAGCATCTTCGACGCCATCGGGCGCGTGGTCGATGGCGAAGACGTGCCTGATCTGGCCCTGAGCTGGACCAATGCCGACGCCCATGACCGCACTGCACTGGACGCTATGCGCGACATCGTGGACCGGCTGGAGGTCAACGCCGCTGCCGTGGGCCACAGCACGCTGCTGAGCCACCCACTGGCCGCCGTGGCACGTGGTGAATGGTCGCCGGCGTGGCAGCAGGCCCTGGTGGACGCGGCACGCGATGTGCTGCCCGCTGTGCAGGCGTTGCACGCTGCGCATCAACACTTTGCCAACGCCATCGGCCTGCCACGCGTGCCCTTGACGCGAAGGGCCCGTGGCGCTGTGGGTGTGCTTGCCCGAACACTGCCGCATGCGGCCGGGCGCGATTGGCGATTTGTGCTGCGGGCCGACGCCCGCAGCCTGGGCGAGCGCATGCAGGCGGGTGCGAGCCAGTTGAAACAGCATCACGACATCAGCGCCGAGCTGGCCGCAGACTGGCCGCAACCCGTGGTGGCCGCGTGCCGACAAGGCCTGGCCCTGATCATCCAGCGGCGCGCCGCGCATGCAACGCTGGGCTTGCCCTGGGCTGCAGAGACACAGACCGAACTGCAAAAGGGCCTGGCGCTGCTCGACCAAATCACGAAGACGACGCAGCAGCTATCAGTGACCTACGGCGAGCAGGTCGAGCAACTTAACGTGAACCAGTTGCACCGCGACTGGGCCAAGGCCGAGAAGTCCCTCTGGCCGATGTCTTGGCTGGCAAAGCGCAAGCTGCGCGCCACGCTGGAGGCGGCTGTCACTGGCGAAGCTGAACTCGATGTCGCGCGCGACCTGCGCTTGCTGGTGCGCATACGTGCCCTGCGGGCCGAGGTGCAAGCCCTCGAGATCGGCCCAGGCCCCGACGGGATCTGGGTAGGCCTGAAGACACGACCCGAGCTGGCGGGTGCCGCGCTGCGGTTTCAGCAGGTGCTGGCCGCGGCGCGCCAGGAGCAAGCCTGGACCGACGAGGCACTGGACGCCGTGGCCAACGGCCGCTGCGGCGAACGTTTGGCCAAAGACCTGGAACGTGTGCGCGCGCTGAGGGCTTTGGACGCTGACATAGCCGCACTCGAATTCCTGGGCTCGGCGACTGCAGGCTTGTGGGCAGGACGCGCCACGCGCGAACCTTTGGTCGAGGCAGCACTGGCATTCAACGCCGCGCGCGCGGCCGTGCGTGGCGCGGGGACATTGTCTGGCGAGCACCCGAGCGTAGTCGCTGGCGACTGTGGTGCCGCCATGGCCGCCGACTGGCGGCGCCTGCGCGAACGCGCCGTTGTCGAGCAACACCTGGCTGGCTTCGACGATCTGACTGCCCCGACGGCCGGCCTGTGGAACGGGCTGGGCACCCGCCTCGACGAGCTGGACAAGGCATCGAAATTCCAGGCATCGATGGCGGCAGCCATCGCCAACCTGGCCACCACACCCGAGGACATCGCCGAGCTCAAGGCGCCACTGGAAAAGTTGATCGGCGAAAGCAATGCCTTGCTGGAGCCGACCGGCCCCATCGCAGCCGCGGGCCAAACCTACCTGGAAGCGTGGGGCGCCTTGCAGCCTTGCATCGACCGGCTGAGCAGCGCCGGTGCGTTTACCGAGACAGCCCACACCAGCTTCGGCGAGGTGGCGCTTGATGAACTGGCCCAGCGCTGTGGTGCCATCGTGCAGTCGGCCGCACGCCTGAACGCCTGGTGTGCGTGGCGCAAGGTCAGCCAGCAGGCCATTGTTTTGGGTCTGGCGCCGCTGGTCGCGGGCCTGGAGAACCGCGCCATCGCGGCTGGCACCACACGCCGCGCCTTCGAGACCAACTACAGCCGGTGGTGGCTGAACGCGGTGGTGGACAACGAGCCCGTCATCCGCAGTTTCGTCGCCGCCGAGCATGAGAAACGCATTGGCGACTTCCGTGCGCTGGAAGCCCAGTACACCGAGCTGACCCGCGCCTGGGTGCGCGCCACGCTGTGCGCGGACTTGCCGAAGCAGGACAGCGTCACACGAAACTCGGAGTGGGGAATCCTGCGCTACGAAATGAACAAGAAGCGTGCGCACATGCCTTTGCGCGCGCTGATCAGCAGCATTCCATCGGCGCTGACGAAGCTGACGCCTTGCCTGTTGATGAGCCCGCTGTCCATCGCCCAGTACCTGAGCGCCGCTGCCAACGCCTTCGACGTGGTCGTGTTCGACGAAGCGAGCCAGATCCCTGTGTGGGACGCGGTAGGCGCCATCGCCCGCGGCAAGCAGGTGGTGATGGTGGGCGACCCGAAGCAGTTGCCGCCGACCAACTTCTTCGACCGCGCAGAGTCGTCGGCTGATGAAGAGGATGTTGAAGGTGACCTGGAAAGTATCCTCGACGAGTGCCTGGGCGCAAACCTTCCCACGATGAACCTGACCTGGCACTACCGCAGCCGCAACGAGAGCCTGATCGCGTTCAGCAACCACCACTACTACGGCGGATCACTCGTCACCTTCCCCTCACCCGTCGCCGAAGACCGGGCAGTGAGTTTCCATCACGTCAAGGGCACCTACGAGAAGGGCGGCGCGCGCATCAACAAGCCCGAAGCCAAAGCAGTGGTGGCGGACATCGTGGCGCGGCTCAAGTCGCCGGGCTTCCGCGAGAGCCGGCTGACCATAGGCGTGGTGACCTTCAACACCGAGCAAAAGGACCTGATCGAAGACCTGCTGGATGAAGAGCGTCGGCGTGACCCCGCCATCGAGCCCTACTTCGACGAGGTGGAGCTGGAGCCGCTGTTTGTCAAGAACCTGGAAAGCGTGCAGGGCGACGAGCGCGACATCATGTACTTCTCGATCACCTACGGGCCCGACCTGGCCGGCGCGGTGTCGATGAACTTCGGCCCGATGAACCGCACAGGCGGCGAGCGGCGCTTGAACGTGGCCATCACGCGGGCGCGGCACGAGTTGCGGGTGTTCTCCAGCCTGAAGGGCGAGCAGATGGACCTGGCGCGCACGCAGGCCCTGGGTGTGCGTGACCTGAAGCACTTCCTGGAGTTTGCCGAGCGCGGCCCACGCGCGTTGGCCGAAGCCACGAAAGGCAGCCTGGGCGACTTCGAAAGCCCGTTCGAAGAAGCCGTAGCGGCAGCACTGGCCAGCAAGGGCTGGGAACTGCACACGCAGATCGGCGCTTCGTCGTTCCGCATTGACCTGGCCGTGGTGCACCCCGATGCGCGGGGAAGCTACCTGACTGGCATCGAATGTGACGGCGCCACCTACCACCGCAGCGCCACCGCCCGCGACCGCGACATGCTGCGTGAGCAGGTGCTGCGCGGCCTCGGCTGGCAGATCGAGCGGGTGTGGTCCACCGACTGGTGGGCTGACCGGGTGGGGACGCTGGAGAAGTTGGATGCGAAGCTGCGGGGCTTGCTGGAGGCCAGCAGGACCAAGCGGGCAGAAGAGGCGCAGAGGCAGGCCGCGGCGGATGCAGCGGAAGCGGCCATAACGAAGGCACGAGAGGAGGCTGCGCCGCTTGACGCTGCAACCTCAACCGGCGTGGGCGTTTATGGCACAACGCAAGTTCAGCTTGGGTTCGGGCTGCAGCCCGCGCCGGCTGAACAGCAGCGGCAAGAGCAGGAAGCTCAGGTTTATGCGCGGAACGCAGCCAGCAGTGCAGCGGCCGGGCGAGCCATCTTCGTGGAATCGGACCCTGCGTCCGTTGTTGATGCAGTGAATGCGGATGCGTTCTTTGACAGCAGCTACGACGCCGTGCTGTTGACGATGATTGCGCACGTTGTCGAAGTCGAGGGGCCGGTGCTGGACACGGTGCTGGCGCGGCGCATTGCGCGGGCGCATGGGTGGCAGCGGACAGGGGCGCGGATTCAGGAGCGGGTGGAGAAGCTGGCGAGGAATGCGCACCAAACGACTGACGAAGACGTTGGGACGTTTTACTGGGCGCCAGGTCGCGGCCCTGAAATGCCGATAGTGTTCCGGCGATCAATCGGCGAGGCCGTGAGAGCCGTGGATGAGATCTGCATGCCTGAGCTTGCTGAGCTGGCCAGAGAGGCGCAAAACCGTGGAAAGCTCGCAGACAGCGTCGTTCTCACTATGGTGCGAGACCTTGGTTTGCAACGAACCGGAACTGCAGTTCGGACGCGGCTTGAAACAGCAATCGCTTGGGTCGCAAAGTAATTGCGTCGAGCAGGCTACGCTGATATATCTTTGAGCCCATGCCGTCATTGAGAGACAAATGCACATCCATCACGTCGAGATCAAGAATTTTCGTCTTTTGGCCAATGTTGATCTGGCCCTGGAAGACCAGACAACCGTCATCGTGGGACGAAACAACAGCGGCAAGACATCCCTCAACGAGGTGATGCGTCGATTGATGGCGGATGGCACTGCCGTCTTTCAGCTCGAAGACTTCTCGAGCGCCTGCTATGACGGTTTCTGCGCAGCTCTTGAAGCAAGAAACAACGGGGCAGAAGACGACGCCATCCGTGCTCTCGTTCCTGCCATAGAGCTTCGACTCAAGTTTCGCTACGACCCGGCACAACCACAGCTTGGCCCCCTGAGCCCCTTCGTGATCGATCTTGACCCCGCATGCGCGCAAGCGCTTGTTGCGGTGCGTTATGAACTGAAAGATGGTCAGGTCGGGCGCTTCTTTGAGGGCCAACCAACCACACCGTTGACAGACGCAACGCGGACCGTGTTTTTTCGTGTCCTGCGAGAGAGAATCCGCGGTGACTTCAGTGTCAAGATTTGGGCTGAAGACCCAAACGACTCTGACAACCGGCGACAGCTCCAACCGGCTGCCCTGCGAGGCTTGGTGAAGACCGGATTCATCAATGCTCAGCGCGGTTTGGACGATGTGACGTCGCGCGAATCGGATGTACTTGCCAAGACAGTTGAAAGCCTGTTTGCGATGGCTTCTTCGCCGGCAGCTGATTCCGCCGACAAGCAGATCGCCGAAGCGCTAAAGAGCGCGGTTCAGGACATCCAAGCGCAGATCGATACAAATTTCAGCGGCCAGCTCAAAAGCCTGATGCCTGCCTTGCAGAGCTTCGGCTACCCAGGTCTTGGTGGACAGGAGTTGCATACGGAAACCATCCTTGATGTGGGCAAACTGTTGTCCAACTTCACGAAGGTCCGTTACGCAGGGTACAGCGGCATCACCCTGCCAGAGTCGTACAACGGCCTCGGAGCGCGCAACCTGATCTTCATCCTGTTGCAGCTCGCCGGGTTCTACAAGGCGTTTCGGGCGGAGGCGATTGAGCCAGGTGTTCATCTGATCTTCATCGAAGAGCCTGAGGCCCACTTGCATCCGCAGATGCAGGAGGTTTTTGTCCGTCAGTTGCCCAAGATCGCGCGGCAGTTGGTCGCCAGCACTTTGGACAAGACGCCGTGGCCGGTGCAGTTCGTGGTGTCGACTCATTCGTCACACGTCGCCAATGAGGCGGGCTTCGAGAGCATCCGCTACTTTCTTGGAAAGAGCGTTCCCGGGGCACCGGCGGGCGTCCGCCAGACCAGCATCAAGGATTTGCGGAAGGGTCTGAAAGGAACATCGGAGCCGGAAAAGAAGTTTCTGCACCAGTACATGACACTCACGCGTTGCGATCTGTTTTTCGCCGATAAGGCTGTGCTTGTCGAAGGACTGAGCGAACGGCTGTTGCTTCCCGTCATCATCAAGAAGCTGGAAACAGCCGAACCTGACGGCCCAAAGTTGTCCAGCCAATACCTGACGGTGATGGAAGTCGGGGGGGCCTACGCTCACCTCTTCTTCGACTTGCTCCAGTTCCTCGAACTCCGAAGTCTGATCGTCACCGATCTGGATGCTGTCGAGAAGGCCGGTGGCAAGGCTTGCGCGGTCCATAAGGGAACGTATTCAAGTAACGCGTGCTTGAAATCGTGGTTCGCCAAAGACGATCCCTTCACGCTGGCCGGCCTCCTAGCGAAGTCCGATGCAGAGAAAGTGAACGCACGGAATCGCATTGCATACCAATGCGCTGAGACGAAGGGTGGCCCCTGCGGGAGAACTTTCGAGGATGCTTTCATCCTCGCGAATCCAGCAATGTTCGGGCTGACTGGTAAGACTCCGCAGGAGTTGGAGATACAAGCTCGAGACAAGGCCGACGAGCTGAAGAAGTCAGAGTTCGCCTTGAAGCACGCGATCGCGGAGACCGGCTGGACTGCGCCGACGTACTTCCTTGGCGGCGTTCGCTGGCTGGCCGGCGGTGAAGCGCCTGTGCCCGATCCAGTGTTGGCATTGGCCGTTGAAGCGGCCGTAGGTCCCGTCGGTGGAGTGGTCAATGCCTGAGATCGAGTCTCCAGCAGAAGACGCGAGCCGGCGCGCACTTGAGGCCATGTATGCCTGCCTCGATGCCGGCAACAGTTTTCGCCTAGAAGCGGGCGCGGGTGCTGGCAAGACCTACTCCTTGATCAAGGCCCTCCAGTTCTTGATTGATCGCGATGGGAAAACACTACCCAAACGCAGCCAGCAGATTGCGTGCATCACGTTCACCAATGTCGCCAAGGATGAGATCGCAGCGCGCACAGATCGAAGTCCGTTGATCTTTTGCGAGACGAATCATGCTTTCTGTTGGTCGCTGATCAGCGGATTCCAGAAGCCGCTCCGCGCTTTGGTGGAGGCTCTTCCTGCGTGGAAAGATCGCATTGAGGAAGCAGGCGGCAGCTTGGGGCAACGCACCATCGAGTACAGCATCGGGCATCGATCCATCCGTGATGATCGCGCTTCGTTGCATCACGATGACGTGCTTCCTCTGACGATCTCATTAATGGAACATGCGAAGTTCCGTCGCATGATCTCGGATCGCTTTCCGATCATCTTGGTCGACGAATACCAAGACACCGACAACGATTGGGTTGAGGCGATCAAGACCCATTTCCTCGGTCAACCCGAAGCACCGTTGTTCGGTTTCTTTGGTGACCACTGGCAGAAAATCTACGCTGGCGGCTGCGGCAGGCTTGAGCATGCTGCCGTGACCGAAATTGGAAAGGAGGCCAACTTCCGATCGGTCAAGACCGTAGTTGATTGCCTCAACCGCATGCGGCCGGAGCTACGGCAGTTCGTCGAAGATCCCGAAGCGGTCGGGCAGGTGCTCGTGTTTCACACGAACGACTGGCTGGGTCAACGCCAGAAGGGGGCGCACTGGGCGGGTGATCTGCCTTCCGATATCGGTCATGAGACGCTTGTGCGCGTCAAAGCCTCGCTGGAGCAAGTCGGATGGAAACTATCCTCTGATCACACGAAGATCCTCATGCTGACGCATAGGCTGCTTGCGAGCGAACAGGGATATTCGAGTCTGCCAGGTACGTTTCGGTACAACGAAGCCTTCACGAAGAAGGAACATCCGCACATTGCGTTCTTTGTGGAGGAACTCGAGCCCGCGTGCGATGCATTCGTGGCGCGCAAGTTCGGCGCAATGTTCGAAGCTCTCGGCGGTGGAACACCGCTTATACGAAGCCATGCAGATAAGGCGTCTTGGAACTCCGCCATGACGCAACTGATCGCCCTGCGGGAAACCGGTACCGTCGGCCAGATCATCGACCACCTGCATACGCAGAGGCGGCCAAGACTTCCGGAAGCCGTCGAAAAGCGAGAACGCGAACTACGCACCTTCGCCAATACAACCGGAGAGGAAATGCCCCCTGCCTTGGAGGAACTCGAGAAGCTCCGGGCGGTTCCTTATGTTGAGATCAAGGCACTTCGCAAGTACCTCGACGGCCATTCCCCCTTCGAGACAAAGCACGGCGTCAAGGGAGCCCAGTTTGAGAATGTGCTTGTCGTGATCGGTCGCGGTTGGAACCAATACAACTTTGGCGAGATGCTGGAACTTGCTGGCGCGCAAGCCATTCCTGTGGCGAAGGAAGCCGCGTACGAGCGGAACCGAAATCTGTTCTACGTTGCCTGCTCAAGACCCAAGTTGCGGCTTGCGCTTGTGTTCACCCAGCAGTTGTCGCCACAGGCGCTCGCCACTCTTGAAAACTGGTTTGGTGCAGACACGATGAGCCCAGCGCCTGCTGCGTGACCCAATGGCAGATCGCAGAATCGTTGAGCTGTGCCGGTTGCGTACCTCGCCGCTACAAGGCTATCCAGAGTCGTTACGGACAGCATCCAAGGACCTCGCGCTCACCCCAATGTCACGCCAGTTCATTGGATGGCAGGTGAACAACAGGATTTGATGCCGAGTCCCCGCATCAAACAAGACGCGCTTCATCAAGCCCAAACGTTCCTCATCACTGTGCACCAACGCATCATCCAGGATGATCAACGTCGGCCGCCCCGCCTCGCGCAGCAGGTCCGCATAAGCCAGCCGGCTGATCACCCCCATCTGCTCCCGCGCACCGAAGCTCAACGCGTCGAAGGCACCTGACTCCGGCCCCGCCGGGCCGCTGCGCGTCAGCGGGCCGGGGCTCAGGGTCTCGTCGATCGCCAGGTGTGCCTGCGGAAACAGCAACTGCAGGTAGTGGTTCAGGTGCTTCTGCAGCGGCGCCTGTAACTTGCGCGTCAAGACACCTCGCTGGTCTTTCAGCAGCTTCAGCAAGTGGTCCAGCGCCGCGGCACGGCGGCGTAACTCCTCAGTGCGGCGGGCCACCTGCGCCAGGTCACGCGCCAACGCTGCGCGCCGCTCTTCCAGGCCTTGAGCGCCGGCGCTTTCCAGCTCCACCTCCAGCCGCAGCAAGGCCGTCTTGCGCTCCTCGAAGCTCTTCTCCAGTTGTTCGGCGCTGCGTTGAAAACGCTCGACGTCCTGCTTCAGGATGTCGGGGCGTGCTTGCGCCACCTCGTCGGCCTTGGTCTTGACCGAGGCGGCCAGTGCCGATTGCTCTGCGCGTGCGTCCACCAATGCCTGGCTGGCGGCTTGCAGTTTTTCAGCGCGGTCGGGCGCGTTCAGCAAGAGCTGCGCTGCCTTGTGTTCGCGCTGCGCGCCTTCCAGCGTGGTTAGCGCGTTACCCGCGGCGACACGTGCCGGGCCCAGGCTTGCGTTGATCTGTTCCAGGGCGCGACGGGCACCGTCCTCCGCGGTTTCGGCTTCAGAGACCGATTGCAGCGGCGCACCGGCTGCCTCCTGCGCCGCTGGAATCTTGCCCAGCGACGCCTCGACCTCCTTCGCCCGGGCGGCCTGCGCCACGGCCTCGGCGCGCAGCGCGTCCAGGCCTTTGGGCGCCAGGGCCTTCAGTGTGGCGGCCATCGCTTTCAGCTCGGCGGCACGCAGTGTGTGCGCCTGATGCCGCGCCTCGGCTTCGTCCAGTGACGCCAGGCCCAGCCGTTGCAGCAGTGCGGCGTGCGCATCGCTCACCGAGCTCTCCTGGCGGCCCAGCTCGGCCAGGTCGGCGCCACCCGGGGATATCTCGATCTGGCCCATCGCACCCAGTTGCAGTGTGGCGGCCTCCAGCAGCAGCCTTTCGCCAATGTCAACCAGCGGCTCGCCATTCAATTGAACTCCGTGGCCGTCAACGAGCTTGAAACGAAGGCGGGTCGCCGCTGCGGCACGCTGAATCTGCAGTTCGCGCAACTGCTGGCCCTGCGTGCGCAGCTGCTGCAGCACGCCGGCATCGATCTGCGACGCCACCGCCTGCAGATCCAGCGCGCTGGCTTGCTCGGCCTCCACCTGCTGCAGCCGCAGCTGTGTGGTTTGGGCTTTCTGCTTCAGTTCGTCAAGTTCGCGGGCCAGGCTTACGCGGGTGTCGTGATGGCGCACCCGGCGCAGCAGGTGTCTCGCGGCTTCAAAGGCAGATTCCGCAGCGCTGGCCTGGGTCTCCCACTGGGCCACCAAATGCGCCGCAGCGGTCACCGCCTGCTGCGCCGCCTGCACCGCCACGCCGCGCGTCTTGGCCGCCTCGTCCTGCTCGGCAAACGCTTCCAGCCGGCCGCGCAGCAGCTGAACTTGTCCGTCCAATTGTTCGGCGCGCTGGCGGTCGGCCGTCAGCGCGTTCTGCACACGTTCGATGGCCTCCAGCTTGCCTCGCGCCTCGTGCTCCTGTGTGCGAAAGCCTGCCCAGGGCCGGTCGGCCTTGTCAGCGGCGTGCTCGCGCCGCAAGCCACCGAGCGAATCCACCTTGTGGCGATAGGTGGCCACGTCGCGGTCAGCGGCCTTCAGCTCGGAATCAAGCTGCGCCTGTCGCTTCAAGGCATCTGCTAGTGCGCCGCGCGGGGCGCCGCCTGCAGGAGTCAGCAATTCGTTGCGCTGAGCTTCTACGGTGGCGAGCACGTCGTCGCCGCCGCTGCTGGCTACCTCACCCAGCGAGGCATTCAAGGCGTTGCGCAA
>Ga0209490_10003639_pt1 | contig 14351 bp, 14 predicted proteins | sample MAT06_FD_187209 | JGI IMG/M metagenome (GOLD analysis project Ga0209490, IMG submission 187209) | Freshwater microbial communities from Lake Fryxell liftoff mats and glacier meltwater in Antarctica - MAT-06 (SPAdes) (version 2) | ecosystem: Environmental > Aquatic > Freshwater > Ice > Liftoff...
CGGCCGTGCCGCCGTGGTCTTCGCCACGGCCCACGGCGACCACGCGCTGGCCGCCTTCGACGCCGGCGCAGTGGACTATCTGATGAAGCCGGTGGACCCCGAACGCCTGGCGCAGACGGTGACGCGGCTGCAGGGCCGGCTGGTCGACCCGCTGAACGATCGACGGCTCCCGGCCCCGCCCGACGCCGCAGCGCTGCAGGCCGTGCTGGCCCAGCTGGCAGCACAAACGCGCCGCGCACCGCTGGCTGTGCTGCAGGCCAGCGTGGGCCGCGAGGTGAAGCTGATCCGCACCGACGAGGTGATCTACTTCGAGAGCGACAGCCGCTACACGCGCATCGTGTTCGACAGCCCCGGCGGCAGCGGTGATGCGCTGATCCGCACACCGCTGAAGGAGCTGCTGGCCCAGCTGGACGAGCAGCAGTTCTGGCAGGTGCATCGCAGCGTCATCGTCAACCACCGCCATGTGGCCAGCGCGGTGCGTGTGGACGAGGGCCACATGCACCTCACGCTGCGCGGGCGGCCCGAGACGCTGCCGGTCTCGCGCCACTTTCAGGGGCTGTTCAAAGGCCAATAGACGTGCCGCTGACGCCGGGCTGACACCGGGCTGACACCGGGCTGACGCTCCACCGAACTCGGGGCTGAACCCGGGCCTGACCCTGAGGCTGCGGCCCACTGCCGCAATATCATGGGAGCCCCTCACCTCACCCCTGCACCATGCCCGCGCTGCCTGTACCGCGTTTCGACCAGTTCTACCGCCACGACGAACTCACGCGGCTGCTGCAGGACTACGCCGACGCCGCGCCGCACCTGGTGCAGCTCAGCAGCCTGGGCAAGAGCCATGAAGGCCGCGACATCTGGCTGTTGACGTTGACGAACACCGGCACTGGCGCCGACACCGACAAGCCCGCCTTCTGGGTGGACGGCAACATCCACGCTGCCGAGCTGACCGCCAGCACGGCCTGCCTGTACTGGCTGAACCAGTTGCTGACGAATTACGAGACCGACGTGCAGGTCAAGCACCTGCTGGACACGCGCGCGGTCTACATGGTGCCGCGCCTGAACCCCGACGGCGCCGAGATGGCGCTAGCCGACAAGCCGCGCCAAATTCGCAGCGGCACGCGCCGCTACCCCCTCGATGAAGAGCCGGTCGAAGGCCTGACGGTGGAAGACATCGACGGCGACGGCCGCGTGCTGCAGATGCGCGTGCCCGACCCGCACGGCACCTACAAGAAGCACGCGGGCGACCCGCGCCTGATGGTGGCGCGCGAGCCCGGTGAATTCGGCGGCGATTACTACCGCCTGATTCCCGAAGGCATGCTGAAGAACTTCGACGGCCTGAAGATAAGCGCCAACCCCGACCGCGAAGGCCTCGACTTCAACCGCAACTTCCCCGCCTACTGGCGACAGGAATTCGAGCAGGTGGGCGCCGGCCCCTACCCCACCAGCGAGCCCGAGGTGCGGGCCATGGTGCACTTCATCACCCACCACCCGAACATCGGCGCGGCGGTCAGCTTCCACACCCACAGCGGCGTCATCCTGCGGCCCATGGGCATGCAGAGCGACGACGACATGACGCCCGAAGACCTGTGGATGTACAAGCGCCTGTCGGACATCGGCGCCAAGCTCACGGGCTACCCGGCCATCAGCATCTGGCACGACTTCAAGTACCACCCCAAGCAGGTCATCACCGGCACGCAGGACTGGATCTACGAGCACATGGGTGCCCTGTTCTGGACGGTGGAGATCTGGTCGCCGAACAAGGAAGCCGGCATCACCGACTACAAGTGGATCGACTGGTACCGCGAGCACCCGCTGGAAGACGACCTGAAGCTGCTGAAGTGGAGCGACGAGCAGTGCGGCGGCCAGGCCTACGTCGACTGGCGGCCCTTCCGCCACCCGCAACTGGGCATGGTGGAATTGGGCGGCTGGGACAAGATGAACTTCTGGCGCAACCCGCCGCCGGCGCTGCGTGAACGCGAAGCGGCGCGCTTCCCGGCCTGGTTGCTTCAGATCGGCCTTGCGCTGCCCAAGCTGGAAGTGCTGCGCACCGAAGTGCGCGCGCTCGGCCCCGACACCTGGCGCGTGCGCTTCGCGGTGGCCAATGCCGGCTACCTGCCCAGCTACGTGAGCCAACGCGCGCTGGAGCGCAAGACCGCGCGCGGCACCGTCTTCAGCATCCACCTGTCGCCCGGCGTGAGCCTGGTCAGCGGCAAGGAACGCGAGGTCGGCGCCCACCTCGAAGGCCATGCGCCGAAGAGCAGCCAGCAGGCCTTTCTGCCCACACGCGAATTCACCGCCGACCGGGCGGTGGTGGAGTGGGTGGTCAAAGGCGCGCGTGGCACGCGCATTGCGCTGACGGCCACGGCCGACCGCGCGGGCACGGTGCATACCGAAGTCACCCTGGACTGAAAGCAGTCCCTGGCAGAGCCGAAATTGGACAAGGACTTCTCGACCCTCTTCGAGTTCTTGCCCATCGGTGCCTACCGCAGCAGCCCCGAGGGCGTACTGGTGCGCGCCAACCCGGCTCTGGTGCGCCTGAACGGATTCGGCAGCGAAGCCGAGCAGCTGGCGGCCGTCACCGACACCGCGGGGCGCTGGTACGTGCAACCCGGGCGCCGCGGGCTGCTGCAAAAGCAGATGGAACGCGACGGCCACATCATCGGTTTCGAGTCCGAGGTCTGGCGCTACAAGACGCGTGAGCGCATCTGGATCAGCGAGAACGCCCACACCGTGCGCGACGCACAAGGCCGTGTGCTTTTCTACGAAGGCACGGTGGAAGAGATCACCGACCGCGTGCACGCCCGCGCCGCGCTGGAACGCAGCGAACACAACTTGCGCGAGATCACGCGCCAGGTGCCGGGCATGGTCTACCGCGTGGTACTGAAGGCCAACGGCACGCGCGACATCGATTTCGTCAGCGACGGCGTGCGCCAGCTCTTCGGCGTTGGCGCTGATGAGGCCGTGCACAACAACAATCTGCTGGCGCAGTTTCGCCACGCCGAAGACCGCGAGCGTGTCGTCGCAGCCCTCGTCGCTGCTTCCGTCAGCCGCGCGCCGATGACCATCGAGTACCGCGTGGTTCTGGCCGACGGTACGGAAAAGTGGCTGCAGCAGACATCGGTGGCAAGCGGTGACGACGACACAGGCGAGCAGCTGCGCATCGGCGTCATCACCGACATCAGCGAGCGCAAGCACGCCGAACTGGCGCTGCAGGCCAACGGCGAGCTTTGGAAGCGCGCCCTCGAAGGCACCGGCGACGGCGTCTGGGACTGGCATGTGCAAGAGGGCCGCGAGGTGCTGTCGCCTGCATGCAAGGCCCTGTACGGTTTTGCCCCGGAAGAGTTGCCCGACACCCCCGACGCGCTGGACGCCCGCACCCACCCCGACGACGGGCCCGGCATGCGCCTGGCGCGTGAGGCCCACTTCGCCGGCCGCGCGCCGATCTACGTCAATGAGCACCGCGTGCAGTGCAAGGACGGCAGCTGGAAGTGGATCCTCTCGCGCGGCATGGTGCTGGCGCGTGACGCAGCCGGCCGGCCGCTGCGCATGATCGGCACTCACACCGACATCACCGGGCGCAAGCAGACCGAGGCCTTGCGCGACGAACGCGACCGCGCTGCTGCCGCCGACCTGGCGAAGTCGCAGTTCTTGAGCCGCGTCAGCCACGAGCTGCGCACGCCGCTCAACGCCGTGCTGGGCTTCAGCCAGCTGCTGGAACTGGAACCCGGCGACGGCGAGCGCCAGCGCACCTGGAACAGCCGGGTGCTGACCGCCGGGCGCCACCTGCTGGCGCTGATGGACGACGTCCTCGACCTCAGCGGCGCGCAGACCGGGCAGCTGGCCATGGCCACCGAGGCGTTGCCGCTGCGACCCGTTGTCGACGAGGTGCTGGTCATGCTTTCGGGCGAGGCCGCCGCCGCCGGCGTGACGGTACTTGATGAAACTGAGGGCGCCGAAGTCGCACTGGCCGTGCGCGCCGACCGCAAGCGTCTGCTGCAGGTGTTGAGCAACCTGCTCAGCAACGCCATCAAGTACAACCAGCCCCAAGGCTGGGTGCGACTGCGCGTGAAGGCAGACGCCGGCCAGGTCGACATCAGCGTGGCGGACGGTGGCCCGGGTCTGGACGCGATGCAGCAGGCGCGCCTGTTCCAGCCTTTCGAGCGCGTGGGTGCGCAGCACGGCAAGGTGGCGGGCACTGGCCTGGGCCTGGCGCTGTGCCGAGAGCTGACCCAGGCCATGGGTGGCCACATCAAGGTGGAAAGCGCGCCCGGCGAAGGCTCGACCTTCACCTTGAGCCTGCCGGAAGCCTGAGCCGCCTCACATCACCGTTCATACCTCGGTTCAGGCCTCGGCTCGGGCCTCACTTAGGCCTCAGCTCAGGCCTCAATCAGGCGCTCAGGTCTGCTCGAAGCGAAACACGGCCACGCTGGCCAGCAGGTTCGGCCAGCGCCGCACCACGCGGCCGCTTTGCAGGCCGAAGCTGTCGCTGATGGACAGCCCGCAGCGGCGCGCCAGCACGCCGAAGTCGGCGAAGGTGCCGACACGGATGTTGGGCGTGTCGAACCACTGGTAGGGCAGCGCGCGGGTCACTGGCATGCGGCCGGTCAGCACCTGCAGCCGGTTGGGCCAGTGCGCGAAGTTCGGGAAGCTGACGATGCCGATGCGGCCCACGCGCGCCGTTTCGCGCAGCATGCGTTCGGTTTGGCGCAGGTGTTGCAGCGTGTCGAGCTGCAGCACGACGTCGAAGCTGCGGTCACCGAAGAGTGCCAGGCCGTCTTCCAGGTTGAGCTGAATGACGTCGATGCCGCGCTGTACGCAGGCCTGCACGTTGGCGTCGGCGATCTCGATGCCGTAGCCCGTGCAGCCCTTGCGGTCGCGCAGATAGGCCAGCAGTTCACCGTCGCCGCAGCCGAGGTCGAGCACGCGGCTGCCGGCCGGCACCAGGTCGGCAATCAGCTCCAGGTCCTTGCGCTCGCTCATTGGAGCCCCTCGTCCGCTGGGTGCAGCGGCCGCTCCCCCGCGGGAAGGGGGGCCGGCTTGGAGGCGGCCCGGCGCTCGGCCCCCTGGTTCGACACCTCGCCCGCAATGCGCTCGAAGTAGTGGCGCAGCACAGCGTGGTAGCGCGGGTCTTCCAGCAGGAAGGCGTCGTGGCCGTGGGGCGCGTCGATCTCGGCGTAACTCACGGCAATGCGGTTGTCGACCAGGGCCTTGACGATCTCGCGGCTGCGCTCGGGCGCGAAGCGCCAGTCGGTGGTGAAGCTCACCAGCAGAAAACGTTTCGCGCGCGTGGCCGGGTTCGCGGCGAAGGCGCGCGCGAGGTCGCCGCCATGCGCTGCGGCGGGGTCGAAGTAATCGAGTGCGCGCGTGATCAGCAGGTAAGTGTTGGCGTCGAAATATTCGGCGAACTTGTCGCCCTGGTGGCGCAGGTAACTCTCGATCTGGAACTCGACGTCCTGGGTGGAATAGCGCAGCACGGCGGCCTTCAGCTCGCGGCCGAACTTGGTCTCCATCGCGTCTTCGGCCAGGTAGGTGATGTGGCCGACCATGCGCGCCACGCGCAGGCCGCGCTTGGGCAGCACGCCGTGTGCGTAGAAGTGGCCGCCGTGAAAGTCGGGGTCGGTGACGATGGCGCGGCGCGCCACCTCGTTGAAGGCAATGTTCTGCGCCGACAGGTTCGGCGCGGTGGCCACCGCGATGCAGTGGCGCAGCCTGTCGGGGTGGCGCAGCGTCCAGGCCAGCGCCTGCATGCCGCCCAGGCTGCCGCCGAGAACCGCCGCGAGTTGCGTGATGCCCAGGCGCTGCACCAGGCGAGCCTGCGCGTCGACCCAGTCTTCCACCGTCACTACCGGAAAATCAGCACCCCACACGCGGCCCGGTTCGGCGTGCGCGGCATTCACATGCATGGGCCCGGTACTGCCGAAACAAGAGCCGGGGTTGTTGACGCCGATGACGAAGAAGCGGTTCGTGTCCAGCGGCTTGCCGGGGCCCACGAGGTTGTCCCACCAGCCCTTCACGCCCGCAGCGTCCAGCCCGGCAACGTGGTGGCTGGCGTTCAGCGCATGGCACACCAGCACGGCGTTGCTGCGTTCGGCGTTCAGCGTGCCGTAGGTCTCGAAAGTGAGCTGGTAGTCGGGCAGCACAGCCCCGCTCTTCAGCGGCAGCGGATCGCTGAAGTGCATCTGCTGCGGGGTGACCAAACCAATGGAAGGCATGAAGCAGAAAACCCGGCACCGCACGAGGCGGACACCGGGTGGTGTCCCCTTTAGCGGCATTTGTTGAGCGCCCGCAATCTGGAACAAATCGGCGCTGTGAGTTCAGATTGTAGCCAGCCGGGGTGGCTGCATCAGGGGCTGAAACAGGGGCTGAAACAGATGCGACAGGCGCTGCGGCTGGGTGGCGATCAAGGCCTTGTTCGGGGCTTCATCGGGCTCTGGCATGGCTAGCATCCCCCAACACACGAGCAACCCACGAGGTCGGCGCATGCACGCATGGCTGCACAAGATCGACCAGCACTTTCCGGTGCGCTACACGGCGTGGCTGCTCAGCGCCGTCGGGCTGCTGCTGTTCAGCTTCACCTTCGTGGCGTTTGAAAGCGGTGGCTTGCCGGCGCTGCTGTGTCTGTTTCTGGTGGGTCTGGGTTGGCGCGACACGCGCCAGCGCCGCCACTCGGTGCTGCGCAATTACCCGGTCATCGGCCACCTGCGGTTTCTGCTCGAATTCGTGCGGCTGGAGGTGCGGCAGTACTTCATCGAAGGCGACAACGAAGCGACGCCGTTCTCGCGCACACAGCGCAGCCTGGTCTACCAGCGCGCCAAGGGCGAAGGCGACAAACGCCCCTTCGGCACGCAACTGGATGTGCACGCCTCGGGTTACGAGTGGATCAACCATTCGATGTGCCCGACAGTGCTGGCCACGCATGACTTTCGCATCAGCATCGGCACGGGCGGCACCTCATGCACCCAGCCCTACGACGCCAGTATCTTCAACATCTCGGCGATGAGCTTCGGTGCGCTGAGTGCCAATGCCATCCTGGCGCTGAACGGCGGCGCGAAGAAGGGCGGCTTTGCGCACGACACCGGCGAAGGCAGCATCAGCCAACACCACCGCGTGCACGGCGGTGACCTGATCTGGGAAATCGGCAGCGGCTACTTCGGTTGCCGCAACGACGACGGCAGCTTCAACGAAGAGAAGTTCGTCGCCAACGCCACCGACGCCCAGGTGAAGATGATCGAGTTGAAGCTCAGCCAGGGTGCCAAGCCCGGCCATGGCGGTGTGCTGCCGGGGCCGAAGGTCACGTCCGAAATCGCGGCGGCGCGCGGCGTGCCGGTGGGGGTGGACTGCGTCAGCCCGGCCAGCCACGGCGCTTTCGGCACGCCCGTCGAGATGCTGCGTTTCATCGAGCGGCTGCGCACACTTTCAGGCGGCAAGCCGACAGGCTTCAAGTTCTGCATCGGCCACCCCTGGGAATGGTTCGCCATCTGCAAGGCGATGCTGGAAACCGGCATCGTGCCCGACTTCATCGTGGTCGACGGCGCCGAGGGCGGCACCGGCGCGGCGCCACTGGAGTTCACCGACCACGTGGGCGCGCCGTTGCAGGAAGGCCTGCTGCTGGTGCACAACTCGCTCACCGGTCTGAACCTGCGCCACCGCGTGAAGATCGGCTGCGCCGGCAAGGTGATCGGCGCTTTCGACATCGCACGCGCCATGGCCTTGGGCGCCGACTGGTGCAATGCGGCACGCGGCTTCATGTTCGCGCTGGGCTGCATCCAGGCCCAGACCTGCCACACCGGCGCCTGCCCCACCGGCGTGACGACGCAGGACCCGCAGCGCCAGAAAGCCCTGGTGGTGCCCGACAAGACCGAACGCGTCTACCGCTTCCACCACAACACGCTGAAAGCGCTGAAGGAGCTGGTGCAGGCCGCCGGTCTGCGGCACCCGCGCGAGATCAGCGCCAGCCACATTGTGCGCCGCCGCGCCGACCACGACGTGCGGCTGCTGGCCAACGAGCTGTCTTTCGTCAAGCCGGGCGCTCTGTTGTCGGCCATGGCCGGCCAGGCGCCCTGGCCGCACAAGGTCTACGAGCTCTACTGGCCCTTGGCGCGCAGCGGCAGCTTTGCACCGACCCGCGAAGAACTGCTCCCCGAGGTCAGCGCGGCCTGTGCATCTTGAACAGCTGCGCCGGCCCGACCTCGAAGTAGTCGGCCGGGCCACCGCCACGCATAACGTGCTGTGCGGCAGCGGTGTCGTAGAGGCCGTCGATGAGCAGGTGGCGCGCGATATGCACCTTCACCACCTCGCCCATCGTCAGCCAGGCGCCAGCCGGTGCGCCGTCGGCAGCTTGCAGCGTGATGACCTGCGTCACGCGGCACTCGAAAGCGACCGGGCTTTCGCCGATGCGCGGCACGCTCACCAGTTCACACGCCAGCGGCGTCAGGCCGGCGAGCTGAAACTCGTCCATCTGGGGCGGCACCGACGCAGAGGTGGCGTTCATCACTTCGGCCAGCGGGCGCGTGACAAGGTTCCACACGAACTCGCCCGTGGCGCGCGCGTTGCGCAGGCTGTCTTTCTCGGACGTGCTGCTGAAGCCGATGAGCGGCGGCGTGTAATTGAAAGCGTTGAAGAAGCTGTAGGGCGCCAGGTTCAGCGTGCCGTCGGCCGCCCGTGTGCTGACCCAGCCGATGGGCCGCGGGCCCACGATGGCGTTGAAGGGGTCATGAGGCAGCCTGTGGCCGGTGCGCGGCTCGTAGCTGTGGAAGTCGCCCTGCAGCGGCAGGGTCATTCAGGCAGCCGGCGGTGCCGAGTCAACAAAGCTTGCCCGGGTGGCGAGCTTGTCGTGGAGCTTGTGCAGGTTGGGGTAGGGGGCGCGCCAGTCGATGGCAGGGAAACGGAAGTCGAGGTAGCCCAAGGCACAACCGACGGCGACATCGGCCAGGCTGAGATGGTTGCCGGCGCAGAAGGGCTTGTCGCCCAAGCCCTGGCTCATCGCTTTCAGCGCGTGGTGCACGGTGCGCATCTGGCGGTCGATCCAGGCCTGCGAACGCTGCGCCTCGCTGCGACCGGACCATGTCGCTTCCAGACGCGCCAGGATGGACGCGTCAAGCAGGCCGTCGGCCAGCGCTTCCCAGGTGCGCACCTCGGTGCGCTCACGGCCGCTGGGCGGAAGAAGTTTGCCCACGGGCGACAGCGTTTCGAGGTATTCGACGATGACGCGCGAATCGAAGATGGCCTCGCCGCCGTCCAGCACCAGGCACGGCACCTTGCCCAGCGGGTTGCTCTTGAGGATCGCCTCGTTGCCCCAGACGTCTTCCTCCAGCAACTCGCATTCGAGCTTCTTCTCGGCCATCACCACACGCACCTTGCGCACGTACGGGCTGGTCAGTGAACCTATGAGTTTCATGGTGTGCCGCGCTGTGCGCTGTTGCCTGTGCCGGTTTTCCCCGATTCCCCCTGGGGTCGAACTTATTCTAGCGAAGGGGCCTGCCGGTTCGAGCCTGTGAAAGAGTGGCGACTTGTCCCGCCATTCCGGACTCTGGCCAGTCTTGTCAGGCCCGCGCAACAGGCGCACACTGAATCCGCAGCCCGGTAGACAGTTGCGCACCTTCGTACCGCAGCGCAGCACCCCCCCCCCGCTCCCCTTGCTTCGCACTTGCTCCCTTCCACGTCCCAGGCGCCCGGTTACCGGGCCAGCGTTTCCCCGCGCCGGCGGCCAAGCCGTCGGCATCTTGCCCACCCTCGCAAAGGAGGTTCTGAGATGAACTTGACGATCAGCGGCCATCACCTGGAAGTTACACCGGCTCTACGAGAGTACGTACTTACTAAATTGGAACGTGTCACCCGGCATTTCGACCAGGTCGTGGATGTGACCGTGTTGCTGACTGTGGAGAAGATGAAAGAAAAGGAACGGCGGCAAAAGGCCGAAGTGACCCTGCACGTGAAGGGCCGGGACATTTTCTGCGAGCAGTCAAGCGAAGACCTGTATGCCGCCATCGACCAGTTGATGGACAAGCTCGACCGCCAGGTGGTGCGTCACAAGGACCGCGTGCAAGACCACCACCACGCCACCGCCAAGCGGATGGATATTCCTGCGCTCTGAATTGCGCGCTCCCCCGCCCCACCCGGGGCCGGCATTCCTGAACGGCTCCTCACGAAAGCGAGGGGCCGTTTTTGCATGCCGAGCGCGGTGTTGCTGCGGCGCCGCATTCGCGTGGCATCCACCCGATTCAGGGCCCTCTCCCTTGCCAGGGCTGATGGGTCGAGGTCTATGATCGCCCTCCTTTCGCAACATCCCGTTCGCTGCGCCATCCCCTGGAGGACGCGGCAACGAAGACCGGCCCGATGAACCGTCTCGCTGCAATCCTGCCTGCCAGCAATGTGCTGGTGAATGTGGATGCGACCAGCAAGAAGCGCGTCTTCGAGCACGCTGGCCTGCTTTTCGAAAACCAGCACGCCATCGCGCGCAGCACGGTCACCGACAACCTGTTTGCGCGCGAACGCCTGGGCTCCACCGGCCTCGGCCACGCCGTGGCCATTCCGCACGGGCGCATCAAGGGCCTGAAGAACCCGCTGGCCGCCGTGGTGCGGGTGCAGCAGCCGATTCCGTTCGACGCCCCTGACGACGAGGCCGTGGCGCTGCTGATCTTTCTGCTGGTGCCCGAAGCAGCGACGCAGCGACACCTGGAAATCTTGTCCGAGATTGCAGAAATGCTGAGCGACCGCGAGTTGCGCGAACGCCTGAAGGCCGAGCCCGACGCTGCTGGCGTGCACAAGCTGATTGCCGATTGGGAACCGCTCAAATCGGTGGCCTGACCCTGCGGGTCGCAGGCGCAGACGCATGAAGCCGACATCGATCAGCGCGGAAGCGCTGTTCGAAGCCCACCGCGAAACCCTGCGCTGGGAATGGATCGCGGGGCATGCCCACCCCGAGCGCCGCTTCGACGACGCTGCCGTTCTGGATGCCCGTAGCTCGGCCGACCTGGTGGGCTACCTGAACTACATCCATCCTTACCGGGTGCAGATCGTCGGCCGGCGTGAGGTGGCTTACCTGTTGGCGAGTTCGCCGGACGACCAGGAAAGACGCATCTCGCGCATCGTCACGCTAGAGCCGCCGGTGCTCATCGTCGCCGACGATCAGGCGCCGCCCGACCGCCTGGTGGCGATGTGCGACCGCGCGCAGATCCCGCTCTTCGTCACACGTGAATCAGCCGGCCACGTCATCGACGTGGTGCGCGGCTATCTCGGGCAGCACTTCGCCGAACGCACCACGCGCCACGGCGTTTTCATGGACATCCTGGGCCTGGGCGTGCTGCTCACCGGTGAAAGCGGTCTGGGCAAGAGCGAGCTCGGGCTGGAACTCATCAGCCGCGGCCACGGCCTGGTGGCCGACGACGCGGTGGACATCTTCCGCATCAGCCAGACGGCCCTGGAAGGCCGCTGCCCGGCGCTGTTGCAGAACCTGCTGGAAGTGCGCGGCATCGGGCTGCTGGACATCAAGGCCATCTTCGGCGAGACCGCGGTGCGGCGAAAGATGCGTCTGAAGGTCATCGTGCACCTGGTGCGCAAGGAAACCATGGAGCGCGACTTCGAGCGCATTCCCTACGAGCCGCTCAACGAAGACGTGCTGGGCCTGCCGGTGCGCAAGGTCGTCATTGCGGTGGACGCCGGCCGCAACCTGGCCGTGCTGGTGGAAGCCGCGGTGCGCAACACCGTGCTGCAGCTGCGCGGCATCGACACCTACCAGGAATTCATCAAACGCCACCAGGCGGCGATGGAGCAAGGCGGCACCGACTGAAGCGTGCTGCGGCGGGCCCGCCGGGCAGGCCGATCGGGACTGACAGCAACCGCTATTTCAGTTGCGGGTGGGCGTGCGGGGCTTGCCTGCGTTCGCAGTTGGGCTTGGTGCAACGCGCATAGAGCGACAGCGAATGCTCCTGCAGCTCGAAGCCGCGCGCGATGGTCACTGCGCGCTGGCGCTGTTCGATCTCGGCATCGAAGAACTCTTCGACATGGCCGCAGTCCAGGCACACCAGATGGTCGTGGTGCTCGCCTTCGTTCAGCTCGAAGACGGCCTTGCCACTTTCGAAGTTGCTGCGCGACAGCAGGCCGGCCTGCTGAAACTGCATCAGCACGCGGTAAACCGTGGCCAGCCCAATGTCGGCCCCCTCGGCCAGCAAAGCCTTGAACACGTCCTCGGCCGTCATGTGGCGGCGCTGGGTGTTCTGGAACACTTCCAGAATCTTGATGCGCGGCAGCGTCGCCTTCAGGCCGCTGCTCTTCAGGTCTTCCACTCGCGTCATCACCGTCTCCCAGGCTGGCCCAGGCTGGCCCCTGTGCAGGGCACACCCCTCGGTAGAATGCGGTCGATCATAGCCACGCAGGCGGCGTTGCCAACGCCGCCTGCGTGGCCCCCGACCCCCACCACTTTCCCCACGCCTGCGTTTGCAGCGCTGCCGCCCATGCGACACCCGATGCTTTTCCTGTACACCTTGCTCGGCGCCGGACTGCTGAGCGGCTGCGAATCGCTGCAGCGCACCGACAGCCTGTTCGGCCTCATCACGCCGTACCGCATCGACATCGTGCAGGGCAACGCCGTCACGCAGGAACAGGCGGCGCAGATCAAACCCGGCCTGAGCCGGCTGCAGGTGCGCGACATATTGGGCACGCCGCTGATGACCGACCCCTTCCACGCCAACCGCTGGGACTACATCTTCACGCTGCGGCGCCCGGGTGCCGAGGCGCAGCGCCGCAGCGTGGTGGTGTTCTTCGAAGGCGATGCGGTGAAGTCGATCGAGGCGCCGCCGCTGCCTTCAGAACGCGAGTTCGTGGCTTCCATCAGCCGCTTCAAGGACATCCGCGCGCCCAAGCTCGAACTGAGCGAGGCAGAACGCGCCGCGCTGCCGATGCCGCCCAAGCGCGAAGTGCCCGCGCCCGAGCCGATGGGCCCGGTGCGCGACTACCCGCCGCTCGAAAAGAGCTGAGCCGTGGCCGAGCTGCGGCTTGCCATCGCCGGCGCCGGGGGGCGCATGGGCCGCATGCTCATCGACGCGGTGCTGGCCAGCCCCGACTGCCACCTGAGCGGCGCGCTGGACGTGCCCGGCAGCCCTGCACTGGGCCTGGACGCCGCTGCCTTTGCTGGCCGGCACACGGGCGTGGTCATCACGGACGATATTCACGCCGGGTTGGCCTGCGCACAGGTGCTGATCGACTTCACTCGCCCCGAAGGCACGCTGGCCCACTTGACCGTGTGCCGCGAACTGGGCGTGCGCGCCGTCATCGGCACCACGGGTTTTTCGGCCGAGCAGAAAGCGCTGATCGCAGCCCATGCCGAGCAGCAGGCCGCGGTCTTCTCGGCCAACATGAGCGTGGGTGTGAACGTGATGCTGCGCCTGCTGCGTGAAGCCGCGTTGGCGCTGGGCCCGGGCTATGACATCGAACTGGTGGAAGCCCACCACAAGCACAAGGTCGACGCGCCCAGCGGCACCGCGCTGGCCATGGGCGAGGTGCTGGCCGCAGCGCGCGGCACCACGCTGCAAGCCGACGGCGTGTTCACGCGCCATGGCGACACCGGCGAACGTGCGCCCGGCAGCATCGGCTTCGCCAGCGTGCGCGGCGGCGACATCGTCGGCGAACACACGGTGCTCTTCTGCGGTGCGGGTGAACGCATCGAAATCGCGCACAAGAGCAGCAGCCGCGCCAACTATGCCGATGGCAGCCTGCGCGCCGCGCGGTTCCTGGCCGCGCTGCCGGCCGGGCGGACGGGTTTGTTCGGCATGGCCGACGTGCTGGGCCTGGCCTAGCCGCAGATGGACGGCTTGGCCACCCTCTGGAACGCCAGCGACACCGTGGGCCGCGCGGTGGCACTGCTGCTGCTGGCGATGTCTGTGGCGGCCTGGGTGCTGATCTTCTGGAAAGGCTGGCTGCTGCGCCGCGCGCAGAGCGACATCACACGCGCCGTGCCCGCCTTCTGGGACGCCGCCACCTTGCAAGACGGCCGCGCACGCCTGCTGGCGATGGACCGCGAGAAGCTGCTCGTGCCCTTGCTCGACGCCGCGCTGGCCCGCCCCGCCCCCGGCACGCTGGAAGGCGCGGGGCAGTTGGCTTCACAGCTGACGCGCCGCCTGCGCGACGCGCTGCACCGGGGCCTTTTGCACCTGCAATGGGGCCAGGTGGTGTTGGCCAGCGTCGGCAGCACGGCGCCCTTCGTGGGCCTGTTCGGCACGGTCTGGGGCATCTACCACGCGCTGGCGGCCATTGCCGCGGCCGGCAACATCAGCATCGACAAGGTCAGCGGCCCGATCGGCGAGGCGCTGATCATGACCGCCGCCGGCATTGCCGTGGCCGTGCCTGCAGTGCTG
>Ga0209490_10003642_pt1 | contig 14349 bp, 8 predicted proteins | sample MAT06_FD_187209 | JGI IMG/M metagenome (GOLD analysis project Ga0209490, IMG submission 187209) | Freshwater microbial communities from Lake Fryxell liftoff mats and glacier meltwater in Antarctica - MAT-06 (SPAdes) (version 2) | ecosystem: Environmental > Aquatic > Freshwater > Ice > Liftoff...
CGGCGTCTCCCTCGACCACGCGGTCGGACCCGTCGCCCATTCCGACGGCGATGCCCTCCTGCACGCCGTCACCGACGCCCTGCTGGGCGCCCTCGGCGGCCCGGACATCGGCCAGCTCTTCCCCGACACCGATCCCCGCCACGCCGCCGTCGATTCCCGCGTCTTCCTCGCCGAGGCCGTCCGCCGCGTCGCCGCCGCGGGCCTCGCCCTCGCCAACCTCGACGCCACCGTCATCCTGGAGAGGCCCAGGATCGGCCCGCACAAGGACGCCATGCGCCGCGCCATCGCCGGCTGCCTCGGCGTCCCCATCGACCGCGTCAACGTCAAGGGCAAGACCCACGAGCGGGTCGACGCCGTGGGCGAGGGCCGCGCCGTCGAGGTCCACTGCGTCGTCCTGCTCGTCTGACGCCCGCCGCCGCGGCGTCAGCGCCGCCCGCCGAACTTCCACGCCAGCGCCCGGTCCAGCACCCCCGGGAACGCCACGCCCATCGCCAAGCCCAGCCGCACCGGCAGGCTCGTCCACACCTCCGCCCGCGGCCGGCGCAGGCACCGCACTACCGCGCCCGCCACGCGCTCGGGCGTCTGCATGAACGCTCCCGGCGTGCGGCTGCTCGAAACCACGCCTCCCGGCGCAACGCCCCCAGACCGTCCCGCCGCGACCTCGAAGAACTCCGTCTTCGTCCCGATGGGATGGATCGTCGACACCGACACCCCCGTCCCTGCCAATTCCGCCCGGAGCGCCCGCCCAAGGTGGTCCTGGCACGCCTTGCTCAGCGAGTACGCCGACAGGAACGGAATCCCGATCTTCGACACGCAACTGGTCGTGATCAGCACGTGGCCCGATCCCGCCCGCAGCATCGGCCCCAGCGCCGGGCGGATGGTGTGGAGCGTGCCGAAGACGTTGACCTCAAGGATCTCGCGCAGCGCCGCGTCCGTCGTCTCCAGCACCGGTGCCTCGAACCCATACCCCGCGTTCGCCAAGACCGCGTGCAGCGGCCCCAGCGCCGCCGCGGCCTCCTCCACGAATCCGCGGCACTCCTCCGCCTGGGCCACGTCTACCCGCCGCACGAACGCCCGGCCCCCCGCCCGCTCGATCTCCTCTGCGAGCGATCTGAGCCTGTCCTCCCGGCGCGCCGCCAACGCCACGGGCATTCCCGCCCGGGCGCACGCCCGCGCGACTGCCGCGCCGATCCCCGCGCTCGCGCCGGTGATCGCGATGGGCTTGCCGCGCAGGTCGATCATGGCGTCCCTCTCAGCCGCTACCGGTACGGTGAATCCCGCGGAGACTCGCGCGGCGCGTCCTCGACGCCGGCCGCCCGCTGCACGACCCGCTCGGTCCGCTCGCCCGAGTACCGCAGGTCCGACTTCATCCCCGCCCACGTGCCGCCGCACGCGCCGAGCAGGCCGACGGCCCCGAGCCCCGCGGCGAGGAACAGGCGAGTGCGGACGTCGCGAGGAGATGCCGTGGGGTGAGTCATCGTCGTGATCGTACTACTCGAAGCTCATCCCCGCCGATGGCCCGCCCCCGCCGCCCCCGCCCCCCCCGCGCCGTAGCAGCCACCGCGCCTCGGGCATGCGCAGCGCCAGGGCCCCGACCCCGTACGTTCCGGCCCCGATCACTACTGCCACCGCCAGCCGCAGCAGGTGCCCGCTCCATCGCACGGGCTCGGGCCACGCGCGCCCCAGGGCGAACAGCGCCGCGCCCATCGCCGCCGCCACGAGCGCGACGCGTCCGAACGCCGCCCACGTCTCCCCGTCGATCGCCCGGTCCGGCAGCCGGCGCGACAGCAGCCACCCCAGCACGACGCACTGCACGACCGCCGAGATCGCCGTCGACCACGCCAGCCCCGCCTCGCGCAGCGGCCACACCAGCGTGAGGTTGAGGGCGAGGTTCAGCCCCACCATCGCGAGCGCGAGCCGCATCGGCGTCGTGGTGTCTCCTCGCGCGTAGAAGGCCCGCGTGAAGACGTGATTCAGGGAGTACGCCCACACCGCCGGCGCGAACCCCGCCAACACCGCCGCGGACCGCGCCACCGCGCCCGGCCCCCACGTCGCGTCGGCCCCGCCGCCATAGATCACCGTGATGAGGTCCGTCCGCACCAGCACGAGGCCCACGCTCGCGGGGAGCCCGATGAACAGCGACAGCCGCAGCCCCCGCCGCAGGTGCTGGACGAACTGCGCGGGCCGGTCAGCCGAGCGCGACAGCAGCGGGAAGACCGCCGTCGCCACCGCGATCCCGAAGACTCCCAGCGGGAACTGATAGAGCGTCTGCGTGAAGCTCAGGATGGCGTTGGACGCGACGTCGAGGGGGACCGGCCGCCCGAACATCGTCGGCCCCACCCACTGGGGCCACATCGCGATCGTCGTGTCCAGCATGGTGTTCAATTGCAGCGTGCCCAGGCCCAGCACCGCCGGCAGGAACCGCCGAAGCACGCTCGCCCCGCGCGCCCGCGCCGCGGCCCCCGCCCTGCCCCACCTGACCGATCCCCGCAGGGCCGCGAGCGACCACGCGACTTGCGCCACGCTCGCCAGCACCGCCGCGCCGCCGACCCAGTACGCCGTCGCCGTCGCCGATCCCGTCAGCCCCATGAAGAAGAACGCCGCCGCTACGACCTGGAAGAGATTCAGGATGATGGGCGCCGCGGCCGGGGGGCCGAACTTGCCGTGCGCCTGCAACATCCCGCCGTAGATCGCCGTCAGGCACACCAGCGGCATCATCGGCAGCATCAGCATGATCAGCCGCAGCGACAACGCGAGGTCCGGCGCCGCGGGGGCGGCGATCAGCCGGATGAGCAGCCCCGCCTCGATCAGCAGCGTCAGCCCCCCCGTCACCAGCGTCAGCATCCGAACGACCATCGTCGCCAGTTGCCCCGCCGCGTCGGGATCGTCACGCCGCAGCAGCGTGTACTCGGGCAGGAAGGCCGCCGAGAGCGCCCCCTCCCCGAAGAGCCGTCGGAAGAGGTGCGGCACGGCGTACGCCGCGCGGAACGCCGACCCCAGCGCATCCGCCCCGAAGACCCGGGCCGTGATGATGTCCCTCGCCAGCCCGGCGAAGCGAGAGAGGAGCGTGAAGCCCGATACGGTCCGCACCGCCGAAGCGAGCGAGCCCGCCTCTCGCCGATCGCGCTCGCCGGACGACTCGGACGCGATCGCCGCCGGGGCAGCGGGCCCGGGGGCAACGGTCGGGTTGGCGGGCGCATCGGGCATGATCAACGAGCCCCGAGCGTAAGCGGGCGGGAGGTCGCGCGTCCCCGGAGTTCCCCACCCCCTCGCCCGCGCGAGACGCGAGCGAGCCGGTCCCTCATCGAATCAGGATGAACCAGTGCACGATCAGGATGGGGAGCAGGATCGCCGCCGCGTACCCGATGTACCCGAAGAACGAGGGCATCTTCACCCCCGCCGCGTCGGCGATCGCCCGCACCATGAAGTTCGGGCCGTTGCCGATGTACGTCAGCGCCCCGAAGAAGACGGCGCCGGTCGAGATCGCGACGAGCCGCGCACCGCCCTCGGGGGAGGCGATCATCGTCGCGATCGCCTCGCGCGACAGGTCCGACGGCGCGACGGCGATCTGGAGGAAGTTGAGATAGGTCGGCGCGTTGTCCAGCACGGCGCTCAGGCCGCCCGTGGCGAAGTAGAAGGCGGTCGCGGACTCGACCCCCAGCCGCGGCCCCGCGGCCGAGAGGTACCCCAGCGCCGGCACCATGGTCACGAAGATCCCCGCGAAGAGCAGCCCGACCTCCTTCACCGGGAAGAACGTGAACTCGTTGGCCTCGAGGATCCGCGCCGGCGCCAGGCGATGGGCCGTCGCGGCGACCGCAAGCTGGAACGTGGCCCCGACGGGCCACCCTTCGATCCCCGCGACGGCGCGGAGCAGGGGATCGATGAAGACGCCCGCGACCATCAGCACGAGGCAGATCACGCCCGCCGCGCCCTCGACCCCGATGCGCGGCAGCCGGGAAAGATCGGCCTCGACCGTGGCGCCCTCGCGGCGGCGCTGGCGCTCGACGATGGTGTCGAAGCCGAAGTAGACCACGGCCAGCGGCAGGACCACCGCCAGCCAGTCCGGCCACAGGTTCGCGAGTGTCCAGGCGAAGGGCACTCCCTTGAGGTAGCCCAGGTAGAGCGGGGGATCGCCGATGGGCGTCAGGCACCCGCCGCAGTTCGACACGATCAGGATGAAGAAGACGACGTGGAGGGGCCGCAGACGCCCCGCGTTGAGACGCATGAAGGGCCGGATGAGCAGGACCGAGGCGCCGGTTGTCCCCACCAGATTGGCCGCGACGGCCCCGGCGAGCAGGAGGAGCGTGTTGGTCAGGGGGCTCGCGCGGCCCGTGAGCCGGACGAGGATTCCCCCCGAGACGACGTATAGCCCGCCCACGAGGGCGATGAACGAGTAGTACTCGAGTCCCGCGTGCAGCAGCGTCGCCCGGCCGTACGACATCCCGTGGTCGTACCCCGGCTGGTCGAAGCCGGCGAGGTAGTACCCGGCGACGAGGCCCCCGAGGCCGAAGGCGAAGTCCGGGAAGTGCCGGTGCCAGAGGCGGGCGTTCACGAAGGGCATCACCGCGATGCTCAGCAGCAGGAGGCCGAAGGGAATCGTCAGCGTGAGGCCGACGACCGGCGCGACCGCGTCGGGCGCGTAGACCGGCACCAGGACCCGCGTGAGCACCGCGCCCGCGAACAGGCCCAGCACGGCGCTGACGGCCCAGACGAGCGGGCCGTGCCGCCAGTCGGGACTTTCACCGTGGTCGTCGACTTCCATGGGCGGACCGTAGGCCCGAACCGCGCCGGTCACACGCGGGCGGCGTCCTGAGCCGGTAGCACCGTCACCGCGGGCGGGGCGTCCGCGCCGCGCTTGGCCAGCATCGCGTCCCAGTCCCGCAGCAGCCCATCGGCGAGGGCCGCGTAGTCCTCGGCGCCCGACGCGCCGGGGGCGTACTCGAAGATTGTCTGCCCGAAGCTCGGGCACTCCGCCAGCTTGATGTTGCGGCGCACCGCTGGGCGAAGGACCCGCGCGTATCGCCAGGGCGACTCCTGCGCCCGCGCGGCCTCGAAGAAGGCCTCAAGGTCCGCGACGACCTCCCTCGTGTGCGTGCTCCCCGCGTCGTGCATGCACAGGATTACGCCCGTGGCCCGCAACCTCGGGTTCACCCCCCGCGCCACCACCCGCACCGTCTCCAGCAGCTTCCCCACGCCCTGCAGGGCCAGGAAGTGCGCCTGCATGGGGATGATCACCTCGCGGGCCGCGGCCAGCCCGTTGAGCGTCAGCAACCCCAGCGACGGGGGGCAGTCGATGAGCACGAACTCGTACGCCCCGCCGAACCCGTTCAGCACGCGCTCGAGCCGCCGCTGCCGGTCGGGGAGCGCGGCCAGCTCCCCTTCCGCCGCGGCGAGGTCGGTCTGCGCGGGCAGGAGCGCGAGGTTCGGCCGCGTCGAGATCACGCACGCCGAGGCGTCCGCGTCGGGGTCCATCAGGGCGTCGTAGACCGACCGCTCCAACCCGTCGGGATCAACGCCCAGGTGCAGCGTCGCGTGGGCCTGCGGGTCGAGGTCGACCACGAGCGTCGAACGCCCCGCCCGGGCGAAGGCCGCGGCGAGGTTGACCGTCGTCGTGGTCTTCCCGACGCCCCCCTTCTGGTTCATGAGAGCGATGAGCCGAACGGGCCTGACCGACGCTTCTGGCATGGGGCGAGTATACGGATCGCGACGCAACGACCACGAGCCGGACGAGCCCCGAGCGTCAGCGAGCGGGACGCGACGAAGAACGAGGGATGTCGCTCGCGCACGCCCCGTGCTCGTTCAGGAGGCCGACGCCGCGGCCGGCTCCGTCCGCGTCGCGTCTTCCGGGGGCCCCGCGGGAATGGATGCCACCTTCGCGTCGTACGCCGCCGCCTGGGCCTCGATGTGCTTGCGCCGCGCGATCTTGATCGCCGTGACGCCGATGTACGCCGCGAGCAGCATCGCCAGGACGTACACCACGCGCGGCCGCACGAGGCTGATCCCCGACCCCAGCACCGCGAAGACCCCCGCGATCCCGTACAGCGTCAGCACCGCCCCCTTGACCCCCAAGGCCCGCTTGAGGAGGTGGTGCAGGTGCTGGTCGTCCGCTGCGGAGATCTTCTTCCCCTCCATCTTCCGGCGCACGATGGCGAGGCTGGTGTCGATGATCGGCAGCGCGTACACGATCAGCCCCGCCGCGACCAGGTGCGTCTTGCCCGTGTCCCCCAGGGTCAGGATGATCACGCAGGTGCAGAACCCGAGCATGAGCGAGCCCGCATCCCCCAGGAAGATGGTGGCGGGGTTGAAGTTGTGCGGCAAGAACCCCAGACACGCCCCGAGCACGGCCAGGCAGAGGATGATCCGCTGCGAGTCACGAGGGCCGTCGTCGGCCAGGGCCAGCCCGAGCGCCAGGACGAGGAGTCCGGCCTGCGCGATGGCGGTGGTGCCCCCGAGCAGCCCGTCGAGCCCGTCGATGAGGTTTGACGCGTTGCACAGCCCCAGCACCGCGATGGCGATGATCGCCGTGCCCACCCAGTACACGATGTCGATGGGAATTTCCGTCATCCCGGCGATGGGCACCGGGAGCGGGATGTGGATCATGATCGTCTCGAAGCCGCCCTGCATCACCGTGGGCGTGCCCAGGCTCTTGGCGATCGGGATGAGGAGGCCCGCGGCCAGCTTGGCCCCGACGTTGTCGATGGCCAGGGCCGCGGCGGCGATCAGCTGCCCGCCGATCTTGACGCGCGGGCTGATCCCCGTCACGTCATCCATCACGCCCACGAGCATGATGACCGTGATGCCCAGCAGGATCGGGATCGGGACCGGCACGTGGAACGTCCCGTCCAGGATGCGGCTGGCTTCGTGGAAGTCGATGAGGCCCTCCACGCGGGCGGCAAGGAAGCTGTAGAAAATCCCCCCCAAGATGCCAAGGTAGACGGCCACCCCACCCAAATAGGCGATGGGCATCCGGTGGACCTTGCGGGGGTCGCTCGGCCGGTCGATCACGCCGTTGGCGACCGCGAGGCGGCGCATGATGGGCGTGGCGAGGAGGCTGACCAGGAAGGCAACGACCGCGACGCCGAGGTATCCCTCGAAGATCGAGAGTCGCGAGGCCGGTGGGGGAGCAACGTCGGCGACGCCGACGGCCAAATCCCCTATTTGAGCGAGTACCCAGTTCACGATCATCCCTCTCGACCATCGACACTCTACGACGGGCGGTGAAGCGGCGGAAGCGCCGGGGACCACAAGACTGCATTCAGACTGCGGGTGCGTGGACCGGATCGGCGCGCAACCACCGCGCGACGTCCTGGACCGTTTGCTCGAGCGGGATCCGGGGCGAGAAGCCGACAGCTTCCCGGAGGCGGCGGAGGTCCGGACGGCGCTGGAGGAGATCTTCGAAGACCCCCGCGTAGGCCTCGGCATAGGGGATCAGGCGAGTCACGGAAGCCGACCCGAGGGTGGTCCGAACGAGCTCGGCCAGGGCGGCGATCGTGATGGGGGCGTCGGACCCGACGTTGAAGATCCGGCCATGGCAGGCGGGGGTGGCCAGGAGGCGGGGGAGGACCTCGGCCACATCGCGGACATCGCAGAAGCAGCGGGACTGGGTGCCGTCGCCGTAGACCTCGATCGGACGCCCCTCGAGGGCGGAGCGGACGAAGCGGGGGAGGACCATGCCGTAGTCCCCCACCTGGCGGGGGCCGACGGTGTTGAAGAACCGGGCGACCACGGCCGGGAGCGACCGCTGGGCGTGGTACGCCAGGGCGAGATACTCGTCGACGGCCTTGGTCGCGGCGTAGGACCAGCGGGCGACGGTGGTGGGGCCGTAGACGACGTCGTCGTCCTCGGCGAAGGGGGAGTGGGCGGACTTGCCGTAGACCTCGGAGGAGGAGGCGATGAGCGTGCGCGCCGGGCCGCCGCCGGGGGCGCGCTCCGCGGCGAACCGCAGGAGCGCGGAGGTCTGCTCGACGTTGGTCTCGATGGAGCGGATCGGATCGGCGATGACGAGCTTGACCCCGACGGCGGCGGCGAGGTGATAGATCTCGTCGAAGACCTCGCCCTTGCCGAAGGCGGCGAGGGCGTCGCGGAGGTCGGCCTCGAGGACGCGGAGGCGCGGGTGGGCCTCGGGAAGATTGGCGCGCCGGCCCGTCGACAGGTTGTCGACGACGGTGACGTGGTCGCCCCGGGCCAGGAGGAGCTCGGTCAGGTGCGAGCCGATGAAGCCCGAGCCGCCGCTGACCAGCACGCGGCGGGGTCGCGCGGGCGCGGCGGTGGGGGAGGGTCGGGGCAGGGCGGCGCTCCGGGCCGTGCCGGCGTGGGTCGGGGGAGGGACGCGGGGGCGGGGCTGTCGGGGATCAGGCCTGCGAGTACTCGTGGGCGGCCTTGATGTTGCCCTTCATGTAGCCGCCGGTGGACGACCGTACAGCGTTCACGACGACGCCTAGGAACTCAGCGCGGGCGTCGGTGAGCTCGTTCTTGACGCGGGCGACCATGCCGCGCTTCTCGCTGTAGGCCTTGACGACCAGGAGGGAGGCGTCGCAGCGCTGGGCCAGGGCGAGGCCGTCGCCGGCGACGATGGCGGGGGCGACGTCGAGGATGACCAGGTCGTAGCGGGTGCGGAGCGTGGCCAGGACCTCGCCCATGCCCTCGGCGGCGAGGCGTTCGAAGACCCGCTGCTCGCGGCTGCCGGCGGAGAGGAGGTCGAGGTTGGGCGTGGTGGTGGCCTGGATGGCGCCCTCGAGGTCGCGGGTTTTGGAGAGGACGTCGGCCAGGCCCGGGAACTCCTGGAGGCCGAAGACGCGGTGGAGGGCGGGGCGGCGGAAGTTGGCGTCGACGATCAGGACGCGCCGGTCCGCCGCGGCGAAAGCCAAGGCGAGGTTGGCGGCGACGGACGTGGCTCCCGACGAGGGCATGCCGGCCATGACGAGGAGGGTCTTGTGGTCGGCGGCGGCGAGACGCTTGGCGAGCGTGCCGCGGACCTGGCGGAACCCCTCGGCGACGATTCCCTTGGGGCGGTCGCGGAAGGCCGTTTCGGCGGCGCCCTGGCCGGCGGGGTCCTCGGCGGCGTCGGGGAGCCAGCCGACGAGGCGAGTACGGGGGATGAGGGTGACGTCGGAGGGGCTCTTGACGCGCTGGTCGACGATCTCGCGGAGGAAGACGAGGCCCCCGACGAGGCCCAGGGTGAGGACGATGCCGGCGGGGACCATGACCTTGAGCTTGGGGAAGGCGAGCTCGGTGGGGACGCGCTCGCTCTGGAAGACCTGGACGCGCCCGGCGGTGCCCAGGGAGCTGACGCCGATGAACTCCTGGAGGGCGCCGCTGAGCTTGGTCTTGACCTCGATCTGGCCCTCGATCTGGTCGTCGAGGTCCTTGATGAGGCGCTGCGCGCCGGTGAGGTCCTCGAGACGGGCGGCGAGGCGGGTCTGCTCGGTGATCAGCCCCGACCGCTGGGCCTCGAGCTGGGCGATGGTCTTGCGGGTGCTGTCGAGCCGGCCGTCGAACTTCTTGCGCAGGAGCTCGTTCTTGGTCTGCTCGATGTTGGTGCGGGAGCCCTCGATCATGGCGCCCAGGCGCTTGTACTCGCGATGCTCGCGCGAGATGCCCTGCAGGAGCATGGCCTGCTGCTGGGTCTCGAGCCGGCCGATGTCGTTCTTAAGGGAGACGACCAGCGAGTCCTTCTCGATCTCGTCGCGGAGGTCGTCGCCGAAGGTCACGCCCCCGGCGGCGTTGAGCTCCCTCTCCATGGCCTCGAGCGAGGTGCGGCCGGCCTGCAGGCTCTGGTCGACCTCATTGAGCTTCTCATTGACGTCCTGGAGCTGGGAGGTGGTGGCGTCGAGGCGGTTGTCGATCGACTCGACGTTCCGCTCCTTGATGATGGTCTGGCGGCGAGAGGCGTAGGCGAGCAGATCCTTGTCGATGCGCTCGAGCGACTGGCGGAGGGCCGCCGAGCGTTCCTCCTGGCTCAGGCGGTTCTTGTCGACGAGCGTCTGGAGGTATTTTTCCTTGATCAACTTGAGGATTGCCGTGGCGTCGAACTTGTTGCCGGCGGTTATCGACAGCTCGATGAAGGTCGTCTGCGGGATCACGCGCGCTCCGACGTCCTCGCGCAGGTCCTTGGCCGCCTCGACGGTGTCGAAGCGGGTCTGGCCCGTCGCCTTGTCGGTGACCTCGTACCCCTTCTTCCAGTCCTTGACCTCGGCGCGGAGCTGAGGGTCCTCGACGACCTGGGTCATCACCCGCTCCGAGACCATCGCCCGGGCCTCGGTCTGCATGAATCGCGTCATCTCGATGTCGTTGACGAACCGCTCCCCCGAGTCGGCCACGGAGGCTGATGGGGGGAGGCAGGCGAAGATCACCCTGGGCGTGTAGCGGGGATAGGTGAAGACCAGCGCGTAGTGGGCGCCCGTGCCAAGGAGCCCTCCCAGGACCGCCGCGCCCACAAGCAGCCACTTGTGCTTGTTGAGCAGCTTGATCGGGTCGATCGCGCCCAGCGGCGTGGGGCCGGCCGGGGCGGGCGCGTGCTGAGGGCGCGGCTGGGGGAAGGAGGCCGGGGCGGCGGGAATGGTCGTCATTGCTCGGATCCTCGGACTCGATCGGCGTCGATCATCACTCTCTGTTTTCGGCCCGCACGGGCGGGCACTCCACCCGCTCCGCATTGCCCATCCCGCCCAATCCCGCCACACTCCTCACCGCCCGCGCGGATCGGATGGGCGAATCCCCCCCTGAACGGGGCAGGGGGTTAGGAGGCACTATCTAAGGCAGTCCGACGCCGCTCGCCCACGCGCCCTGAGAACCTCGTACGGCGGAAGGGCGGTCCCGGGTTCGTCGGCGCCGGGATGCCGGGTTCCCAAACCGGGAGGCCCCGGGCACTCCGATCAGGAGGCGCCGGCTTGGGTGCGGGCCTCCTGGAGTTCGGTCTCGGCCTCAGCGTCGACCTCGTCGGGGGACTCCTTGACGATCTGCTCGGCGATGGCGAGGACGTCGCGGGCCTTGGCGGCGTCCTTGACGGCGAGGTGGGCGGAGGCCAGGTGCGCGGAACTGACCACGACCGCCTGCGGGGACTTGGCCATGAGCAGGGCCCGCTCGAGGATGGGGATGGCGTCGGCGTCGCGGCCGTTGAGCATGAGGGCGACGCCGAGGGTGTCGAGGAGTTCGTGGGATTCGGGGCCGGTCTTGACGGCGGACTCGGCGAGGGTCAGGGCCTCGGGGAAGCGGCCGAGTTTCTTGGCGTAGATGAAGGCGAGGTTGTTGGTCATCTCGGTGTCGCCGGGGTAGGCCTTGAGCCCGTCCTCGAGGGAGGTCGCGGCCTCCTGGAAGCGGCCGAGCTGGTAGTAGCCGGTGCCCAAGGCGCGCCAGGAGAGCTGGCGGAGGATGAGGAGCTGGGCCCCCTCGGCGATCGCCCGGAGCTGCCGGAGCCCTTCGTCCTTGGAGACGTCGTCGATGAGCAGGCCGGTGCGGAAGTAGCCCAGCCACTCGGTGGCGACGTTGGAACGCATCATGTCGTCGAGCAGCTGCCGGCGCCTCTTGCCGTCGGGTTCGATGCGGCGCACGTCGTTGTACCAGGCGACCATCTGGACGGGGTTGCGCTGGTCGAGGAGGCGGAGGGCGTCGACCGCGGCGCGTCCGGCATCGGCGGGCTTGCCCTGCGCGGCCTTGGCGCGGGCGCTGGCCATCGTGAAGCCGGGGCTCTTGGCGACGCGATCGCCCAGGCCGGTCAGCACGTCCTCGGCGTTCTTGACCGCCGGAGGCGTGATCGAGAGCAGGGCGTCGAGGTAGCGTTGCGCGACGAGGTCCTGCTGGGTGATGGCGTAAGCGTCGCGGAAGAAGGGGACGGCGCGGTTCCACAGCCCCTGCCGCGCGAAGAAGTCGCCCACGGCGTATCGGACGTTCCAGTCGCGGGGGCGGAGAGCGACAACCTCGGTGGCGGTCTCCTCGGCGTCCTGCTCGCGGCCCAAGGCGACGTACTGGCGGAGGAGCCGCTCGAGCAGGTCGTTGTCGGAGAAGTTGAGCTTGAGCGACGCCCGGAGGTCGGTGAAGCCCTCCTCGGTCTTGCCGATCCGGTCGAGCGCGACGGCCCGTAGCCGCAGGGCCTGCCACATCGCGGGGTCGAGCTGGATCGCGCGGCTGAAGTCCTCGATGGCGTCGCGGGTGCCGCTCTCCTCGGCGGCCAGGGCCTGCCCCCGGCGGAGGAAGACCATCGCCGCGGACGGGAAGCGGCTGACGGCTTGGTCGAGCAGCTCACGCTGACCCCGCGTGTCGCCCGAGGCGGCGCGGATGTCGGCCATGAGCAGCGTCGTGACCATGTCCGGTGCGGGCGCTGCGGCGAGCGGGGCGAGCGCGGCCTTGGCCTCCTCGACCTTGCCCAGGCCCAGGAGGCCCTCGGCGAGGCGCTTGCGGAAGGAGGCGTCCTCGGTGTCGGCGCCGGCCTCGACGACGCGGCGGGCCGCGGCGACGCCCTCCTCCTTCTTGCCCACGCGGATGAAGGTGTCGGCGAGGGCCTTGTCGGCCTCGAGGGCGACGGGCCGGTCCTTGGTGGGAGCGGCAGTCTGGAAGGGGCGTGCCTTCTCGAGAGCGGCGATGGCGCGGTCGGTGTCGTTGCGGGTCAGGAAGAACTGGGCCATGGCCATATAGGGCGTGGGGCCGGTCTTGGCGAGGTCGAGCGTGGCGATGTGCTCCTCGAAGACGGCCTGGGCCTGGGGACGGTCGCCCTGGGCCCAGTGCCAGGCGGCGTCGAGGCCCACCGACTCGAGGTCGTCGCCGGCGGCGCGGAGCTGGTTGATGATCTTGCGGGCCTCGTCCTTGGCGCCCGCGTCGAGATAAACCAGGGCGAGGGAGTTGAGGTTGCCGCGGTCGCCCGGCTCGGCCCGGGCCATGCGCTCGCGGCGATCGATGGCCATGCGGGCGTCGCCGATGGCGGCCTCGAGGTTGAGCCAGGTGTTGAGGAAGTCGGCGTCACCCTGGGCGTACTGCTTGTAGCGGCGGGCCTCCTGCAGGGCCTCCTCGCGACGGTTCATGGCGGCCAGGGCCGTCAGCAGGTCGTTGACGGAGGCGACGTCGGTGGGACGGCGCTCGAGGGCCTGGCGGAACGAGCCGGCGGCGTCGCCGGGGCGGCCCGCGACGAGCTGCAGGCGGCCGAGGAGGCGGTACGCCTCGGGGGGCGCGCCCCCGGCGGCGATCACCTGCTCCATGCGGGCGATGGCGTCCCGGGTGTTGCCCTGCGCGGCCTCGATGCGGGCGCGGTAGGTGAGGCCGCCCGAGCCGTCGAAGTCTCCGGCGACCGCGCGGTCGGCGAGCGCCTGGGCCGCGGGCATGTCCTTGGCCTCGAGGGCCTCCATGAAGCGGTACTCGATGATGCCCTTGTCGTCTGGGGCGAGCGCGGCGGCGGCGTCGAGCTCGGCCTTGGCGAGGTCGCGCTTCCCGAAGGTCTTGTACGTGAGGTAGCGGCGGACGCGACGGTCGAGGTCGGCGGGCTTGGCGGAGTCGATGACGGCCAGGCGGGCCTCGAGGGGATCGGCGGTGGAGAGGGCGATCTCCATCGCCCGGAGCTCGCCCGAGTCGGGGTGGGCCTGAAGGGCGGCGCGGATGTCGGCCAGGGCGGCGTCGCGCTTGTTCTCGCGCATCTGGGCATAGGCCAGCCCCAGCGCCAAGCGGGGGGCCATGCCGTTCTCATTGGCCTTGGCGCGGAGGAAGTCGATCACCTGCTGGCCCGTCTCGGGCTTGCCCTCGCCGGCCTCGGCCATGCGGTCGGCCTCGAGGAGCGTCTGGGCGACGGGGTCGGCCAGCGTGCCCTGGCCCTGGGCCGCGCGGACGCGGGAGAGGCGGTCCTGGATGGGCTCGCTGCCGGGAACGGCCTCGAGGAGGCGGACGTACATGGCCTCGGCGGCGGCGAAGTTCTGGAGCTGGGCCTCGACGTCGGCGAGGAAGACGCCGGCGTTGAGGTCGGCGGGCTGGATCGCCAGGAGCTTGGTGAGGTTCTCCTTGGCCGCGCCGAGCTGGTTCTGGCGGAACGCGATCTGGGCGGCGAGGAGGAGGGCGTCGGGGTTGCGGGCGCGGGTCTTGCTGTTGTACTGCTCGACCAGCTGTCCCGCGCGGCGGTCGTTGCCCTGCATGAAGGCGAGGTTGGCGTCGATCAAAAGCATGCGGGGGCTGTCGGCGGCCTCGAGGTCGGCCAGGGTGGCGCGGAGGGCGGTCACCCGGGCGGCGAGCTCGTCCTTCTCCTTCTGCTCCTTGGCGGCGGCCCACTTGCGGACCAGCAGCTGCGCCTGGGCGTGCCGGGCGTCGATCCGCTGGGACGCGAGGCGCATCCCCTCGAGCGAGACAGGACGCGGCGGGAGCTGGACCATCTGCTCGAGC
>Ga0209490_10003647_pt1 | contig 14339 bp, 11 predicted proteins | sample MAT06_FD_187209 | JGI IMG/M metagenome (GOLD analysis project Ga0209490, IMG submission 187209) | Freshwater microbial communities from Lake Fryxell liftoff mats and glacier meltwater in Antarctica - MAT-06 (SPAdes) (version 2) | ecosystem: Environmental > Aquatic > Freshwater > Ice > Liftoff...
CCTGTATCTGAAAAGGCTGGTGACATAATGATAACTTCCCCACTGGCTGTACGCTCAATTCTCAAATCGCGATTAACTAGACAGAATTCATAGAACTGTTCAACAGTCATCGATTCGATCGCAGGGAAATTGACCGTCATTGGGACGCTTTGGGTTTGAATTAGCAGCGTCGTCATGGTTTTTCCTTTTTTTGGTGCAGGCGTGACAGAATACCTTGAACTTATCATATCTTAGCTTGGCGATCGAAAGTCTTAGTCGATCGGGGAATCGCAGCCTTGTATCCGCTTTTGGGCGGTGTTAATCATCTTTTTTGCCTGTGAGTAAATAAGTAACCATATATCCCTTTCCCTTAATTTGAATCGCGCCGCGCCTCTGAAAAGTGTATTTATCCTTTAATATTTCATAGGTTTCGGTGGTGACTTGAATGCAGCCGGTAATCCCGTGGGATTCCATCCGCGAGGCAATATTTACTGTGTCGCCCCAAAGGTCATAAATAAACTTTTTTAAGCCGATAACGCCGGCAACTACAGGGCCGGTGCTAATCCCGATCCGAATGCTGAAAGGTTCCGAATGCTCTAAACTCAGCAGCCGAACTTCGTGTAGCATATCGATCGCCATATTGGCGATCGCCTCGGCATGATCTTCTCGCGGCGTAGGTAAACCGCCGACAACCATGTAAGCATCACCGATAGTCTTAATTTTCTCTAAACCGTGGCGATCGGCCAAATGGTCAAAAGCCGAAAAAATATCGTTGAGAACTTTCACCACCGCAGTCGCTGAAATTCTCGACGAAAGCTCTGTAAACCCCACAATGTCGGCAAACATCACCGTTACTTCCCCAAAACTTTCGGCGATATTGTGTTCATTGTCCTTCAAACGCAGGGCGATCGCCGCCGGCAAAACATTCAGCAGCAGTTGCTCGGATTTAGCTTGTTCGAGTTCCAACTGTAGGTAAGCAGCCTGCAACTGTTCGGTTTGCCTAATTCTTTCTCCGGCTAGCTTTTCGATTTGGGCGGCGCGGCTCAACGCTGTCAGCATATATGTCACCGGAATCAGAGTCCACAGCATCCCCATCGTCAGAGTTCCCCAAGAACGCCAGTGCTTGCGAGTTGAGCGAATTTCCGGCGTTGCGGACACGTACACAGACCACGGGCGGCCGCTAATTTTCAGCACCCTTTGGCAAGCTCGGCGCTCCGGATCTTGCTCGTCTTGAATCGGGCAATTTGACCTGAGATCTCGTTTCGCAGCCACCGATGCGGTCAGCACTTGTTGGCTCGCCGGTTGGAACAGCACCGCAAATTGCTGAATTTGACCGTTAGCAGCGAAGTTTTTGAGAACCGGGTCGCCCGTTGGCGGTAACAGTGGCGGTGCTTCTTGCTTGTCTGGAGCCTCGCTGGCGAGATAAATGGTGAGGTAGTCGGTATTGCGTCCTTTTAAAGAGGTTTGGAAAATATCTTTGCCTTGAAATACCCCCAAAACAAATCCTTGCAGCAGTTGGCGGCGGGATTCCACGGTAGTCGGTTTAGTGCTGTTTTCGTAAATCGGAACTATTACCAAAAGACCCGGTTCCGGGGAGTTGACCCCAAAGCCGGCGTAGCTGGTGACAATCATTTCTCCAGTATCGCGGGCGCGATCGATCGTGGCGCGAATTTCTGGGTAGGAGTTAAGGTCAAAGCCCAATGTTGTCTCGTTTCCGGCTGTTGGTTCGACGTAGAAAGCCGGGAAGTATTCGGAACGCTGGCCGGCCTTGCGCAGTTCTCCCCCGGGGCCGCGCTCTGTAATCTCGAAACTGGAGTCGGTTTCGCTTCTGGCTTGGGCTTCGTAGTTGGCCCGCTGGGAATTGGGGATGCGAGGGGCCCAAGCCAAGAGTTGCAGGCTGGGGTGGACGGATAGGGGACGGCCGACAAACCGCGCAAAAGAGGAACGCTCGACGGCGCTAAAGGCTTTCATGTAATCGCTGAGGGCGAGAACTGCGTCTAAGTCCGAGTTGAGTTGGCGTTCGATGCCGATCGAAATATCATCGATGCGGCGGTGCATTTCGTAGTCGTGGCGCCTGTCTTCCCAGTCCCAAACCAAGGCAAATGCCAGGGCCGAGAATCCGACACCCAAAACAAGTGTCAACCCGGCTGGAATGTAGCGAGACCAGGATAAAGGTAGTTTTTTCAGCATAATTGCCTAGCGAATAAGGGCAGCAGATGAGCACACCGCGCAAGTGCGATTAATTTCGGCGTCTGAATGCCGTTAATTCAAACCGCTGATAACTCAAGCACCGACTGCAATTGGGAATTAAAAGTTAGATATTGAAACTTTTAGCTTAATTTCCTTACGCTACTGCGGAAGTTCAATCCAGAATTCTGCTCCCTGTCCGGGCGCACAGATGCACCGCAGACTTCCCCTATGTTTTTCTACCACAATCTGATGGCTTATGGACAATCCCAAGCCTGTTCCAGACCCGACGGGTTTGGTGGTAAAAAATGGGTCAAACAGCCGTCTGCGAACGTCTTCGGTCATTCCCGGGCCGCTGTCGGCGATGCAAATGACGATGCGATCGGAGCGATCGAGCTGACTTTGACTGTGGCTGTTCAACTCAGCTTTTTTGATCAGGGTGCAAATCACGATCGTCCGGGGTTGCTTCTGGTTTTCTAAAGTGTCGATCGCATTATTGATAATATTAAAAAACACCTGGTTTAACTGGCCCGCACAGCAGTTAACTTTCGATACTTTTCCGTATTCTTTAATAACTTTAATCCCATTCTTTTCACAGCTTTGGTTCAATCGGTGCTGCACAATTAACAGCGTGCTGTCAATTTCTTCGTGAATGTCTGCCAACTTCATTTCTGCTTCGTCCAGCCGAGAAGAATTCCGTAGCGATAACACGATTTTACTAATTCTTTCTACTCCTACGCTCATAGAATTTAGCATTTTTGGCAAATCTTCCTTGAGAAAATCCAACTCTAATTCCAATACGGTTCACTTAAGACAAATCTCCCCTAACCCCAGCCCTGTCTGGCGTGTCTGCTGAGTCTGAATAAAAGTCTCTCAAACACCTAAAATATCGTAGTTTGTAGGGTGCCATAAGAGCGCACCGGCTCATCTTGTAACGTGCGTCAAAAAGCATTGAAAAAGTCAACCAGTACGCATTTCGATGGGTATCAAAGTCAACCGGTGCTTACGGCCCACCCTACAAACTACGATATTTCAAGCATTTTTGGCACTAAAAAGCAAGCTGGGCAGACACGCCAGACAGGGCTGCCTCTAGCCCCCCTTAAAAAAGGGGGGGGGACAAGAATGCCCTCGCATCCCCGGGGCATAAATAGTGTTAAGTGAACTGTATTGGGTCAAAACCGTTCTAAACTGACAAGCTAATGCAAGAACCCTGAGCAGTTTTGCTTACTTCAATCCTAGCTTGAAAAACTTCTTTGAGCTGCGCCATGTGGGTGACGGTGAGGATGCAGGCGAAGTCAGGGGCGATCGCATTAATTGCAGCAATCAGCCGATCGCACCCTTCAGCATCCTGAGTCCCAAATCCCTCATCAATAATCAACATTTGCAAAGCCGTCCCCGCCCGCTGAGACAACAATCTCGCCAGCGCCAACCGAATCGCAAAATTAATCCGAAAAGCTTCGCCACCGGAATAAGTTTCATAGGCGCGAGTCCCGCGAGCGTCAGCAATTAAAATGTCTAAAGTGTCAATCAATTTAGTTGATTTTTTCGCAGCCGCCGCCCGCTGAGTAATAAATTGAACGTGCAATTGATTCGCGCTCAGTCTCGATAATATCTGATTGGTTTCAGCTTCGAGTTGAGGTAAAACATTTTCAATCATCAAAGCTTGAATGCCGTTTTTGCCAAAGGCTTGACCCAACTCTTGATAAACTTTATATTGGCGTTTGGCAACTTGCATTTGCTCTTTTTGAGCTACTAGCTGAACTTGCAACTGTTCCAGATTTTGCTGCTGCTGCTGGAGTCGTCCGAGACTGCCCAAATGTTGGTCTAGCTGCTGGCGGCGGCGACTTATTTGCTGTTCGATCGCACTTATTCGCGCACTTGGCTCGGGATGTTGTTGTAACTGCTGGTTCATTGCTGAAGTTTGAGCGCTGACAGCTTCCAAATCTCGATCGCGCACTGCGATAGAATTGGCGATTTCAGTCACCCGCTGCTGTACTTGCGGGTATTGCTGAGTTGCCGATCGCAGTTTTTCGGCCCTAGCGATCCAAAACTGCGTCCGGCGCATTTCGCTGCGGACGTGTTCGTGCTGTTCCAAATTATAGCCAACTTCCAGAATGTATCTATCTAAAGATAGAATTTGCTGCTGTATTTCGGAGCTATTTTTTTGCTGTTCTAAATGTTGCTGTACGTCTGCTAATTGAGCTTGCAAATCCGGGCGGCGGCTGTTAATTTTATTGAGTTTCTGTTGAGCATCTTTGATTTGAGCTTGCTTAATTTCCGCCCACCGCAAGCGCTTTTCATCACTGCGGGCGAGGGAGTGACTGCGATCGCTATAATTGAGCTGTTTCAGTTGCATTTCAATTTGCTGGAGTTGGCCCAAATCATCGGCCCCGTACTCGCCTGTACTCAGCAACCGCTCTATTTCCTCCGCATCTTGACGCATACTTTGCAATCGAGTTTCATCTTGGCCCAGTCCATCCAATTGTGCTTGCAAATGGCTGCGACGTTCCCGCAATTCTTGATAGGGCGCTAATTCCTGTTCAAGTTCGCGGTATTCGTGTCTGAGGACTTGAATTTCGCGATCGGAGACAGCCAACTGTTCGCGTACAACCCACAGTTGGTTCCAAATTTCTTGCTGTTGGGAGTGGTGTTTTGTGACTACCAAATTCCAGTAGTGTTCGTCTAAAGGTCGATCGCACAAAGGACAATTGCCAAAATTTGCATCCCGCACCATTAAAGGCGAATTCGATTGCTCGTTTTCGGCAAAATTGGCGGATTTAGCTTCGCCTGCGGTGGTTTCTCCTTCATTTTTCCGCAGCAGTTGCAGTTTTTGGTCAATTTCGGTGAGTCTGGTTTGATAGTCGCGGCTTTTGGCTTGCAGGTTTTCCAGAAAGCTGTGCCTTTCTTGGCCTTTTTCGCGGACTCGTTCCTGATAAACTCGCTTGTTTTCCAACTGCAAAATTTGATTGGCGATGGCGGAGATTTCCTGCTGTAATTGCGGCTGTCGCTGCTGTTGCTGAACTTGTAACTGTCGGTTGATTTCGGCTAATCGGGCGGTTAAACCAGCGCTGGCGCGATCGAGCTTTTGTTGCTTTTGCTGTTGCTGTTGTAGCAGCGGCGAAACTTGCAATTGCAGTTGGTCGAGTTCGCTGAGACGCGATCGAACTGCTTGCAACTGTGCGAGTCCTTTGTCAACTTCCGGCTGCTGTTTGAGAACACCTAGAACCTCTTTTTCATCCTGTTCTAAAACATCTAATTGAGCTTGCAATTGCTGAATTTTGCTTTGCAAAAAGCTCAGTTCCTCGCGCTGCTGTTCCTGCAATTTTTGTCGCTGATTTTGGGCTTGTTGGTTAGCCTTGAATTTGCCAGCCTGAGTTTCTTCTGTGGCTTGCAAGCCGTGAAAGTAAGCAATACCTGCTGTTATTTCATTTTCTTGTTTGAGGAGAGCTTGCAGCTCATTTTCCTGCTGTTTGGCCGCGCTGAGTTCTTGCTGCAAGCGACGGCATTCTTGAGAGATATTGTAGTGCTGTTGCTGGTGGCCGGCGAGGAGTTTTTGCCAAGTTTGGCGGTTGTGGTGTTGGAGTTGCAATTGCTGCAACTCGGCTGTGTCGGCTTGCTGCTGTGAAGAGAGCAAATCGGTTGTTTGCTGCAATTGAGTTTGTTCGTCGCAAATCGCCTCTTTTTGTTGCAGTTGCTCTTGTACGGCTTGTAAACTGTGTTTGAGGACTTCGACTTTGGCTTTAAATTCTCTAGACTTTTCCTTGGCTTGTTCGGATAAAGTGTCGTATTGATCGAGTTTGAGGAGGTTGGCTAAAACTTGCTTGCGGTCGATCGGCTTTTTGAGCATAAACTCATCAGCTCGCCCCTGCCGCAAATACGCCGAGTTAATAAAAGTATCGTAATCTAGTTTGATATGTTCGAGGATTTTCTGCTGAGTATTTCTCAGCCCCTTGTCGGTGAGCGTCCGAAAACTAAGTTGATCTTGAGTCTCGGCAGAATTCAAGCTGACTTGAAATTCCAAACTCCCCGATTGTCCGCGTCGGCGGTTGCGAATCACCCGGTAGATTTGACCGCCGGTAGAAAAAGTGAAATCAACGCGCACGTCAGTTTCGCCGATATGGATAATATCATCTTCCGTATCGCTGCGACAACAGCCCCAAAGTGACCAGGCGATCGCTTCTAGGAGGGAGGATTTACCAGCACCGTTAGGCCCGCAAATGCAAGCGGTGTGCAGGCCGCGAAAGTCTAAAGCAGCTTCGCGATAGCTGAGAAAATTTTTGAGTGTAAGTTGTATAGGAATCATTTAGGCCATCGCGCCGTACAATCTATCTATAATTAACACTATTTGTGCGCTGTTGGCTAGTTATTCAATCCAGATCCAGAACAATTGTCAGTGCTTCGGAAATGTCTTCCATAATTGTCTCCGAAACAGTTCCGAGTTGTCGGACAAACCTTTGTTTCGAGACGGAACGAACTTGAAAAGTGTCGGCGGCTGAGACTTTAGCCAAGCCATTTTCCAATGTCGGTTCGAGCTGAACCATCCACTGGAGTGGGGAAAAAAGATCGTTCCATGCTGTTATGGGAACAATTACTTTGAGCCGCAAATTTCCCACTTCATCATCGCTGACAATCATAACAGGTCTAGTTTTGCCGATTTCGTCTCCCACCGTTGGATCTAGTCTGACAAGCCAAATTTCGCCCTTACGCATTAGTTTTTACCCCTGCGCTCAGGTATTCTTCCTCTGAATCGAAATACGGTTCGCTGTCGGGCGACCACAAATCGTGCAGCGGCCCTCCTGGTTCATACAAAGGAACTGCTGCTTCTGCGGAGGCTCTGAGTCTCAGCTTTCTCTCGGCTTTGCGCTGGGCTTTTTGTTCTATTTCGTCGCGCATCATCCGCGAAGCTGTTTCGATGATTTCTAGGCGTTCTTCTGCTGTCAGAGTTTTGAGTGCGGCTAAGATTTCTGTTTTGGTCACGGTTTTTTTTGGGTGTTTGGGGAGAAAGTTCGATCGATCTCATATATTGCAGCATTTCCAAGAACAGGCAAGATGCCTGTTCCACAAAGATTAAATTTCGACGTTGCTGAATTTAGGCATGATTCACTCGCTTAGGCAATCCCGGAAATTTAGAGTAGGGGCAATTCATGAATTGCCCCTACTCTAAATTTCCGAGGCAAATCATACTCCAAATCAGCAACACCTAAATTTCTTGTGGAACAGGCATCTTGCCTGTTGCTGAGATGGTGCAAGATATTCGATCGAGCTTTCTCATCATTATATCTTTCACCTCATCCCCAAAATCAGGACACTCAAGATGCCGTTTCCCTACAATGATTAATCAGTAGGGAAACGGCATCTTGAGTGTCCTCCAAATTTGTCCTCCAAATTGCCATGTCCTCCGATGGTAGGGAAACGGCACGGTGCGGTGTCCTCCAAATTGCTGGTGATTTTCCACCATCAAAAAAGAGTTGACCGTATTCCTACAGCCAACCCCGCGCCTATTTAGTTGTCATTTTGCTCAAATAGCTTACTATCTGACAAGATTCGGGAACGTATAGCCGACACCGAGTAACAATCCCACTTCAGCTCCGTCAACAAAACCAACATTCAGTCCCGCTGTTGCTGTAAAATTGCTGGAAATTGGTACATCTACGCCACCAGAAATCAGGAAGCCAAAATTACCGTCATCCCCGGTAGAAATTATCACACCAGCACCTGCGTAAGGAGCAGCAGTAATCACAAAATCATCGCTGACTTCGACAGCATTTTGAGAGACAAAATCGTAGGTAACGGGAACTAGAATAGTTAAGTTGTCGCGGAACAAAACAGTCGGTCTCACCGAGAAATTGTTGGTCAAACCAATTTTGCTAATAATCGCAAATGAGCCGTCGCCTAATGCTGTATCTCCGCCAAAACCTAGATTACCACCAATACCGATGTAACTGGGGCCTGAACGAGTAGCTCGGCCTGGTCTGACGGTTGTACCGCCTGGTTGAGCCAATATCTGAGGTTTTTCCGAGGCAGTTGCCGGTTTTTGGGCCAGTTTCGGTTGGTTTGTCAGGGCTGAGGCGGAAGTGCTGACAGGATTGCTCAGCACTTCTTGTGCTGTTTTTACTTCTTTTTCTTCCTTCGCTGCTGTCAGTTCGGAATTAGGTCGATCGATCTTTTCGGCAATCTCCACCGTTGGCTGCACTTTGACGCTATCAGCAATTTTAGCTGTTTCTTGAGGGTTTTCAGTCTCGGCAATTTCCGATGTTGCTGCTGCGGATTGTTCTGGGGTAGCAACCCATGCTGGTAAGTTGGCTGTCGGTGCGGAGGCGGATGGCTGTGCCGCTTCTGTCAGTTCGATCGAACTGATAGAATCAATTTTTGTATTACTGGCCGTTGTTTCTGCATCGGGTTTAACGGCTGAAGTTGCCGCCGGTTCAGAAATTTGGTCAACATTTTGAGTCGCCAAAGTTGTTGTTGTAGCGACATCGGGCAAGTTGCCTGTTTCAGCTTTCGCTGACAGGGTACTGCAACAAACGGCTAAAGCTGCAAGATTTATCAACGCGAAAGCAGACTTGGAAAATAGACTCTTCATCACAAACTCCTCAATGAACGGTGTGTTAAAAGTGTAAGTGTTTGAGGCCTCTCGCTGAGAGCTTTGCTCAAAAATGACACAAATTTGAGTTGTGTTGTTCCTAGATTGGCATTCAACCGTTGATGAGTCAACTCTCAAGTTGATTAGATTCAAGCACTGACACCTGGTTTATCTGGTAATTTTCATTTACTGTTCGATCGGCTAAAAATCTATCCTAGGGTGGATTTCAACCTCGATGCTGCTTAATTGAGAGGCTTTCAAAGCGCGTCGCGCTGGGATTCTACAATTCTGTACTTGGGGGCGCTGCATTCGCAGTAGTGCCTGAAAAATTGGGTTTTCGACGGCGCACCGGCTCGAAACCAAGATACAGCAAGCTTTCAAAAATATTTGGGCAGTCCGGGCGTTCAAATTGGGACAGTTGCGGAAGGGCGATCGGCTGCTGCATAGTCTGTGACAAGTAATGTAGAATAGCACTGGTTCTCAAAATAGTTGTAGCTCGATCGTGTAAAAATTAGTAAATATTATTATTATAATTGTCTAAAATTCAGTGTTCTATTGGTAAAAATTAGTAAAAAACTATTGAATCTCAACCTGATTTTATGAGCAAAGTTCTAGTCATATTAGGCGAATTGAGCGATCGCGACATCGATTGGATGCTCGCCAACGGCACGCGCACCCAAGTTCCACCCGGCACTACCCTGATCACAGAAGGAAAGCCCTTAGACGCCCTTTACATAGTTCTGGAGGGAACTTTGAGCGTTGCTGTATCATCTTTGGGCGACAAAGAAATTGGCAAAATTGTTTCTGGGGAAGTGTTGGGCGAAATGTCTTTTGTAGACGGGAGGCTTCCTTCTGCTAGCGTCACGGCAATTGATGAGTGTCTCATCCTGTCAATTTCGAGGCGGCTGCTAACTGAAAAACTGGAGCAAGACGTGCTGTTTTCCCTGCGGTTTTATCGGGCGATTACCAAATTTCTGTCGTCGAGACTGCGGGGTACAGTCAAACGCTTCGGCGAAGAGACTGATTATTTAACATATCAAGATCCAGACGACGAACGTGCGATCGCCCAAAACATCGAAAATCCAGATTTGGCTCAATCTAGATTTCAATGGCTATTGCAGCGTTTGAAGGGGAGTTGAAGGAAGAAGTCATTAGTCATTAGTCATTAGTCATTAGTCAGTAGTCATTAGTCATTAGTCAGTAGTCATTAGGCATTAGTCATTAGGCATTAGTCATTAGTCATTAGGCATTAGTCAGTAGGCAGTAGGTAGTAGGCAAAAGGCAAAAGGAAGAGGGGAAAAATAAGATGATCCGCTTTGCCTTTTTCTTGTTTTTCTACGAATTCCCCATTACCAATTCCCAATTCCCGATTCCCGATTACCAATTAGAAAACATATTTTTCAGCGACGCGCCAGTAGCGAGAGAAACGCTTCAAATCAATGTAGCCATCGTAGCGGACAAAGGCTTCTGGTGGCAAAACTTCTACTGGGTGCGATCGCCTAATTTTCCGGCAAATATCCTGAAACCCAGGACTGGGACTTTCCGCAGTCACTACTTGATTCGCGCCGGATTCTTGAGCAAAAGCGATAACTTCCGCAGCCACATCGCCGCGCCTAATAACTACCGGCAACTCCAGCAAACATTCGTAAATAAACACTATTCGTTTGAGACTCAACTGCCATTCATCGATGAGTGCATCATCCCAAACCCAGATTGCGGGTGCTTCTGGATGTGCTTGAAAAGCCGGCCCTTCAGGACTCAAACAGTCGCCGTGTAGCCAAATAATTTGATTTTGCATATTAGGGAATTGCTGACTGTTGACTGTTGACTGTTGACTGTTGACTGTTGACTGTTGACAAATAACCAATAACCAATAACCAATAACTAATTAACGACCTTTTTGAGGGCGTTGCCAGCTTTTAGAACCGCCCGTGCGATCGACCTTTTCGCCATTTGGAAATAACTTGCCTTCCAAATATTCGTAAGTTCCCTCAAAATCGCATTGTCCGTACAGAGGACAATCGCGACAATAAACCGACTTAGTGTAACGTTCCAAATTTTCCCGATTGAAAAAATAAGGCTTGTGACTAAAAGTGCTCGCTACCCACTGCCAAGAAAGATTATTACTCGCCGGATCTCCATCTAGCAAATGTTCCAAAAACCAGCGAGCTCCAGCTTGCCACTTCACCCTGCGCCAGTGTACGAGATAAGCAGCAGTCCACATCCGCTGATGATTGTGCAAATAACCAGTTTCTCGCAACTCGCGACTGATACTGTCGATGCAAACTAAACCAGTCGTGCCTTCGATGACATCCTGTGGCATAGTTTCGCTGTAATCTTTAGCAGTGTAACCAGTTTTGTACTCTTCCCGGTCTTGCCAAATCCCTTTGCCCAATTCGGCGTACAGTCGCTGCCAATAATCCCGCCAACCCAACTCGTTGATAAGTTTTGTGGCATCTTCTGGATGCTGCACTTTTTCTAGTACGACATCCCGCACTTCGGCAAGACTCAAAACGCCGTAGCGCAAATAGGGCGACAAGCGCGTTACTGCGCCGTTGAGAAAGTTGCGGCTTGAGGCGTATTTGCTGGGATCGACTTTTTGCAGGACTTTTTCAGCAGTTGTGCGCCCGCCTGCGGTTGGGGGTACGTTGCTATCGCGGGCGGTGGCTTGGGGGAACTGTTTGCGCACGTAGGCTATTAATTCGTCGCGACTGGCAAATTCCCGCTTCATATCTTGACTCATTTTTTTCTCAAGCGGCTGCTATTGTTTCTTCATGTTAAAGCTATTTGTTTGGGTGTGTGGGGTCGATCGCCCTAAATTGCCCTTCACTCCTGGTAACTCACATCTTGCACCATTGTCAGCAACAGGCAAGATGCCTGTTCCACAAAAGATAAATTTTCTTGTGGAGTAGGCATCTTGCCTGTTCATAAAAGGCTAATTGACAATTGTGCAATATCTCAGTGGTAACGTACAGTTTGTCCCAGCCACAATCGATCGTCGTTTCGCACCCAAAATTAGCATCAAAAGTCACTACAATCAGGATTAAATATCATCGCAAGATCTCATGGAAACTTTTGAGGCGGACGCTAAACCGATCGCCAACTTAGCCAATCGACAGCAGCCAGCTACAAAACAACTCGACAGCAGCGAAATTCAAGAGTTCGATCGAGCCATGATGCGCCGCTGCATAGAATTGGCCCGCCGTGCTCTCGGCAAAACCGCACCCAATCCCCTCGTCGGTTGTGTAATTGTCCGAGACGGCAAAATTGTCGGCGAAGGGTTTCATCCCGGTGCTGGCCAACCTCACGCTGAAGTTTTTGCGCTCCGAGAAGCGGGGGAACTAGCCGAAGGAGCGACGGCATACGTCAGCCTGGAGCCATGCAACCACTACGGGCGGACTCCTCCCTGTTCCGAAGCTTTAATTAAAGCCAAAGTGGCAAAAGTAGTCGCTGGCATGGTCGATCCGAATCCATTGGTAGCGGGAACTGGGCTGGCCCGGTTGCGGGAAGCCGGGATTCAAGTGGTGGCGGGAGTGGAAGGGGAAGCTTGTCAGAAACTTAACGAGGCTTTCGTACACCGGATTTTGCACCGCCGGCCTTTTGGAATTTTGAAATATGCGATGACTTTGGACGGTAAAATTGCTACCAATACCGGTCATAGCGCTTGGGTGACAGGCCAGGAGGCGAGGAGCGAGGTGCATCGGGTGCGCGTCGGCTGCGATGCTGTGATTGTTGGCGGAAATACGGTGCGTCTAGACAATCCCTTACTGACGAGTCACAAACCTGACGGGAATAATCCCCTGCGGGTGGTGATGAGCCGCACTCTGGATTTGCCGAAGTCGGCTTGGTTGTGGGAAACCTCTGTGGCGGCTACTTTGGTGTTGACTGAAGCTGGGGTTAACCCGGAATTTCAGGAGTTTTTGATCGCCAAAGGGGTGGAAGTTGTGGAGTTGTCGCCGCTGACACCGACGAATGCAATGGCTTATTTGTACGATCGATCTTTTCTTTCTGTACTGTGGGAGTGTGGCGGCACTTTGGCCGCCAAAGCAATTGCTGAGGGTGCAGTTCAAAAAATTATGGCTTTTATTGCTCCTAAAATTGTCGGCGGCCAAAATGCTCCAACTCCTGTCGGAGATTTGGGGTTTTCCGCAATGACTGATGCTTTGACTTTAGAGCGGGTTTCTTGGCGCGCTGTGGGTGCAGATTGTTTGGTAGAAGGCTATTTGAAAATTAAAGATTGAAAGTTAAAAGCGAGTTTTTTTAGTTTTCAATTTTTAACTTTTAACTCCTTTTATGGTAGAAATTCTGATTTGGAGTTTGATGGTTGGCAGTCTAGGTTTGGAGGCTGCAATCCTGGGTGTCTTGGTGAGCCGCGAGCAATCGGTTGCGGGGAAAAAATGCGATGAGGAGGAGGAAGTTTTGACTCGGTACGAATCTGGCGAAGATAATTTTAATGCGCCTGAAAATGCGCACTCCAACGGCAATCTTAAATCCGATCGCAATTCTGATGATTTGACAGTTTGGGAGTACAAGATTGTCCGGGCTAGCAGGGATTTGTTTAGCAATCCGGCGATTTTTCACAAGCTGTGTCGGGAAGAGGCGGAGGTTGGCTGGATTTTGCTCGAAAAGCTCGATGACAGGCGAGTGCGGTTCAAACGTCCGATCGCACTACGGGACGCTCCAAGGGCTAATTTACCATCATTTGACCCTTACCGCAGTCATTACGGCCCGATGTCGAATGCGATGACTTGGGCGGTGGGGATCGTGTTTCTGAGCGCGATCGTCCTTCCTGCCGTTTTGGGCTATGCTTTGGTGTCTACTACTCTCAACAGAAATCGCTCCAATTGGCCTCCGACACCAATTCAATCTGTGCCGTCTCCTGGCGGGCCGGAAACTAACAATTGAAACCTGGGGAACTGGTCATTGGTAATTGGTTAGGATCGCGAATTAAATAACTTCCATAAGTTTGTGGGATGGGCGGGAGAGCCTGTCCTTTTTGGACGGGCGGGACATCCCACAATAACAATTAAAATTGTCAGTTATTTAATTCGCGATCCTTAGTTTTATCAAGCGCCAGCGATTGCTTTATTACCAATGACCCATTACCCATTACCCATTATCAATTTAAGGAATGAGAATTAAATAACTTCCATAAGTTTGTGGGATGGGCGTCCCGCCCGTCTTGAACAGGCATCCTGCCTGTTCCACAATAATAATTAAAATTGTAAGTTATTTAATTTGCGATCCTAAGTTTGGGGCGGTATTATTGAGGGAGCCGATAGCAATCTCAAGTCATAATCTGTATCGCCTTGAATTTGAGAAACGCGGATGAAATAAGTTCCGGTAGGCAAAGCTCCATTGCTAACAATTGTTTCGGAAGCAATTCCTAAATTGTTAGATGAAGCAATAATATCGTCTAATCCAACTACGCCGTTGCCGTTGAGATCCTGAATTAATTCTACATCAACATCTGCGCTTAAACCATCAACTGTTGCACTGAAAAGGCTCGGAGTATTCAGGATAAAACTGTAAATGTCTGTTGTTTCAGCAGCCCCTACAAAATCATTAGCATTTAGACTTTCTGTGAGAA
>Ga0209490_10003655_pt1 | contig 14333 bp, 18 predicted proteins | sample MAT06_FD_187209 | JGI IMG/M metagenome (GOLD analysis project Ga0209490, IMG submission 187209) | Freshwater microbial communities from Lake Fryxell liftoff mats and glacier meltwater in Antarctica - MAT-06 (SPAdes) (version 2) | ecosystem: Environmental > Aquatic > Freshwater > Ice > Liftoff...
CCAAGTTGCCCAAATCACAATGGGGTTAATAGTGGGGGCAGAAAGCAAAAATCCCACAGCCACGGAAGCAGGCAACCCTTGGGAAATTAATCTACGAGCAACAGGTACATTCCCACATTCGCATACAGGAAACATAAACCCCAATAGGCTGCCGACTAATGCCCCTAAAATTGCTTGTTTGGGCATAAGTTTAATTAATTTACTTTCATCCACAAATACGACAAAAAGACTAGATAGAATCACCCCTAGTAATAAAAACGGCATCGCCTCGACTAGTAAACTTAAAAATAAAGTAATTCCGTTGCTAAGTTTAGTCATCTATGAATAATTAGTTTAATTAACTTGAAGCCAGCCAAAGACTTGTCCAACCGTAAGTTGCAGATTAGCAGCAAAAACTGGTACAGGTAAAATAGCCGTGTCAAGCTCAAAGACAGCAGGAGTTTGGTTGGGAATATAGGCAAAAATTAATTTTTCTTGGGGATCAATCAGCCATCCCATTTGTGAACCATTGGCTAAACAATGCAGAATATTATTAATTACCCGACTTACAGATTGATCAGGGCTTAAAATTTCAATTACCCAATCGGGAGGAATATTAAATTGATTAGCGATCGTGCCATCAGGATTAGTGACTAAGCTTTGCCATTGGAATACAACCACATCTGGAACAAGCGATCGCCCGCCAAAATTACATCTTAATTCTGGTAAAGCCCAACCAATCCGATTGACTTTAATAAAACTATTGAGGAAATAGAGTAACTCACATTGAATTATGCTGTGTTGTCCTTGGGGTATAGGTTTTTGAGTAACTTGTCCGTTAAAAAACTCGTTAGCAGGCTTAGTTTCAGGAAGAATAAGAAACTCAGCAATGGTCAAGGGTTTTGGTGGAGCTTGGATCATATACTTTACCGTCATGGTTACTCTTATTCTAGGAGATTTCCCAGTTCACCAAACCCCACTGTACAAAAATCACCCGATTTCCCCCCCGTCTTGCCGACTAGCCGCACATTAGAAATCACCATCGTTTTTTCCAATGCCTTTGCCATGTCATACAAGGTTAATGCTGCGACTGTAACGGCAGTTAGAGCTTCCATTTCTACTCCAGTTTGCCCTTGGGTTTTAACAATAGATTGAATTTTATAGCCGGGAATATTTTCATCCATTTTGATCTGAACATCCACAGACGTTAAGGAAATTTGATGACAGAGAGGAATCAGGTTAGAGGTTTGCTTTGCTGCCATAATTCCTGCTAATCTTGCGGTTCCCAGTACATCTCCCTTTGGGGTATTACCATCTTGAATGGCATCTAGGGTGCTAGTTTGCATAGAAATTTCGCAGATAGCGATCGCTGTGCGTAGAGTAGGAGTTTTATCTGATATATCTACCATTTGAGCAGCACCAGTATTGTCTATGTGGCTGAGAGTCATTATTACTATTTTCTTTAAGTTTTTTCCTAGTCTATGCCTAACCTGTACTGGATTAACTAGTTTTTTTAAAGTAATCCCTATTCTTTGCAGCTTAGAAATGTGAAGTATAATCATCAAAATAAATTTAGTAAAGCGGTACTCAATTATTGAATCGACAAGACTTTCAACATCTGGCACTAATCCGTCTTGAAGAAGTGAGAGTGCTACTTAACAATAAGCAATTTTCTGGGGCTTACTACCTAAGTGGCTACGTTGTCGAATGTGCTTTGAAAGCTTGCATTGCCAAAAATACCAGAGAATTTGATTTTCCTGATAAAGAGACAGTTATAGATAGCTACACCCACAACTTAGTAAAACTTGTTAGAGTTGCTAAACTTGATGAAGAAATACAATCTCGTATTACTAATCTAAATTTTTCATCTCAGTGGCTAGTTATAAAAAAATGGTCGGAAATAAGTCGCTACAAAATATATAGCAAACAAGAGGCTGACGATATTTATTTAGCAATTAGTGATCCTAATAATGGAGTTTTACAATGGCTACAGCAACATTGGTAGGTCAAGAAATTCAAGAAGGGCAAAGATTAATTGATGCTTTAAATGAAGCAAATTTATCAATTGAGTCAGCACTTTGGCTTTACTCTTCAGATTCTGAAACTTGGCAATTGATGCTTACTTCTCCCACGTGCGATCGCCAAGGTTCCCTTCAAGCATATAAGGAAATTCTAGGTATTTTTCGTGAGCTTAAACCCGAGTTAAAAATTGATTGGACATCCCTTGTGGCTGTCAGTCCAAAGTATGAATTGATAGAGGGATTACGACAGTCACAGCTACTCTGGCATCATGACTTATCTGGAAGAAGATTGACCAATAATATGGTTAACACGATGTTTGTTGAAGATAGTTATATCTATCAAATTAAATAATTTGCTTACCTTACTTGCCAAAATTTAAATCTATGAGCAATAATCCCACAATCTTCCGAATTTCTCCATTGATACGGATTACTTTAATAGGTTTATATATCTCATTAACTATACCTTTGCCGTTCTTAGCTGAGGTTACATCTGCACCTGTATCACCTAGTTTCTTGATCGCAGGAGTGGTTATAGGTTTTGTGATTTTGTATGCAGTTCTCAGCGAGCGGGTGATTTTAGATGATGAAGGGGTAAAGGTAGTTTATCCAAGTTGGGTATTAGGGTTTAGGAAGGGCTGGGCGATCGCATGGTTAGACATAAAAGCCTTAAAACCCCGCACAACTGGACAAGGTGGATTAGTTTATTACTTTCTTAGCAATGATGATAAGGGATATTTACTACCAATGCGGGTTTCTGGTTTCAGTCGGTTAGTGGCTGAGGTGCAAGCTAAAACGGGAATTGATACCAGTGATGTCAAACCTCTAGCCCAACCTTGGATGTATTTAATCCTGTTAGTGTTTACATTTTTGTTAATGTTGGTGGATAGCTGGACAATCTTCACGGCAATTAGTTTGGGCAAAATATGATCAAAGTCCTACATCTCTCGGATATTCACCTTGGTAGTACGACCCATGGACAAATTAATCCCCAAACGGGCTTAAATACTAGGATTGAGGATTTTACCAAGGCATTAACTACCTGCATAGATCGAGCAATTGCTGAGCCAGCAGATCTAGTGCTATTTGGCGGCGATGCCTTTCCTGATGCTACCCCAACACCTTTAGTTCAACAATTATTTGCTACCCAGTTTCGCCGTCTTGCTGATGCCCAAATCCCGACAGTTTTATTAGTGGGAAATCATGATCAACATTCCCAAGGGCAAGGTGGTGCGAGTTTAGCTATTTATCGTAGTTTGGCAGTGCCTGGCTTTGTGGTGGGCGATCGCCTCGAAACCCATCAAATTAAAACTAAAGCAGGGGATATTCAAGTAATTACCATACCGTGGCTGACCCGTTCGGCTTTACTAACTCGCAGTGATACCGATGGTTTATCGATGACGGAGGTGGGCGGTTTATTAATTGATCGCCTGAAAGTAGTCCTAGAGGGAGAAATTCGTCAACTTAATTCCCAGATACCAACAATTCTCTTGGCACACGTCATGGTGGATCGGGCTACCTACGGGGCAGAGAGATTTTTAGCCGCAGGTAAAGGCTTTACAATTCCCCTCAGTTTGCTTTGTCGGGATGAGTTTGATTATGTGGCTCTCGGTCATGTGCATCGGCATCAGATATTGTTCCAAACCCCTCTAGTAGTTTATCCAGGTAGTATTGAGCGGGTAGATTTTGGCGAAGAAAAGGAAGATAAAGGCTATTGCTGGCTAGAGGTTAGCAAAGGTAAAACTAAACTTGAGTTTTGTCCACTGCAAACCAGATCGTTTCGGACTGTAAAAATTGATGTGACCGCAAAGGATGATCCGCAAGCAGCAATCTTAGCTAAGTTAGCCGAAGTTGATTTAACCGAAGCGATCGCCCGTCTAATTTATGTAGTTAAACCTGAACAAATAGCTCAAATCGATCACCAAGTTCTGCATCAGGCAATGTCACAGGCTCATAACTATACAATTATTCCAGAAATATTAAGCCCAGTTAATCGTGCTCGCCTTCCCGAACTAAATAGAGGTGAAATCCTTGATCCTATTTCTGCCCTTAAAGCCTATCTAACTAGTCGAACTGATTTGAAAGATTATGAAGACGATCTGATTTTGGCAACCCAAGCTCTCTTAAATGGTACAGATGAAGGAAGCCCAGATCGGAACAAGGAACCCAATCCCGCCATCACTGTGCCAGATCAAGGAGAAAGGCAACTGACTATGCAAATTTAACTAAATGTCCATATCTGCCCGCTCCATGCCCGATCGCCAAGTATCTACAAACAAAGAGGTTTTTGATAAGGCTGAACCTGAGTATGAGCGTATTTATTTTGATCAGACAACAGGCGGATTTGTATTGCTACATACAGGACATAATCGAGGAGAAAGCTTGGAATCAGAGCTATTTATCGCTAAAGTTTTTGCTAAAAATGGTGGTAGGGTTAAGTTACTGGATGGGTCTGAGCAAATCGAAGGTAAGCGTCCTGATGCCGAAATCTGGGACTTTAAGAAACTGACAGCTGAAGTAGTCGGTTTTACTAATCGTATTCAAGCTGGGATTAGGGAAGCAAGAAAACAAGGTGCTGTTAAAGTGGCTTATCATATTGCCATGAAAGACTTTAATCTTGAAAAAGGAATGCGAAGTGCTTTTGAATTTGATAAACTCAAGCAATTGCAACAGGTATTTTTGGTCTTTCAAGATGGAAGTCTTGATTTTTATAATCCCTCAGAGCTAGGAATTTAAATATGTTTGAAGACTTTAAAGAAATAATTGATATTGCCATAAAAAACTCAATCGATAGAGACGCTAAGCTAATTATTGTTGGGCGCATCTCTTATGCTGTTGAACGCGCAGAGCTTACATTAAGAGAGGCTGAAGAACTAGAAAATATGCTTGGAGATCCCAAACAGTGGCAGGAGGCTTTCCAAATGGCAATTGCAGGGGCAAGAGAAAATGATAAGTATCAATTGGCATCCTAAAATATTCAAAAAAGATAGCTAATATATGTTTACAGGATTAATTCAGGCACTGGGAAAAATTGATCGCTACAACAATGGCAAGTTAACTATTAACTGTCCTGAGATTTTAGCAAAGTTGGCGATCGGTGATAGTGTGGCGGTGAATGGGGTTTGCTTGACTGTTGCTGAAATTTTAAGTAAGGGTTTTGTCGCTGATGTTTCCCCTGAGACCCTGAGTCGTTCTAACTTGGGACAAAGTAATTTACCACCTGTCAATCTAGAGATGGCTTTGGCAGTGGGCGATCGCCTTGGTGGGCATTTTGTGACAGGTCATATTGATGCGGTAGGAACATTATGTACTAGTGCGATCGCAGGTGGGTCTTGGGAAATTAGCTTCTCGGCACCCGTAGAGTTGGGGCGGTATATTATTTCTAAAGGCAGTGTGGCGATAAATGGTATTAGTCTCACGGTATCTGCCTGTAATAGTTTGGGAACTTGGTTTAGTACGGCGGTAATTCCTCATACCTATGAATCTACAAATTTGAAATATCTGCAAATGGGGAGCAGCGTCAATTTGGAGGCAGATATGCTCGGTAAATATGTAGAGAAATTTATTAAAAGTAATCGGCAACCTGAAATTACTGCGGATTTTTTAGCGGAACATGGTTGGGGTTAGATTTTTGAGAAATGCGAAGATACGTTAATTTAGATTGAGGGCGATCGCTCATATTCATCAAACTGCCACAAATAGGCATAGGATATTTTCATAATTTTTATTGGATAAAATATTTAAATCTATGATTAATTTATTTGCTTTAGTGCCAGCGACCCCAACTTGGTCTTTTAATGTAGCTTTAATTATGATCACCTGTAATCTATTCGTCCTAGCGATCGGTAGTAGTGCGATTCAAGTTAAAGGCGTAGGACCTGCGCTTCCTGTGGAATTACCTGGAGTATTTCAAGGTTTTGGTTTAGCTGAACTATTAGCCGTTGCTAGTTTTGGACATATTTTAGGTATGGGCATGATTCTTGGCTTAGGACAAGCTGGCTTACTATAATTAATTCTCTTTGGACTGATTCATTCAACAATATTGAGATAGGTAGAAATTAAGGGATGTTCGAGTGAATAACCCTTTTTTTATCTTTTAATTGCGATCGCTCAAGATCGAATTTTCTTGCATTGAATGAGTTATCAGCTAGAATATCGTCTATAAATTATTAGCTAAAAAGATAAAGTGTCCAAACATTTGCTAGTCGGCTCAACCAGAGCTTCCAGTGGGAAATCGGCAACAGTTTTAGGGCTGGGAATCCATCTACAAGCAAGGGGTATGAAGGTAGGATATGCCAAGCCCCTAGGAACATTTACCTCTCGTAACGTTCCCGAATCATCGATAAATCTTGATGCTGATGTTGAGTTTATAACCCAAACCTTAAATCTAGAGTATGGATTAGTTAGACCGACTTTACTAAATTTAGATAAAGCTTCAATTCAAAAACGCCTACTTCACCAAGATGCCATAGACTACAGTCAGAAATTAGCTGAATATGTCGATAATACCAACGGGGAACTAGTTTTAGTCGAAGCTCCTGGTAATCCTGAAGAAGGTGCGATGTTTGGCTTGTCCTTAGCCCAAATTGCTGAATGTTTAGATGCCCCAATTTTATTAGTATCAAGATTTGAAGATTTATTAGTTGCCGATCGCCTATTGGTAGCAAAATCTCGACTAGGCGATCGCTTACTAGGCGTGGTAATTAATGATATTCCTGAAGTTCAAATCGAAACTGCCTTAGAAATTTTACTTCCCTATCTAGAGTCTTTAAAAATTCCTGTATTGGCAATGATGCCAGAAAATTTAATCCTCAGAAGTGTGAGTGTGGAGGAGTTAGTCACCCAATTAGATGCCACAATTCTGTATAGTCCCGATGTGAAACTATCGGAAATCATGGTTGAAGATCTAAAAATTGGGGCAATGGATGTGAGTTCAGCCCAGATTTACTTTAGTAAGTCGTTTAATAAAGCTGTTATTACAGGCAGTAACCGTTTAGATATTCAGCTAGCTGCCCTAGGTACCTCTACTAATTGCCTAGTCTTAACAGGTAATTCCCTTAGCCTTAATCCTGATGTGCTGCAAAGAGCCAAGGAAATTGAGGTACCGATTTTATCTGTGACCAAAGATACCCTAACTACAGTGGCAATTATTGAGAAATCCCTTGGACAGGTGCGTTTACATGAAGGAGTTAAGGTTGATTGTATTCAAGAGATGATGGGCAAACACTTTAATTTTGATCGCTTGCTTCAGCTTTTAGAAATTTCTACCTAAGCCCCTGCGCTTATTTTTAAAATGATTTTTTATTAATTGCTATAGCGGCGTTCAAATCTGGGATCAATCTTGTTATATTTACGGCGATTGCATACTGAACATAGGGTTTGGAGATTATTAGATCATTACTGTCACCTTGGGTTAGGGCAATAAGACAGGGGAAAAAACTGTATAAAAATTAGAGGGAAAGAATCTTGATCCCAAGCTGCTTTCTTGTGTCTAGCAGAGATGCTGGATTTAGAGGATTTATCCTGTTTGAAGTAAATTGAGGGCAAAGTGTGAGCCATATTCTCAGGAGCATTGTCACGACGAATTCGAGAAGCATCTTCGTTAAAACAAATATCTAAAACCCAGTGCAAGGAATTTTCGATTTTAACTACGAATTAAAACCCTAGACAAAACAAATGGTTGAATAATTAAAGTTTCAAATTCTAAATCCTGATGAGTTTGCCAATGATTAATCTCTGCCTCGGTGGGTCTGTATAACCACCCGTCGTCTAGCCACTGTTTAATAATACTAATATCATCTTCAGCCAAAGCCAGCCCCACTTCTACTAATTCCAGATTAGAGGTAACTATTAGTAATCTGCCTGCTGTGGCGTGTTGTTCTAGCCATTCCCACGCAGCTTTATCAATCAAATCTTTTAGGTGAGTCCTTAATTCGTTCATTATTATTTATCTTAGATTTCCTTTATAGGGCATGGATTGAGTTTAGACTCCAATTCCGAAATACGCTTTTCTAGCTTTTGCATAGTTTTAATCATATCTGGTAGTTGATGCTGAGCAACAGCAGTGCGCTTCCATTCTCGCTCTGGGACTGTGGGATAGCCAATAACCTTTGCCCCTGCTTCAACATGGCTAATCACTCCTGACTTCGCACCCACGATCGCCCCATTACCAACTACTGCCCGATCGCCAACTCCAACCTGTCCCGCAAGGGTGACATAATCACCTAAAACTGCACCACCTGCCAAACCGACTTGGGACACAATCATACAATGGCTTCCAGTTTTGACTCCATGTCCAATTTGCACGAGGTTATCAATTTTTGTGCCTGTGCCAATATCTGTGATCCCCATCGCTGGACGATCAATAGCTGAAAGGCTGCCCACTTCCACCCGATCGCCTAGCTTGACATAACCTGTTTGAGGGATTTTATACCAACTGCCTCGATCTAACTCAAACCCAAAGCCATCATTTCCCAGCACACTACTAGGGTTAATTAGGCAATCTGCCCCAATTTCGGTATATTCCCGAATTACACAGTTGCTATGAATGACCGTGCGATCGCCAATATGAACCTGTGGATAAATTACTGTATGAGCAAAAATACTGACATCATCACCAATAACTACGCCATCGCCAATCACCACATAGGGAGCGATCGCCACATTTGCGCCAATAACTACCCCTTTCCCTAAAATTACGGTTGGGTCAATACCTACAGGCAGCTTCACAGGCTCATAAAACAAATTTAAGACCTGAGCAAATGCCAATCTAGGGTTTTTAGCACGGATACAAGGTAAATCACAGGGCGTTTTCAAGTCTAAAATTACCGCTGTCGCCTGAGTAGTAGCTAATTGACTCAAATACTTATGGGAATTGAGGAAGGTAATATCTCCAGCTTGGGCTAAATCCAAGGATGCCACACCCGTAATTTCTGGATCATTATTTCCTAACTCAAAATTACTATCAGACAAAAAAGTGGCTAGCTCAGAAAGTTTCATGGAATAAAATTAGGGATTTGCAAAGATTTTAAGGAGATTTTACATGCTCTAGGCTTGGTGACTCCAAAAAAACTTATTTATTTTGTAAGGGGGAGGATATCAAATAGCTTGGCGGCTCCACCCAATAAAGCAATAATTACCGATACCAAAATCCCACGATTGATAAATTCTTGGTTATCTAACCGTTTACCAATACCGCTCACTTTTTCATCTAAGGTTTTAATCTCACCTGAAAGCTCTGCTTGACCAATTTCTAGCTTGTTTAGGCGATCGTCTATCTTTTCAAGTTTCTGGTTGACCTCGGCGAATTGTCTATCTATCTTCTGTTCAAAGCGAGATAGGATTTCTTCTAGGGTGTAGGTAAAAGTGGGGGGAGTAGTTGTCATATATTTGAACAAGTATATTTTTTTAGGATAAGCGATCGCAGGATTAGTTAAAGAAAGTAAAGTGACCCGCAGTTCTCATTTCGACTTTTAAGTTGCCTAATCTAAAAAAATTTTCTGACGAAAGTATATGCTTTACAAGATTAGCTATTGCGATTATTCTCAATAATGCTATTGGAATTGATGCAAAATCTGTGGTTTGATATATTATTGATTCCAGTTTAGGCTTAAGTTCCAAATTTCCCATGATCCAGAAAAAAAGAGTGCTTTCAGGGGTTCAACCCACAGGTAATTTACATATTGGTAATTATTTAGGAGCAATTCGCAACTGGGTCGAAAGTCAAGCCGAATATGAAAACTTTTTTTGTGTGGTCGATCTGCACGCCATTACTGGTTCTGGAAATTATCGACTAGAACTTGCCGAAAATACCCGCCGCACCGCCGCCTTATATATTGCTAGTGGGATTGATCCTGAATTATCTACAGTGTTTGTCCAATCCCATATATCTGCCCATGCCGAACTAGCGTGGCTCTTTAATTGTATTACTCCGCTAAATTGGCTAGAGCGCATGATTCAGTTTAAGGAAAAAGCGCTTAAACAAGGAGAAAATGTCAATGTGGGGCTTTTAGATTATCCAGTCCTGATGGCAGCGGATATTTTGCTCTATCAGGCAGATTATGTACCTGTGGGTGAAGATCAAAAACAACATTTAGAGCTGACCCGTGATATTGCCGTGAGGATTAACGATCAATTTGGCAATAAAACTCATCCTGTGTTCAAGCTTCCGAATCCGTTAATTCGCAAAGAAGGAGCAAGGGTCATGAGTCTAATCGATGGCAATAGTAAAATGTCTAAATCCGATCCTGCGGACTTCAGTAGAATTCATTTATTAGATAATCCTGATGCGATCGCTAAGAAAATCAAAAAATGTAAAACCGATGCCGAACGAGGTTTAGAGTTTGATAATCCTAATCGTCCTGAATCTCATAATCTACTCTCTCTTTACATGATCCTTGCAGGTAAAACCAAGGAACAAGTTATCTCTGAATGCGAGACTATGCGAGGCTGGGGAGACTTTAAGCCCTTACTAATTGAAACTATAATTGCTACTTTGCAACCTATACAAACTAAATATGCTGAAGTCATTAATGAGTCAGGCTATTTAGATCAGGTTTTGGCAAATGGGAGAGAAAAAGCGGCGGAAATTGCCTTTGATACGCTGAAATCTGTAAAATCTGCTATGGGTTTTTTAATCTAATTTTCTACTCAGGACAAGAACGCACAGGTAGGATGGGGCTGAACCGTCGATATTCAGAAAGATATTGTTCTAATTCCACAAATTTAGCTAAATTGAGGCGGTAATAAATCCACCGTCCTTCTTGCCTTGATTTAACTAAACCCGCATCTTTTAAGGTTTTTAGGTGAAAGGATAATTTGGATTGACTAATATTATCTAGTTGCTCGCATAAATCACAAACACACATTTCCTGCGATCGCAAAAGCTCCAAAATTTTAATCCGTAAAGGTTCTGATAGAGCTTGAAATCCGATCGCGATCGCTGAAGCTCCTATAACAGTGGCTGACATTAAGTTTTGAGGTGTAGTTCGAGTTACCTAATCTTAAACTAATTAACCTTGGGTCATGCAACCATATTTCATTTTCCAGAGTCTGAGTAAAGATAAAAGCAATAAAAATAAAAAATCAGATTATGCCTAAATTTACCCCTTTATTCATGCTCTTAATTATGAGTTTAGCTATCAATAGTAAAGCGATCGCTCAAGTTCCCATTGAAACCACCGAGCCTGATAATTCTCCCATTCGCCCTAATCCCACCCAACCAAGAAGAGTAATTTTACCTAATCCTAATCCCAGCACAGGCACAATATCCGCAGGACAAAGATTTTCTTGTCAAAGTCAAAACGGACAATATACGGTGATGTATCAGCCTAAAAGTCAATCTGGACAGTTTTATGCTTGGGCTGTACCTGCACTGATGGGTGGTGGTTGGTCGCCCGAACGTCGCTGCAATGAAATTAGTCGCCGTCTCGAACAATATCGTCCTGATGGTTTAGTAGAATTGCGATCGGGTATCGAAAATGGCTATAACGTTATTTGTGCCACCACCGATCAAAATGGAGCCTGTCGGATTGTATTAACTGTGCCTGTCGGTGCCGATCCTAATAGTATTCGCGATCGCGTATTTTCCAATTTAACTACTGCCGATAGTGGACAGACAACCGTGGGTGTTAATACTTATGTTCAGGGCGATCGCTCTTCTAGCTTAGGTCGTTTCGGTGGCTTATTTTCTGCTAACCCTCAAACTAATTTCCGTAATGATGGCATCGATCTTAAACCTTTTCTAGATCGTAATGATGGCGGAACGGGGGCAAATTTAAAAACTACAGAGAACTTAAGATTTAACCCAAATCGGTTTTAATAGGCACGAATTGCTGGTAGTGCTAATCTTTGACGATTTGAATCTTGGTTTTATTATTTCTAGCCATAAGTAATCTATGCCTAGCATATAGTTCACAAATTATAGATAATCCTAAAGTAGGAGAAAACTCAAAAGGTACGGGTTCAATGGAGTCAAAACCTCTATAATAGATGGGGCAAACACAATGTTTCAGAATCATGACTAATACGATTAAGCACTCTAAAGTTGAAGCACTTAAGCTGAAGAGCAACTATCTAAGATTTCCCATTAGCTCTGAATTAAGTGATGGCAATAGCTTTTTTAGTCAAGATGGTATCCAAATTCTCAAGTTTCATGGTTCCTATCAGCAAAAAGATCGAGACTTAGAGAAAGCTAAAGCCAAAGGTGAAGAGCCAGACTATAGCATGATGCTACGGACTCGCAGTCCTGGGGGATTTGTGCCTTGGCAGTTATATTTGGCATTGGATCAGTTGTGCGATCGCTACGGAAATCACACACTACGCACCACCACGCGTCAAGGCTTTCAAATCCACTGTATTCTCAAGCAAGATCTAAAAACTGTAATTGCCGATATTGTCAAAAATATGGGTTCCACCGTTGGAGCCTGCGGCGATATTAACCGTAATGTCATGGCACCTGTTGCTCCTTATAAAAATCAGCCTGAGTATCAAATTGCCCAAGAATATGCCGTTAAAATAGCTGACCTTTTAGCTCCCCAAGCTGGCTCCTATTATGATCTATGGCTAGATGGAGAGGTGGCAGTTAGTTCTTTGCCCGTAGAATCAGCAGAAGTTACCCAAGCCCGATCGCAACATGGGCAAGGTAAGGTTGATACCAATACCACGGATAGCTCTGAGCCGATCTATGGCACTCAGTTTATGCCTCGCAAATTTAAAGTGGCGATCGCTGTGCCGGGAGATAATTCTGTAGACTTATTTACCAATGATTTATCTTTAGTGGTAATTACCGATCACAACCATCAACTCCAAGGCTTTAATGTCTATGTGGGCGGGGGTTTAGGGCGCAGCCACAATAACGATGCGACAATTGTTCGCCTTGCCGATAGTATTGGGTTTGTGCCAGTTGAGGATATTTATGAACTAATTAAAGGTGTAGTGGCTGTGCAAAGGGATCATGGCGATCGCTACAACCGCCGTCATGCCAGATTTAAGTATCTATTAAATGAATGGGGTGTGGATAAATTTAAGGAGGTTTTACTCGATTATTATCCTACGCCTCTTAAAGCTCCAAAAGCGTTACCTGAATGGGAATATGAAGACTATTTGGGTTGGAACGAGCAAGGTGATGGCAAATACTTCTTGGGTATATCCATTGAAAACGGCAGAGTTATTGATAAAGAAGGCTTACATCTAAAAACTGCCCTTAGGGAAATTACCGAAGCCTTTCATCTACCCATCTATCTCACCCCCAATCACAATCTCTTATTTACAGAAATTCCTGCGATCGCCAAAGCTGATATCCAAGGAATTTTAGATCGGTGTGGAGTGCTATCTCCAGACAAAATCGATCCGCTTACCCGCTACTCTATGGCTTGTCCTGCCTTTCCTACCTGTGGCTTGGCAATTGCAGAGGCAGAAAGAGCCTTACCTAGTGTGATTGAACGCTTAAGAGTTTTACTTGATCGCATGGGTTTAGGCAATGAAAAATTTATTACCCGTATGACTGGTTGCCCCAATGGTTGCGCTCGTCCTTATATGGCAGAACTAGGTTTTGTGGGTAGTGTTTTTAATGAGTATCAAGTCTGGCTCGGCGGCAACTTTAATTCCACCCGCTTGGCACAACCTTATATTCAACGCCTACATATAGATAAATTAGAGGAATTTTTAGAACCCCTATTTGCTTACTTTAAGAGCGATCGCCTAGATAGCAATGAAGGATTTGGAGATTTTTGCGATCGCATGGGCTTTGATCAACTCAGGGAATTTAGTGCTAACTATGTACCTCCTGCCAAATCAAAGGATTCTAAAGATCAAAGACACCGCATTACCCTCTCCACTTCAGTCTATGAGCAACTACGAGCTAGTTCTAACAGTCATAATAAATCTATGAAGGAATTAGTAGAATCGGCGATCGCTAGTTATTTATCGGAGAATTGGGTTTAAAACCTTGTCCTTCAGGACGACTTTATATTCTGATTTAACAACCAGTAGAACCAATCTTATTCTAGAATAAGTTACCTAAGATTTAAGTTAACCATGTTAGTCCTAGAAGCTAAGTTAAAAGGTAAGTCAGAGCAGTACACATCAATCGACGATGCAATTCGTACTGCTCTGTTTTGTCGTAACAAGGCTTTGCGGTATTGGATGGATAACGAGAAAGTAAGTGGCTATGATCTTAATAAACAGATGGCTGTACTGGCAAAAGAGTTTGACTTTGCCAAAAAGTTAGGCTCTCAAGCAAGACAGTCAGGTTCAGAGAGAGCATGGTCAGCTATTTCTAGGTTCTATGACAACTGTAAAAAGAAAAGATCAGGTAAGACTTGTGCTGAGCGA
>Ga0209490_10003657_pt1 | contig 14328 bp, 16 predicted proteins | sample MAT06_FD_187209 | JGI IMG/M metagenome (GOLD analysis project Ga0209490, IMG submission 187209) | Freshwater microbial communities from Lake Fryxell liftoff mats and glacier meltwater in Antarctica - MAT-06 (SPAdes) (version 2) | ecosystem: Environmental > Aquatic > Freshwater > Ice > Liftoff...
CCTAACGCGGGCCAGCCGATGAGTGTAGCGGCCGGTGCGCTGGGTGTGCGGCTGGGCAAGCGCGGCGTCTACGACCTGGGTGCGGAATTTCGCTCACCGACCCGCGACGACGTTGTGCACGCGCTGCATTGGATGACGGTTACTGCTTGGCTGACCGTTGTGTTATTCATAATTCTATCCTTTTATTGTCACGGTTTATAGGGATACAGGTAATGTGCTCTATATCCCTTTCTACCTTTCTACCTTTCTACCTGTATCCCTGTCTACTTATCTACCTTCTGCCTCAATAAACCATGAATTATCCACTTTTGCCACGCGCCCCGCATGGCGGACCGCAATCTGCGCATGAAAATATCTTGGATTTTTCGGTCAACACCAATCCGCTGAGTCCGAATCCGGACTTGGTGCGCGTCTGGCGTGCCGCCGATCCTAGTGCCTACCCCGATCCACACTATGCACGGGCGCGGGCAGCATTGGCGGCCTATCATGGTGTGGATCCATCGTCCGTCGTGTTGGGGGTAGGCGCTAGCGAATTGTTGCACCGGATTGTCCGCGCCTTTGTCGCTCCTGGTGACACTGTACTTTCGCTGGGCGCGCCTTTTGGCGAATTGGCCCGCGCCGTGGCCTTGCAACGGGCCCATATCCAGATCCTGGATCGCAATCCGCCAACGCCATTGCCGCCGGCGCGTCTGCTCTATCTTTCCAACCCACACAACCCGACCGGTCATGTACTTTCTCCAACTGCGTGGCCAGAAGTTGAGGTAGTGATTGTCGATGAGGCCTATGCGCCGTTTTTGTCCCACCCCGTAGCCTGGCCGTTGCAGCCCAATGTGATCCGCGTGCAGTCACCCGGCAAGGCACATGGCTTGCTAGGGTTGCGTCCAGCCTATGCCCTAGCTCATCCCGATCTGGCGTCTCATCTGGTCAATTTGCAACCGGCCTGGGCTTTGCCCGCCCCCCTGGCAGAGGTGCTAAGCGCTTTACCGGCGGCTGATGCCTTTCTGCACAACACGCTAGGGAAAGTGCGTACATGGGCCGCGGCATTGGCGCAGACGTTGGGCGCACCTCCGCCGGCGGTCCACTTTTTTACGCTGACGGTGCCAGATGCCGCGCAACTTGCCAATTTTTTACTGCGCCAGGGTATCCGCGTGCGCGACTGTGCCTCGTTTGGGCTGCCCAATCAGATTCGTATTGCCACACGGCTGCCAGCCGATAATCATACATTAGTCGAGATTTTAGCGGCTTTGCGTTAGCCATAACCGGCTTGTAAATCGGAAAATTGAAAGCAAATGGTAAGTAACATTCTTGCCTATATTGTAATATGATGGATAATAGTGCTGTGGGCTATGGTAGCCCACGATAGTAGCCGACGATTCAAGGAGGAACGTCTATGAGTGGTTTGACCGTCAAATCGGCTTTACGTGCTTATCCGTTTGGTTTGGTCGCACGGGAGGCTGTGCCGTTACCGGTTTGGGATATCTATTCACGCCAATCCGAAAACGAAAAAGAACGCAATCGTATGCTGTCTGCCTTGGCTGATACGTGGTCAATGTCATTGTCTGGCGCTGCAGACCGTGTTGCGCGGATCAGTGCAAAGAGTGGTATGAATTTGGCAACCATCTATCGGATGACGCTGAATGGTCACAAGTTTCAGATCTAGCCGCTAGCTAAATTACTCTCGCCAATAGTGGCGCCATAGTCAAGCACATGGCTGGCGCGTGATGGCGCCGCTATTATCACCCCTGCGATTTTGTTCAAACCAGGTATGTTCTTCAAACACGGCAAGTGAGTCACATAAATTCTGGACCGCTTCCATGTGCGTTGTTTGCCATTGTTGTTGAAGGCTTACCTTTTTCTCTGGTGACAATGTATCAAATTTGGTTTTGAATGTACCCAGTGATACCAACATATTTGCCAGTGCATTATGTACATGCCTTGCCGTTGCTTCAATCTGCTGGACCTGTTCGCTATCCATGGTAACCCTTTATCGAGAAACGACTAAGATAAAGCCGCTGTTATATGCCTAATATATCGTTATTTCGGGGTTGATCCTTCGCTAGCTAGGAAAAAATAAGCAATTTTGCCCATATCAAGCAGAAGCGAAGCATGTTATAGTGCATGGTAACTTGTAAATAGGATTAATAAACATAATAACAAACCTAGGCAGGAAAAAGACTAGTCAGTTGGCTAGGTATCGATTAGAAAGAAGAGCGACAATGACACATGAACAGGAGCAGAGTATGCTTGAGAAAGTACGCCCCGTCCATCATGCATTGGCTGGCATGATTTCAACCATAAAATTGGCTGTAGAAATATTAGACGCGCGGCCTTCCGTAGAGCAGGCGGAACTTGTAGAATATTGGCAAGAAAAGTATCTGGCTGCCGTTCAACAATTGGACGATGCGCTTGCTTGTTTTGCCCCTGCTGCGCGGACAGCCCAGCCTGTGTTAATTGCTGCACCACGACGAGGATTTGCAACAAGACAGCGACGTGCTCACTTGTCACAATAAGGCTTTGTTGTAATGGCGAGGATATTTTAGTTTCTGCCTCAATTGTAGCAACATCATGAATGAATTAGCTATATAAAAAGGCTCACCTGTGAAAAGTGTACAAACGAATTTGCTCGTTAGCAAAAATTGGGTTTGCACCTTTCGGCTGATGAGCAGTAAAAAAAGCCAGCCACGATTTGTAACTGGCTTTTTGGTTAGCAATTTTGATTATTCGGCGACATCGGTTGCAAGTTCTGGTTCTTCTTTGATCGAGCGCAGATGGGGGAAGAGAATTACCTCGCGGATTGTTTCTTTGTTGGTGAATAACATCGTCAAACGATCGATGCCGATACCGAAACCACCAGTGGGCGGCATGCCATAGCTGAGCGCCTCAATATAATCCTCATCGATCGGGTGAGCATCCTCATCACCTTGGCGGGCGTGATAACTTTCATCGACAAAGCGCTGTAACTGATCGATCGGATCGTTGATTTCGCTAAAGGCGTTGCATACTTCCATGCCGGCCATAAAACCCTCGAAGCGTTCGACCAAGCGTGGATCATCGGGTGAGCCTTTAGCCAGCGGGCTAATATCACGCGGATAATCGATCAGAAACGTCGGCTGGATCAGATTTGGCTCGACATGTTTGGCCATCAAGCTATCGACCAACTTGCCCCAACTACTCTTGGGATCGGGTGAATGGCCATGCTCTTGCATCTCGACGGCCAATGATTCGGCATCGGGATAGGCTTCATAATCGATGCCCGTCGCCTCTAAAATGGCCTGGCGCAGGGGAATGCGGCGCCAGGGTGGCGTCAAGTCAATTGTGTGATCCTGCCATTGGATCGTCGTACTGCCCATGACTTTGCGAGCCACATGGGCAACCATTTCCTCGGTGCGCCGCATCACGTCGGCATAATCGGCGTATGCCTCGTAAAACTCCAGCATCGTAAATTCTGGATTGTGTTTGAAACTGACGCCTTCGTTGCGGAAGTCGCGCCCAATTTCGTAGACACGCTCAAAACCACCGACAATCAAGCGTTTAAGATAGAGTTCAAAGCTGATCCGTAGGTAGAGGTCCTGGTGCAACTGGTTGTGATGAGTGACAAATGGCCGCGCCGCGGCGCCTCCGTACACGGGTTGCAGAATCGGCGTTTCGACTTCTAAAAAATCTTCATTGTCTAGATATTCACGCAGCGCCCGCACAATCGCAGCGCGTTTGCGAAAGACCTCGCGCACATCGGCATTGGCAATTAAATCTACATAACGGCGCCGATAGCGCACTTCGGGGTCGCGCACACCGTGCCACTTATCCGGCATTGGTTTTAGCGTCTTGCTCAAGAAGTGAACTGCGCGCGTTTCTACGCTCAATTCACCACTCTTAGTGACGAAAAGTGGCCCGCTCGCGCCAATAAAGTCACCTAAGTCGATAGCTTTGCGCCAAATGTCGTTGTACCAGCCTTCGGGCAGATCATCACGGCGCATCACAACTTGTAGGTGGCCGCTGCCATCTTCCAAATCGGCGAAGCTGATTTTGCCCATCACACGAATCGCCTTGATCCGCCCAACAATACTCACGGGTCCAGTTTGGCCGCTTTCGTGTAAAGCGCGTGCTTCGGCTATCGTATGCGTGCGTTGAACCCGCGCTGGATATGGATCAATGCCAGCATCGATCAACGTTTGTAGATTTTGCCGGCGGGCCTGCTCTTGATCGGTCAGGTTTGCCGGATCTAACAACGGGTGGGACGAATCACTCACAATTCGCTCTTTCTATAGGTGGTGCGCCAAGCAGGCGGGCTGATGTTTGGGTAGCTATATGTGGTGAACGCTCACTCGACTTTGATAATTTTAAAGATGATCTGACCGCCCGGTGATTCAACGATTGCTTTTTGGCCCTTTTTCTTGCCGAGCAGCGCCTTGCCCATTGGGCTTTCATTGCTCACGCGGCCATGCAGCGGATCGGCTTCGAGCGAACCGACAATTGTATAGCTTTCTTCAAGATCGGTGCCATCTTCCCTAACGACCACCGTCCGCCCAATATTGATAACATTGGCCGGTGTCTCATCTTCGGCGATAACCTGGGCTTTTTTGAGCACATTTTCTAGCTCGCGAATCTTGCCTTCCAAGAAACCTTGGGCGGTTTTGGCTTCATCATAGCCAGCATTCTCGCTGATATCACCCTCGGCTTTGGCTTCCGCAATCATTTGGGCTACTTCGCGGCGGCGGACGGTGATCAGGTATTCTAATTCTTCTTTGACCTTGTGCAGGCCTTCTTCTGTCAAATAAATCGGATGGTTGTTACTCATTGTTCTCTCTCGAAACGATAGTCAAACGTGCTCAAAAGGATCGGGTTGTAGGTGAAAATGGCGTTCGCTCAATCAACAAATCTGGCCCAGCAAAAACAATAGACTCATCGGTGAAATGTGGGCAAAGTGTTGTGTTTGCCCATCTTTCACCGATGAGCGAAATAGTATAATGGGTAGCAAGGTAATATATATCCACCTTGTCCGACATGTTTTGTAAACTTATAAATTAGCCTACTACACAGTGTGCGACCTTCGCTGGCCACATGGATTGGCATGGATCTGATGCGAGTGGAAATAGCTACGATGTAACAAAAGAACGAATTTTTGCTACAATTTGTTTCATATCACTGCTGTACAGCTCCCATACGAATGCTCTACCAGTATAGGCGTTCCAAATTCGATTAGCCTTGCCTCACGGCATTTTGTTAGCTGCGCTTGAAAAAGCAGTCACAAAATGTGAAGGACAAGGCCGATGGCAAACCGGCTATATTTGGAGATTGGTCAAGTGAGCGGCGTAAAGAATAACAGTAAAAGGTGATTAAAAGTCTATCCCAGCATAACCAAAGCGCTATCAAAGCAAGCGCCGACCTGTGCTCCAGGTCGGCTCTCACTACTGCTATTATACCTCAGAACTTCACAGGTGTAAAGTCCTATTTGTGTATATGTTCGTTATAAACTTGGCGTCTGGTAGAGCAATTTCCCTTGCACGCGGATCTCCACATCAACCAGGTAGGGCTGGAGACCGACGGGGTTGATCGTTATGCCCAAACCCGGCGCATCCGGAACATGGATCTGACCATTGTCGTCGCGCAGAATGTGGTTGGTGGTCATCTCCACCGCCAGCGCTTTCGGCTCCACTGGATATTCGGCGATCACATCGGCGGCCAGGCCGGCGAATGGCTGCAAGGATGCACTAAGCGCCAGATGCGAAGTAAAGGTATGGTTGACGTAAGTCACCTGGCGCGTCTGCGCGTAGTCGGCCACGGCTTTGGCCACGCTGATCCCACCAATGCGCCCGGCATCAATCTGCACGTAGCCGAGGCCGGCATAGTCGATCATATGTTGCGCCATGTGAAAGTTGTGGCTGCCTTCGCCGCCGGCTAGCTTGACATCGCCGCAAAGGGCCGCCAACTGGGCATATTCTTTTAGCGCACCAGAGACAAACGGTTCTTCCAGCCAAGTGGCCCGGCAAGCTTGCAACCCCTTAACTCGTCCACTCGCAGCGATTAAATCATCTTTCCAAACCGTGCCAATGTCGATTAGGAGGATACCGTCATCGCCCAGTCCTTCACGCGCGGCCATAAATTGATCGACATCGTCTTGCACGCTGCCTAGGCCGATTGGCCCCCAACCAAACTTGGCCGCCTGATAGCCCAAGGCGCGGGCATTACGTCCCTTTTCCAATGTTTCTTGTGGCGTATCGCCAAAGAGCATAGAAGCATAAGGCGTCTTGGGGTAGACTGTTGTATAACCAAGCAGTGCATAAACGGGCGCCTGCTCTTTTTTGCCCAGCAAATCCCACAGCGCCATATCGATGCCCGACAAGGTGTGGTCGGCTTGCAGCAGATCTAAGCTTTCGGCGCGCACCAGGTTGCCAATGCGGGTGATGTCGGCCACGCCGTCCAGCCGCTGGCCGAGCACAGAGGCTTGCACCGGTTTGCACGCGCTGTGCGACATGGGGCAGATGAGGCTGGCAATCGAGGGCAGTGGCGCCGCCTCGCATTCGCCCCAACCAATATGGCCGCCGGCGCTGACGCGCACCAACAGCGCGTCTTGGCTGCCGTCGCCAATGTCGAGCACTTCCGGCATGGAAAGATAGAAGAAGTCAACGGATTCGATTTTCATGGTTAATACTCGTCTGTGGTTGAAGCGCTTATAGAATGATTTCTTGAGGACGTAAGACCTGTGGAATCAGTGCCTGATTGTACGGTGCCGGAATATCTGCGCGCATAGCCGTGAGTCTTGCCTGAATGGTTGTTTGTCGCGTGATCCAGTGGTTGATCATCGGACCATCAAAGGTTGCAACGTAGTCCATGCCAAGCGTTTCATCGGTTGCATCACTGCCAAATGTCGCCAAAGCAAGGATGGCCGCATCCTCACGAGTAAAGCCGAGATCACGTAAGCGTCGCGCCCAACGTGTAAAATACCGCACCGGACGAGCGATGTATACCCGGCGCAAGACAAATTGAATAAGAACGGTATAGCGGGGCGTTTGCGCCAGTTGTAGCAGAACGTTCGCTGTTGGTGGTGCAATGTAAAGGCGAACATCACCTTGAAGGGTAACTGCAAAAAAATCAAGCGTCGCAATCTCCTCATGAGTCGGTGTCTGCTGTTCACCAATTTTACGTAAACCTTGGAGCAGATACCTTGCCGTAACTTTGTCAAGCAGGCAGCGCATTTGCATTCACCTCAATTTCTTCCATCTCCATTAGGTCCAACCCAGCCAATAGGTCCCACAGTTCATCCTTCGCTTGCTCAGTCAACGCATCATATTGCGCAATCGTAAGACCACCCAAAAATGGTTCATCCGGGGAAAGTGGCTGGTTACCCAAAGTCGCCAAAACTTGGACGCGTAACTGCTCTATGTGCTCTTGTGCCTCTTCAATTGTCCTAACCGGCGGCTCACTTGCCGCTTGTGATAGATCGGGCACGAGCTTGAGCAAGCGCCGTTGCTCTTCGCGATTCATTTGTTTGATCGCAACTGCAATTTGTTCGACACTGACAGGCAGCGTTAAAGTTGATTGTGACATCATGCTCTCCTTCAAATTCGCCATGACTGATAGTAGAGTATACCATATTGTCACATCGCTGCGCAATCCATTATGGCGGGTCCACTCTAGCAAACGCCCGCACGGGAAAGGTGCCGAAACTTTTTATTTTTACCGGTACGGCATAAAAGCGAAAAGGACCCGTTGGGATCTGGTCTAAATTACATAGATGTTCGACGATTAAAATCTCTTGTCCCAACAGCGTGCTGTGGACGGGCCGTTCCCCACCGGTGATATCGTCGATGTTGAGCGAATCGATTCCCACCAGCGCGACGCCGGCCTCGACCAGATAAGCCGCCGCCTCCGCGGTTAAGAAAGGATGGCCCTCAAAGTATTGATCGGTGCGCCAGTGTTGATCCCAACCGGTGCGGACCAACAGCGCCTTGCCGCGCAGATCCAATCCCTCGAATGCAGCCTGGGTAATCGCCCGCCCTGTGCGGTTGGTCGCATGTACGATTACACCGTCCAGATTAGCCACAGTTTTCAAATCCAGATCGGACAGATCCTTGCCATCTGCATAGCGATGAAAGGGGCTATCCAGATAGGTGCCTGTATTGGCAACCATTTCGATCTTGCCAATGTGGAACTCGGTGCCGGGCGCGTAGATTTTGCGCGAAGCCTCGCGGCTGAGAAAATCACAGATGATCGGCGCCGGCAGACCCTTGTACGTGATCATACCCTCTTCGATCGTGTGGCTAAGGTCGATCAACTGGAATTCAGTTGCAGGTGTCTGAGTAGAAAGTCGTTTATGCGGCTCGCTGATAATCTGCTTGTTCAAAATCCGCACTGCGCCCACCATCAGCAGGCGCATATCTTGGACGATGTAAGCGGCCAGTGCTTCGTCGGCGATGTCGTCGCCGTCGATGTCGAGGCGAAAATCCTGGCCCTGGATGCCGCCGCCATTCGAGAAGTCAACTTCAAAGTCGAAAACAACGCGTTTTTGGAGTGGATTGTTATGCATGGTCGTTTTGATTGAGAATCGGTGGATGATTTTTGATTTACGATTTTTGATTTAAGACATCACGGGTCTTCGAAGTAGCTTCGTAAATCAAAAATCGTAAATCGTAAATGCTTTTCTGTCTAATGATACTCAGCCAGCCCCTGGATCGCTGTCTTCACCTGTTCCACCACCGCGGCAGGCACGCGTGGATTGAAAGGCCCACCGTCGCCGCCTACGATGTCATCGAAGCCACTTAAGATCATTGCTTCGACCACGGCGGAATAATTGTAGATGCGTCCTTGCGCAAAACGAATCTCCTCCAGCGGCTGGAGCAACGCCTCCAACTGGCGCGAAGTCGCGTAATCACCGCGGCGCTGGGCATTGTTGATGCCATCACAGAGACCGGTGCACAAGACGGCTGTACCGGATGTATGGCCCTTGGTGCCGATTTCGGCGGCGCGCGTGCTGCGGTCGCCCACGCCCCAGATTACCAGGCCGTTGTCACCCACGCCTTCGAGCAGTGGTTGCACGTCGCTTTCATTTGTACCTACCTTCACGCCGATCCAATGTGGTGAATCGTTAAGCAACCGGATTACCGTTTCCCGTTCGCTGGAATTGCGCAGATAGTAAAGGAAGCGCGCACCGTGCCCTTCGCCATGCTTTTGGCCGAGGCGCATAAAGGTTGCGTAGGCACCTTCCGGGTTGACCACGCCGGTCAGCGGCATCACGAGGTAGACATCGGGTTTGCGTGACAGGTGTGCGTAGGTTTCGATCAACTGGTCGGCTGTGCCAATTGGATTGGGCACAATCGCCGCCATCAAGACGCCGTCGTTGCCCATCACGCGGCCGGTTTCGGCCAAAATACGCGTCTGATCTTCCGGTTCTAGGTGGTGGATCAAACTGGTGCCCGCAATTGAGATCACGCGGCGTCGATTGTTATCCAGCCGGTTGGCGCGCATCAGATAATCGATATTTTTAGCGTGACCTGCATAATCAATGCGGCCGTTTTGGAAGGGAATAATCGGGATGGCAGTGACGCTGTTGAGGGCGTCGAGCAGGGTGGATGTATTTAAGGGCACAGTGAGTTCTCCTTTTAGGTTAGATAGTAGAAAGTGGGGAATGGGGACTATACTGCAAAAGCTCATAAATGATAATGGTCACCAGAGAGAATTACTCTAAAACTATTATCATTTGTCACCTTGCTCAGTATAGACCCTGGATAACCAGGCACCATTCGCCTAATCTTTTGCTTGGGTTTATCGGCAAACGTAGCACAGCCTATCGTATCATTGCTCACCAGATGCTGTCAATGCACTGATGATTGGGTAAACATATCTGAATCTATATGCGAAAGTTGTATTTATACATATATACAACCGATCAATTTAGTATGAAAATAAGGATTCATACATAGCTTGTCACTTTTGGAAGCTATCTGGGTTTAAGTTGTAGTGAGGGAAGGATTTTCTATGCAATACGAAGAGTTTATTCAACATGTGCAGGCGTATGCAGAACTCGACACACCGGAAGAAGCACTCCAACTGACAGAAGCCGTTCTCTCCACTTTGGGTGAACGCATCTACAGGACAGAACAATCCCAAATGGCTGCCCAGTTGCCCCGTGGGATTAAAGAATTATTGGTTGCGAGACAGCCACCCGAAAATACTCGGAATTATGTCCAGGGCTTTACGGTGGAGGAATTTTATAATCGCGTCGGGGCGCGTACGAATGTCCGCTATCAGCGTGCCGTCGCCCAAACAAAAGCCGTGATGGCAGTGCTACAAGAGTCGGTCTCAGCCGGTCAAATCGACGATGTTAAAGGTGAACTGCCAGCCGAGTTCGCTGAACTTTTTGAACGCAGTGCCTAGCGCATGTTATTGACCCTGACTTTTCAAATCCGTGATCACCGTCTGCGCGCGTGATAGTCCGCGCGCGGTAAGATCGTGGGTTTCCCCTCTACTTGCACAACCACATGGCGAAAATTGCGCTCGACAATCGCACCGTAATCGTGGCCGGCGTTGTAGGGGTAGATGCCTAGGAAGATCAACGGCTCTGTGCCCGTGTTAACCGTGCGGTGGGCGGCATGACCGGGCACATAAGCCCCACTGTTGGCAATCAGCGGTGTTGACCAGCACTCGCCGCTCTCTTCATCTTCGAGCAGCAGGATGCCTGTGCCACGGATGCCAATGTAATACTCTGATGCCGGACGCCAGGCGTGATAATGGCCTTTGGTCATGTAATATTCATCCCCGACACGCCCGGGCATAATGCAGCTAATGCCATAATGCAGCGCACCTTCGCCTTGGGCCGGCTCGACATTGGCAACCGTATAGAGCAACGAATCTGTCTGCGCCAAGGCCGTTGCATAGGCTGCTTGATCGACAAAGTAGCCGCGCAAGTCGCTGAGCCGGCGCTCGAGCAGCGGCGCGCCCTCGATCCGGCCGGCGATCGGGTCGAACTGGGTAAATTGCGGAAAAGTAGCGTGCATTGTTTACTCCAGATCCACCGTTAGCGCAAAGGTAGCCTGTAAACTTTCCCCCGGCTCAAGCAACTGAATACCACTCGTGGGATCGCCTTGGCTGTAGAGATTGATGCCATTGTTGGCATTTGTCACCGGCTCGATCGCAAAGTAGGGTTTGGCCGGGTTGAAGAAGACCAGATGGGTGCAATTGGCCGAGCAGGCATAGGTCACCTTGACGCCGCTTGCCGGCCAGCCAAAACTGCCATTGCCATCATACCCATAAAAACAGACATCGATAAAGTTATCCGGTGTTAGCTCGCGCAGGGTGGAAAAATCTTGATTGGGCGCCAGCGTTTGCAGCGGACCCGACGGAATGCGATTGTCATTGGCATCTGGGTAAACGCCTGTTACCCGCACTTGCACCTGGAGTGGCTCGTCCTGGCGCGTAAGCCAGCGGCTGTAATAGGGGTGCCAGCCCAAGCCCGCCGGCATGACCGAATCCCCCTGATTGGTCAAGGTTAGACGGGAGGCGAGCGTCCGTCCATCCAACGCATATTCTAGGGCGGCCGTAAAAGGCCAGGGCCAGTTGACGGCTTCGTGCGTGCGCGAATCGAAAGCGCAGCGGATCCGGGTGGCGCTCGTCTCGTCCACTACCCAGGCGCGGGTGCGTACATCGCCATGGCTGGCGTGACGTTCGCCGTTGGTCAATTGGTAGCTTTGCCCATGAAAGATAAAGCGCCCATTTTCAATGCGGTTGGAATAGGGCACTAGCACAAAGCTGCTCGCCTTCAATCCCAAGCTGGGATCACGCGCGTCGGGCATCACCGGCAGCCAAGCGCCCCGCTGCTGTACCGCCAAGCTCATAATGTTGACGCCCTGTTCCGGATCTACAATCAGGCGTAATTGTTGATTATCAAGGGTAAATGTGGACATGAAATTGCCTTTGGCTAGGTAGCTAGGGAAATAGGTAGACAGGGAAACAGGTAGACAGGGAAACAGGTAGACAAGTAAAGCTGGACTTATCTACCTGTTTCCCTGTCTACCTATTTACTCTTCCCGCAAATAGCCCAACCGTGTTGCCATCGCTTGCGCCTTCAAGGCCAGTTCCGACGCCAAGAAACAGTGTTCCTGGCTCATCGCCGTCTCGGTGCGGTTGATGATATCGGCGACCAACTGGCGGCCATAGGGCAACTCGAACTGTGAACAGTCGATATATTCGGTCTTCTCACCGTTGACCAGGAAAAGATGATCGGTGCCGGGGCGGCCAGCAATATCGATATATTTGCGCAACTCGATGTAGCCTTCGCTGCCCAAGATCGTGAGCCGGCCATCACCCCAAGTGGCGAGCCCGTTGGGCGTGAACCAATCGACGCGGATGTAGCCCGTGCCTTCTGCACTGCGCACGACCACATCACCAAAATCCTCCAACTCGGGATGCTCCGGGTGCTGATAGTTGGCAACCTGGGCGTGGACGATTTCGGCCTGCGTTGATCCCGTGTAATAGAGAAACTGGTCGAACTGGTGCGAGGCGATATCACAGAGGATGCCACCGTACTTGGCGCGCTGGAAGAACCACCAGGGGCGCGCGGCCAGCCGTGCGCGATGCGGTCCCAGACCTACAGTCTGGATCACACGCCCAATCGCACCGCTGCGCACCAACTCGGTCGCCTTGACTGAGGCGCGTGTCTCCAGCCGCTCACTGTAGTCAATCGAATAGATGCGGCCAGTGGCTTTTTGCACGCGACGTACGTCGGCCAACTGCTCCAGCGTGGTAAAGCCGGGCTTGTCGCTCATAAAGTCTTTGCCATGCTCCATCACCTGGATGCCCAGTGGCGCGCGTTCACTAGGAATGGCCGCGCTGATTACCAGGTGGATCGATTCGTCTTCTAATATTTCTGCTGGGCTGCCCACCAGTTTTGCTTGCGGATAATCTTTGCTGTAGAGCGCGACCAAATCCGGCTCGGCGGCATAAAAAGCGACCAGTTCCGCGCCCGCCTTTAGCAAGAGGTTGGTCTGCCCATAAATGTGAAAATGGTTCAAGCCGATGGCGGCAAAACGAATTTTTGGTTGGGTTGTCATTGCGGTTCCTTCCTGATTTAAAGAAGCAGTCTCACGCAAAGAGCGCAAAGAAAAACAAGGGAAGCTTTGCGTTCTTTAGGTGAAGATTCTCTTGGATTTCTTTGCGCCTTTTGCGTTAGGTTTTTTTCGCCCGATCCCACTCTTGATACCAGCGTTCACGGTTATGAATGCCTACGTTAAAAACTTCGAACGCATCATCTTGCGGGCTGTAGCCCACTAGTTCGCGCGCCGATGTGATGTCCATGCGTTTGAAGCGGTTGTCCGAACAGGCTTGTAAGATGGCAAAAGGTAGATCGGGCGTTTCGATACACTGGACCAACAGGTGGCTCAAGTCACGCGCGCTGACATAGGCGCTCAAGTTGCGACCATCGATGCCGTCCGGTGTTTGCATACCGGGGTTGTGGGCAAAGGCGCCCACGCGCACCGCAATGCACGACAGCCCTTCGGCATAGGCAAAGTAGTGGCCCATCAATTCGGCGAAACCCTTGGCCGCGGCATACAGATTCATCGGTTTCATCGGCATCTCCGGGCGCGCCTGGATGTCTAGCGGATAGCCTTCGATCACCTGGATGCTGCTGGCGAAGATCACGCGCTGGCAGCCTTGATCTTTCGCTGCGCGCATGATGTTATAAACAGCCTTGATGTTGTTGTCGAGCAACGAGCCATAAAAGTCGGCTGTCGTTGCGGCATCACCGGCTAAATGGACGACGGTGTCGATCCCCTGGCAGACGCGCTGACAGGCATCCAAATCAGCAAGATCGGCGGCGATCACCTCTTGCTCGGCCGTGTCAACCAGCTTTTCCGTTTGCCGGTCGACCAGGCGCAGCGTGTAACGGTCACCGACCGCCTGTCGAAAGGCGCTGCCAATCCGCCCGGCCGCACCAGTAAGTAACACTTTTCGCATCGCTTTCTCTCTCTCTCTTATTTGTACGCGGATAAACGCGGATGGACGCGGATTTTATTTTAAATCCGCATTTATTCGCGTACAAAATTGGCATTATTGTTGCCTTCATACTTCTGATTCACCTGCGCTAACCACTCTTTTAACGTTGCCGCGTCGCGCAGAAAGTTCTCCGGCGCATCATCGGCTACAAACTCCAGCATGGCGAATTGCTCGCCTTGTGCGGTTGCAACTTTGGCCAGATAGCGCAGCCAGGCTTGTTCGCCCTCGTGCAAAGGCAGACGTGCGCCCGTGGTCATGTGCCAGTTAAAAACATGCACATTATGCAGCCAAGGCAACACCGCATCCAACCCGGCCAGATTATCTTCGACGCTTGCCCCACGC
>Ga0209490_10003659_pt1 | contig 14325 bp, 14 predicted proteins | sample MAT06_FD_187209 | JGI IMG/M metagenome (GOLD analysis project Ga0209490, IMG submission 187209) | Freshwater microbial communities from Lake Fryxell liftoff mats and glacier meltwater in Antarctica - MAT-06 (SPAdes) (version 2) | ecosystem: Environmental > Aquatic > Freshwater > Ice > Liftoff...
CAAAGGCATCGTCACGTGGCTCAAGCGTCAAAAACCAGACGTGGTGTGTTTGCAAGAAATCAAGGCGCTTGAAAGCGATGTGCCAGAAGAATTTCGTAAATGGAAAATGCACGGTTTTTACCACTCGGCCGAAAAAAAAGGCTACGCGGGGGTGGCAATTTTTTGCAAACGTGAGCCGGATAGAGTCATTATTGGCACTGGTATTGATTGGATCGACGCTGAAGGTCGTTATCTAGAATTGCAGTTTGGCAATTTATCGGTGGTGACGCTGTATGTGCCATCGGGGTCCGCTTCTGAAGAATCACAAGCGAAGAAATTCCGCTTTATGGCGGCGTTCATGCCGCTATTGCAAGCGCAATTTAGCAGCGGCCGTGAATATGTCATCGTCGGCGACTGGAATATAGCGCACAAAGAAATAGACTTAAAAAATTGGCGCGGCAATAAAAAGAATTCCGGCTTTCTACCGGAAGAGCGGGCGTGGTTGACGCAGTTATTTGATGATGTTGGCTACGTAGACACATTCCGCCGCTTAATCCCGCTGCCAGATCAATACACATGGTGGTCAAACCGTGGCAATGCACGTGAAAATAATGTGGGTTGGCGTATTGATTATCACATCTGCACGCCCGCGATTGCCGCCACTGCTGAATACGCGCGCATCTATAAAGATGTGTGGTTTTCGGACCACGCGCCGTTAACCATTGATTACGATTACGCGCTTTAATTCGCGCTTTTTCCCCTACTTCCCCTACTTCCCCTACTTTTAAGTAGATGGCTTAGTGCACAAGTGCATGAGTCAAAATCTGCAACGAACGACTCTTAAAAAATGATCAGACTCTCAAATTTAACGCTCGCCCGTGGCACCAAACGGCTTTTTGACAATGCCAATCTCACGCTGTTTCCTGGCCATAAAGTCGGGCTGGTGGGGGCGAATGGTATTGGCAAATCGACACTTTTCTCGCTCATGCGCGGCGAGATGCATCAAGACGCCGGCGAATTATCGATGCCGCCCTCATGGGTTATTGCTCACGTGGCACAGCACACGCCGCAAAGCAGTTTTTCCGCGCTCGATTACGCCCTCGATGGCGACCGGGAATTGCGCGTGGTTGAGGCTGAACTCGCTAAAGCCGAAGCGGTGGAATGGCATGATGAAACCGAGCACGAAGCGCTAGCATTGCAGCTTTCAAACCTTTACACCAAGTTTGAAGAAATCGGTGGCTATGTGTCGCGTTCACGTGCGGGTGCCCTGCTATCTGGCCTAGGCTTTGATGAAGAGGCGCAAACGCGCGCGGTTTCCACTTTTTCCGGTGGCTGGCGAATGCGGCTCAACCTCGCCCAAGCATTGATGTGTCGTTCTGATTTATTGCTGCTCGATGAGCCGACCAACCACTTAGACCTTGATGCGGTAATGTGGCTGGAAGATTGGCTTGATCAATATCGGGGAACACTATTTTTAATCACTCACGACCGCGATTTTCTGGATGCGGTGGTGAATAAAATCGTGCATGTGGAGAATCAAAAACTTAACGAATACACCGGTAACTATTCCACCTTCGAGCGTACCCGCGCGATGCAGTTGGCGAACCAACAAGCGCAGCATATCAAGCAGCAGCGCCAAGTGGCGCACCTACATAGTTTTATTGATCGCTTCAAAGCCAAAGCGACCAAAGCCAAACAAGCGCAGAGCCGTATCAAAACGCTGGAACGGATGGAAATCATCGCCGCCGCCCACGTTGATTCGCCATTTGAATTTCAATTTCGTAAGCCCGTCGCTTCCCCGCGTCAGCTATTGCATTTGAAAGAAGCGACGTTGGGTTACGAGGCACGCGACATCTTGCCGCAGGTGGAGTTACGGCTTTTTTACGGCGACAAAATTGGTTTGTTGGGGCCCAATGGCGCGGGTAAATCGACACTCGTGAAAACGCTTGCGGGCACGCTAGCGCAGAAAAAAGGCGGTCGTTATGAAGGCCAAGGATTAAAAATTGGCTACTTCGCGCAGCACCAAATCGAGCAGCTTCGCAATGATGAATCTGCAATGCTACATTTCAGACGCCAAGACCCCACCACGCGCGAGCAAGAATTTCGTAATTTTTTAGGCGGATTTGATTTTCGTGGCGCGCGCTGCGATGAGCCGGTTGGCCCATTCTCAGGCGGCGAAAAAGCGCGCTTGGCATTAGCCTTAATCGTCTGGCAAAAGCCGAATTTGCTGTTACTCGATGAACCGACCAATCACCTCGATATCGACATGCGCGAAGCCTTGGCCGAAGCACTACAAGATTTTGAAGGCACACTGGTGGTGGTGGCGCATGACCGCCATTTACTTAAAGCGACGGCTGATACGCTGTGGTTAGTGGCCGATGGCGAAGTCAACGAATTCGATGGTGACTTGGATGACTATAAACAGTGGGCAAAAGAGTACGCTTCAAAACGTAACAACGCCCACGTGACTAAAGCACTCGTGCCCGCGCTGGTTCAGGATACAGCACCAATTGTGAAAGTGCCCGCTAAACAAGCGCCTTCAGCCAAAAATGCCCCAAACATCCCGCCAATAGACGCCTCTTCAAATGATCGCAAAGATCAAAAAAAACAAGATGCAGATTCCCGCCAGCGCCTAGCCAACACCCGTAGGCCGCTAGAAAAAAAGTTGGCCGAGCTTGATACGAAATTAAAAACGCTCACTGCGGAGAAGCAAAATATCGAGACATGGATGAGCGATGAATCTGCCTACACCGAGGAAAAGAAACCGCAATTGCAAGAAATGCTAAAACGCCAAGGTGAAGTGAAAACCGCCATTGAAGATTGCGAATGGGAGTGGATGTCTATTAGTGAAAAATTAGAGGCGGTGGGGGTGTAGGTTAGGCGCAGTCCACCTGTCATTCCTGCCGAGCATGGCTTCATCATGCGACGAGGAATCTTATCCACGATATGCGACAACATAGGCGATAAGATTCCTCACAAAAACGTTCGGAATGACATGAAATAAAGATAACAAGTCAGCTTACTAAATCAGCTGCTGGACGGCTCCTCCTTTCGCGAAGGGAGATGGAGTGGGATGTTCGTCGGCGCGCATAATTGCACGTAAATAGCGGGAAAATCTGCAATCGAGGTGGACCTCCCGGCGCCGCTTCGCTCGACCGGGCTACGGCTATTACGGTACGCTGCGTTACCTCGCGATTGGATTGCTTGCAAAAACGTTCGGCATGACATGATTTAGAAATGGAAGTGGACTCGTTAAGAATTATCGTCCTCAGCTTTTTAACACTCATCTCTACCTAATTGACTCTATCCGCAAATTTGCCGCACTTATCGCACACACCACAAACACGACGGCGTATAAATCACAATTTGGGCATCCTAAAACCCGAGGCCTGCCCACCATGACACTGCCTGTAAAAGTACAAACCGCCATCGCCCTCTTTGCCCAATATGACATCGCCGCTGATGCGGTTGCGCCATTTTGGTATCGCCAATTTTTGCGCTATCGGCCCGATACGCCGCCACCATTGTTTGGCGCGAGCCGCGATTACTGGTCATTTCGCGCGCTTAAAATAGGCTTGGGACTGGGCGCCTTCATCACGCTGGTGTTGCTGGCGATTGCTTCGCAAGTTGCGGTGCCGGCCGAAAAATTGCTCGCCTTCACGCCACCTGCACAGTTTGTTATATGGTCGGTAGCAGGAGTCACCGCGTGGCTTATTACGCTTGGCATGATGGATAAGCAGCGTCAAGAACGTACACGCATGGCGCTTCCAGATTGGCGCGAATTTAGTGCCGACTGGCGACCGGCAGTTGAGTTGATTCGCGACCGCGCCGACCTACAGCGCTTTTGGTTACGTGGTATTCGCAATACGCCGATGTTCGCCTACGGCGGTTTTGCCGGCTCAGCGGCTTTTTTAGTATTCGCCTTAACGCTGCCACTGCAGGCGGGCCGGCTCGGGATTTTGATAGCACTCGCCAATGCGATACTTTGTGTCGTTGCCCTACACCGCAGTAATCAATCGCGCGCAATGAAATCCAAGGCGGGCTTATGGCAATTTAGTAATGGGTTTTGGCTAGGTATGCTGTTTGCGGCTGTATTGTGGACCTACGGTTATGCCACGATTGTGGATTACCCTAGAGATGACGCGATCTGGGTATTTTTTGCGTCCATTTTGCTTTTGCACGCGCTCGATGCACGCGCCTATGATGGCCAGCGGAATCATGCGATGCGTATCGAGCACACCGAGCAGGCTAAGCGTCTCGCCGAAATTCGACTGCACGCGTTGAGATCGCAAATTGAGCCACACTTTATTTTCAATACCATCGCCCATTTGAAATCAATGATCGCCACCGAGCCGCGCATGGCAGAACAAATGGCGGATGACTTGTCTGATTTTTTACGCGCGAGCTTGGAGGCGCTTAAGCATGATTGGAGTACCGTTGAAGTCGAGATGTCGCTCGCCAAGGCATATTTAGACATCGCCAAACGCCGCATGGGGAGCCGACTTTCAAGCCATATTCGATTTGATGCCGCCGCTAAAGCGGTCAAGATTCCCCCACTATTACTACAGACATTGCTAGAAAACGCCGTACAACACGGGGTGGAGCCGAAAGCGATACCGTCCAACATTCATGTCACGCTAGATGTGGTGGCCGGTAACAACAAAGCGAACACCCAATCAAACGACCAATCGATTAACAAATCGCGAATATTATTGCGGGTAGTGGATGACGGCGTCGGTTTTGGCATGGCTAACGCGAGTGTTGGCGGTGCTGGTGGTGTCGGCGGTTCGGGCATTGGGCTCGCCAATATCCGTGAGCGCTTACAAGCTGCTTACGGCATGCACGCGACATTTACCTTAACCGCGAACACGCCCAGCGGCGTGATTGCCGAATTAAACTTGCCGATGGAAGGATTGTCATGACCACCGCCATTATTTGTGATGATGAGCCAAGGCTCGCCCTGACGCTGCGCGATATGCTCAATGCGGCGTGGCCGACATTGCAAGTCGTTGCGATAGGTCACAGTGGTGGCGAGGCGTTGGGGTTGATTGCCGAGCATGAGCCAGATATTATGTTTCTCGATATTCGTATGCCCGGTTTATCCGGTATCGAAGTTGCCCGCCAAGTTGCTGGTAGCGAGCGCGCACCACGCATCGTGTTTGTCACCGCCTATGACGAACATGCGATGGCGGCGTTCGACGCGCGCGCGGTGGATTATTTATTAAAGCCAGTGAAAGCATCGCGCCTAGCCGAAACAGTGGCGCGATTACAAACCATTGATGCCACTAACGCCATCAACACCATCGGCATCCTAAGACCGACAATAGACAATCAACTGATCGATACACTGAAGCAGCTTTCCACGATCTCGACCAATGAACGCAAATATTTACGGTGGCTTAATTGCGGGCAGGGCAATGAAATCGATGTGATTGCGGTCGGTGAAGTGCTGTTTTTTCAGTCCCGCGATAAGTACACCGCGGTTATCACCAGCGAAAAAGAGCGTTACATCCGCACGCCGTTGCGCGACCTGCTCAACGAACTTGACCCTGATGAATTTTGGCAAGTCCATCGTGCCTCGGTCATTCGAGTTGCCGCGATTGAGCGTGTAGTCAAAAATGACATCGGCAAAATGCACATCAAACTACGCGGCATAGATATGAGTGTTGCGGTATCGGCGGCGTTTACGGGGCGGTTTCGGCAAATGTAGGGGTAAAATGTGCGCTCAATTGATGAGGCATCCTCACTATGTTGCTTAAGCAATACCCACGTTCGAACATCATCTTCCACGCGGCATTATTAATGTTCATCACGGCTTGCGGCACGGCACCTAAAATTACGCCTGGCGCTACCAATACCACTACCGCATCCCAGCCCGCAAAACCGGCGAAGCCCGGCGGCTACTACCAAGATGACGGCCCCGGCACAAACAAACCGAGCAACCTAGACATCATTCCCAACGCCGTACCAAAAGCTGAAAAATTTCATTCTGGCGCTAATAAACCCTACACCGTCTTCGGTCGCAGCTACGCCCCCGTCATCAACAATGATGTTTTCCGGCAAACTGGTTTGGCCTCTTGGTATGGCCGCAAATTTCACGGCAATATGACCTCCATCGGCGAGATTTACGATATGTACGCCATGACCGGCGCACACCCGACCTTACCGTTGCCTTCCTATGTTCGCGTAACCAACCCCGCGAATAAAAAATCAGTTGTGGTGCGGTTGAATGATCGCGGGCCATTTCACCAAGACCGCATTATTGATTTGTCCTACGTTGCCGCACATCGGCTAGATATTGTGACGCGTGGTAGTGCGCCAGTGATAGTGGAGCGCGTGTTTGCGGGGGAGGGGTCTGGGACACGTTCAGGCGCAGGTGCGAGTGCGAGTGCCAGTGATGTGCTGAGGACAGCAACACCAACCAGCGCCCCCGCGTCGGTGATCGCCATATCCCCAATCGCTAGCGATGGGGCGCAGTTATTTATCCAGCTTGGTGCATTTAGCGTGGAGGAAAATGCGAAAATTTTCCACGCGCGCATGGTGCGTGAGCTAGATTGGAACCGCGAGCCACTGACCGTTGTCTTCAAAGAGGGCTTATGGCGCGTGCGCTTAGGCCCCTACCCATCGCGCATCGAGGCTGAGGCCATTCAGGCACGTGTAAAACAATCACATGATTTTTCTGCTGTTATTTCCACCCCTTAATTTATATTCAATGAATCTTATTTATCGTTCGTTTTTAGTAGCTTTTATATCGTTAGTCGCTGGTTTAGCCTCTTTTAATCTTCAAGCACAATTACCCGCCATACAGAGCGATATTCCGCCGCCACCGATTGCTGCACGCGCTTATATATTGTTTGACGCCACTAGCGGGCAGGTATTGGCAGGACAAGCAACCGGCGACCGATTTGAGCCAGCCTCCCTCACCAAATTAATGACGGCCTATTTGGTATTCGATGCGCTGAAAAATAAAAAATTGACCTTGACACAAACCGTAGCCGTATCAGATCGCGCATGGCGGGCCGAAGGCTCGCGCATGTTTATCGACCCTAAACAAACGCCGACGGTCGAGTCGCTGATTCGTGGCATGATTATTTCTAGCGGTAACGATGCTTCCATTGCATTAGCAGAGGCTATCGGCGGTACGGAAGAAGTATTCGCCCAGATGATGGTGAGCCAAGCCAAAAAATTAGGCATGAAAAATACCAATTTTTTGAATGCAACCGGCCTCCCGAACGTTGCGCATTACTCAACCGCTGAAGATTTGTTGCTGTTAGCCCAAGCGGTCATTCGCGACTTTCCGACCGAATTTAGCTATTACCGTGAGCGTGAATTTATCCATAACAAAATCAAGCAGCCCAATCGTAATCGGCTACTGTTCCTCGACCCGACGGTGGATGGCTTTAAGACGGGGCACACTGACGCGGCGGGTTATTGCTTAATTGCCACCGCTAAGCGTGGCGGTGGTGGCGCAGCTGGTCAAGAACGACGCTTAATTTCGGTGGTGTTGGGCACAGCGTCGGACGCGGCACGCACCCAAGAAAGCCAAAAATTATTGAACTACGGTTTTTTAATGTTTGATGCACAACGGTTGTATGAGAAAAATGTGCCTATCGCCACACCAGCGATTTTTAAGGGCACACAAAATACGGTGAAGCTAGGGTTTGCTCAAGATATTTGGCTGACATTGCCGAAAGATAAATTTAGCGGCCTAAAAGCGACACTCACGACCACGCAGCCATTATTAGCACCGCTGCAAGTTGGCCAAAAAGCGGGAATAATGAAACTCATGCGCGACGATAAAGTTGTCACCGAAATCCCAGTGGTTGCGCTAGAAGATGTGAAGGTTGCCGGCTTTTTAGGGCGCGGCTGGGATGCGATTCGACTGATGTTTAAGTAGTTTTTTATTTTGATTTTTTAACCGAGATTTCCATTAGGGTTTGAGATGATAACGGGGCTATTTTTGCGCGTATTTTCTGTTGACTAACGACTGAATAGCGAGCTATTCACGAGGAAGCAACAGGAGAGACGCCAAAAATAATCCGTTAGCACGCAAACAGTTGCGAACGGACGCCTAACGGAAAATCTAGGTTTAAGGCTAAACCAAAGGCCAAACCATGTCCACGACACCACAAAATCTCTGCCTGCCAATTGTCTTTCTCAACGGCAAAACCATGCCGATTGAAGACGCGAAAATTTCACCGTTAGATCGCGGCTTTATTTTCGGTGATGGCGTGTATGAGGTGATTCCGTATTACGACGGCCGGGGTTTGCGCGCGCGTGAGCACCTGCTAAGACTACAGCAATCAATGGATGCGTTATACATGACCAATCCGTATTCAATCGCCGAATGGCACGCCATCATCAACGACGTGATTGAGCAAAACGGCGGCGGTAATATCGTGGTTTATATTCAGGTCACGCGTGGCGTGGCAAAGCGCGATTTTTCGCCGCCATCCGCGAGCGCGGGAGTTACGCCGACCGTGTTTTTAATGGCGAACCCGTTGCCCACCCCCAAACCAGAAATTTACGCGAACGGTATTTCGGCAGTCTCCATTGACGACAATCGCTGGCTACGCTGCCAAATTAAATCCACCGCGTTACTCGGCGCGGTGCTGCTCAAGCATGAGTCGCAGCTTGACGGCGGCGATGAAGCGGTCATGTTTCGTGATGGCTACTTAACTGAATCGACCGCGTCGAATATCGCGATTGTGAAAAATGGCGTAATTTTGTGCCCGCCGATTGATAATTTATTGCTAGGCGGCATCACGTATGTGCTGATGATGGAGTTGGCAAAAAATGCGGGGTTGGCGCTTGAGGTGCGCCGAGTGATGCGCCGCGAAGTGACGACCGCTGACGAGATTTGGATATTGTCATCCACCAAAGAGGTGGTGCCGATTGTGAAGCTGGATGGCAAGCCGGTCGGTCATGGCGCGAAGGCGGGTTTGCCCGGCGAAAAATTCAAGCAAATGCTACAGTTATTTCAAGATTACAAACGTGATTTGCCTATCGTGCAACCAACCGAATAATGACAATGCACGAGCCTACCCCCACCAATACCGATACGCTACTTATATTCCCTACGTCATTTCCGATTAAGGCAATGGGGCGCATCAAGGCAACTGACACCGACGCGGCGAATGTGGATTTTGCGCAGACGGTATTAGCGATAGTCCAAAAACACGTGCTGGATTTTGATGCGAACACACTAGAAATGCGGCCTTCAAAAAACGGTAATTATATTTCCGTTACCGCCACTATTAACGCGACATCTAAATTACAGCTCGATACGATCTATCAAGAATTAACTGCGAACCCGCAGGTGTTGATGGCACTGTAGTCGGTGCTGATTCCATTTCCACATCAAGAGCGCACCGCTAATTTTGTTATCAGCAGCTAACAGTTGTCATTCCGATCGAGCATAGTCTCATCATGCGACAAAGAATCTTATCCGCGTAGTTCAAAGAAACCAGCGATGCTCATCTCATCACACGCGTAAGACTCCTTACCTAAAACCGTTCGGAATGACAACGTTGAAGAGTGAATACATAAAATACTAATTTTTAAATCAAATTAGATGCACATCAAACATTTAGGCCTTGTTGATTACCTCACAACCTATGAGGCGATGCGCACGCACAATCGCGCGATGACCATTGATTCTGACGATGAAGTTTGGCTCCTTGAACATCCTAGCGTTTTTACACTTGGCCTCGCGGGTAAGCCTGAACACATCCTGGCTGCGGGCGATATTCCAACCGTTAAAATTGATCGTGGTGGGCAGGTGACTTATCACGGACCGGGGCAGCTCGTGGTGTATTTACTGCTCAATATGCGCCGTCGGCGCTACGGGGTTAAAAGTCTTGTGAATCGGATTGAGCAATCAGTGATTGATTTGCTGGGAGAATATTCAATTGTTGGCGCGAGACGTGAGGCGATGCCAGGTGTGTATGTTGAAAACGCCAAAATTGCGGCGATTGGTTTACGCGTTACAAACCATGCAACCTATCACGGGTTGGCACTAAATGTTGATGTGGAACTAGCACCGTTTCAACGCATCAATCCTTGTGGCTACGCTGACCTTGTCGTGACACGGCTGCACGACCTTGGCGTGACGGATAAAATGTCGGTCATCGCTGAAAAATGTTTGACTCACTTAAAGAGAAATTTGGATGACTGACGTGACTACAGTAATCGATAAACCATTTGACCCCAAGCTCGGCGTGAAAGAAAAAGCCGGCCTCAAAACAGCGCGCATCCCGATCAAGGTGATTGATGCGCCGCGGCTCAAAAAGCCGGAATGGATTCGCGTGAAAGCGGCCTCATCCTCAAGCGCGTCACGCTTTTATGAGATTAAGCAAATCTTGCGCGACGCTAAATTACACACCGTGTGTGAAGAAGCCTCCTGCCCCAACATCGGCGAATGCTTCGGCAAGGGTACCGCCACCTTTATGATCATGGGCGATCTTTGCACCCGACGTTGCCCATTTTGCGATGTCGGCCATGGCCGCCCGCTGCCGTTGGATGCCGACGAGCCGCGCCATTTAGCCGAGACGATTGCGAAATTAAAATTAAAGTACGTCGTCATCACGAGCGTGGATCGCGATGACCTACGTGACGGCGGTGCTGGCCATTTTGTCGAATGTATTCGCCAAACACGCGCACTTTCACCCACCACCCAAATCGAAATTTTGACGCCGGATTTTCGCGGCAGACTTGATCGCTCACTGGCGATTCTGCGCGAAGCCCCGCCCGATGTGATGAATCACAACCTAGAAACCATCCCGCGCTTATACAAACAAGCACGCCCCGGCTCGGACTACGCGCACTCACTCAAACTCCTAAAAGATTTCAAGGCCGAACACCCGAACACGCCCACCAAAAGTGGCTTGATGGTAGGGCTTGGCGAAACCAATGACGAAATATTGGAGGTCATGCGCGACATGCGAGAGCACGATGTTGACATGCTTACCATCGGCCAATATTTGCAACCCTCGGTGCATCATCTGCCGGTGCTCAGATACGTCACGCCGGATGAATTCGAAATGTTCGCGCAGGAAGCCAACAAGATGGGCTTCATTCACGTTGCCAGTGGCCCAATGGTGCGCTCTAGCTACCATGCGGATGAAATGGCGCATGCGGCCGGGTTATAGCTAGGCATAGATTTTCCATCTTCTGTTTGAGAAATATAGCACTCGGTGCTACATTTCAGTATGCGCCGTATTTTCAAAACTAAAGCATTTTTTGCTGGTCATTGAGCGCTGGATTGAATGACAGCCTGCTATGTAATTCGGTTGATGAAATCATGCAAGGCCTGATAGACGCGGATTTGGGCGGCAACATCATCAAGAAACGTGTGGCGCTTCCTGGTCGTGGTAAACGTGGCGGTGCGCGCACACTGCTTGCCACCAATATGGGTTCACATTGGTTCTTTGTTTTTGGGTTCGAAAAAAATGTGCGCGGCGATATTGAAGCCGATGAATTATCAGCATTAAAACGACTGGCGCGAGATTTACTGCGACTCACTCAACAACAGTTAGTAGAAGCCGCTTCAGCGGGCATAATTACGGAGATTTGTCATGGCCAAAAAAAAACGCACTAGCGCTATACTCGAAACCATATACGACACAGCACAAGACTTGGCTAGCTTCGGTTTCATTAGTGAACGCCGCATGAAAGCCTACGGCATTTTGTCGATCCCACCAGTAAAGCCCTTTAGCAACACCAAAATTCGTGCGCTACGCAAACGCTTGAACGTAAGCCAATCCGTGCTAGCGACAGTGCTCAACATGAGCACCTCAACGGTACAAAAATGGGAAGTTGGCGAGAAGTCGCCAAGCGGCCCGTCGTTAAAACTACTCAATCTGCTCGACCGAAAAGGCATAGCTGCCGTTGTGTGAGGCGCAACTTTTCATGTCCAACAACGGGCTTGAGTTGCGTATTTCGCAAGGCGCGACTGATCGGAATTCGATGGCAACGCTCATTTGATTAATTCGCCAAGCGGATGTATTGGGACGACATTTTTCACAATTCAGCACATAGCTTGTCATGCTTTTATCCATGCTAATGCGGTTGTCTGCAACACAGCGCCGGTAAGATTCCTCACAACACCGTTCGGAATAACAGGAGTTTGATATTGCTGGTTTGCTCGCCAAAGCTGCGGTTGCGACAGCGCATGGCTGCATTTGAAAATAAGCATGCGGCGAACAACCCTATCGTTTATTGAGGAATCCACCCTCAGTCACTCCATATAGAGCGAAAGAGATTTTTGATCTTCCGGCGAAATAACCCATAGCGTGGCTCGCCATAAACTCTAGCATTGACGGCTACCTCCAGGCACAATGCTGTCAAACTGCCCGCCGATGATAGTCTTCTTCTTTTTATACTGCGCTGTTACTTCGTCCGCGAAATCAGCGCGTAAGCGGTGTGATTGTGTATCGACTCAAAATTTTCTGCTTCCACGGTGTAGCCGGTAATGCGTGGTTCGCGGTTTAGGGCAGCGGCGATGTCGCGCACGAGGTCTTCGACAAATTTGGGATTGTCGTAGGCGCGTTCGGTCACATATTTTTCGTCCACGCGTTTTAAGATGCCGTATAACTCGCTCGATGCTTCAGCCTCGGCCAAGTGAATAATTTCATCCACCGTAATGCTGCCTTGGTTGCTATCAGCGGTCTCAGCGGTAATGGTGATGTGGGAGCGTTGATTGTGCGCACCGTAGGCCGATATTTCTTTGGAACACGGGCACAGGCTTGTGACCGGGGCTAATACTTTAGTGCTCACGCTGGCAACGCCGTTCTTAATCTCGCCCGCAAAGGTCACCTCATAATCAAGCAGCGATTTCACCTGCGAGACCGGCGCTGTTTTCTCGATGAAATACGGGAAGCTCACCGCAATATGACCTTCATCCACACCCAGCTTTGCGACCATGCGTTTGAGCAAGGCTTTAAGCTCATAGGTGTCCAGTGCGATGGCACTTGCACGCTCGGCTTCGAGTAGCTCGATAAACCGCGACATGTGCGTGCCCTTAGCATCCTCACGCAATTTCACCGTCATTGAAAATGTCGCCACCGTATGTTGCGCAATGCCATCGGCAGATTTCACCAAGAGCGGATGACGTATGCCGCGTATTCCCACACGGTCAATCGCAATATGGCGTTCATCGGCGCGGCTTTGTACATCGGGCACGTCGGGGACGTCAGGGGCATCCTGCATAACAAGCGCAGCGGCGGCATGGGGTAAAGCTAAGTTAGGGTCACGTTGGTTCATGCCGCATTTTACCTTGGCAAACCAATTGTAAAAAGCCACACGTCATGTGGGTCGATCAAGGCACCAATAGCGACGAGCTGTTTGTCATCTTGAGCTTCTCCGGTGGCGGCACGCGTGCGGCGGCATTGTCATATGGCGTGCTGGAAGCGCTACGCGATACGCGCATTAATTGGCCGAATAAAAAAGCTCGCTGCTGAGTGAAGTGGACGTGATTTCCTCCATTTCGGGTGGCAGCTTCCCAGCGGCGTTCTACGGCCTTGATGGAATGGAAACATTCGACCAGTTTCCCGAACGCTTTTTTTACCGCCCCATTTAGAGCGAACTCGTCAAGCTGGCGCTGATGCCGAACAACCTGCTTAAGCTCGCGGGCTCTACGTTCGCCCGCAGCGACCTTGCAGCTGATTTTTATGATCGCGAAGTGTTTGGCGGCGGCATCTATGCGCAACTCATCGCCAAACGCACCCAACCCTTTGTGACCCTGAACGCGACCGACATGACATTGGGCTCGCAATTCTCATTCACACAGGATCAGTTCGACCTGCTCTGCTCAGACCTAGCCGATGTACCGCTGGCGCGTGCGGCGGCATCATCATCGGCATTCCCCGGCGGATTAACACCACTCACGTTTCAGAATTACGCTAGCAGTTGCGGCTATCGCCAACCGACGTGGGTGACGCTGCCGAATTCCGGCGTAAGCGTGGATATTCCTCTACTCGCGGCAACTTACGCCATCGACACACCAGACGACAGCATCACACCCGATGTGGTGGTAAAGCGCACGTTTGAAGCAAGATGCGAGGGGAAGGATATGGAGATAGCGGCGGTGCGCGCTGACGTGATGGCAACGGAGAGTAAGCGCGGCGAGACGCCGAAAAAGCCGCAACAGAGCCCGAAGTAGCGTTTGCGGACGCGTATTTAGAGGCATCTGCATTATTGAACAGCGCAACCATTTGCGACATTTTTCTAAAGACAATGTTTGGTGCGGGGGGCATCAACGCTTGAACTCAAGCTGATTGCTTGATGCACCAGTAAATTTCAAATTCGCCTATTGACGGGCATTTTCGGACTATTTAGTCCCAAAGT
>Ga0209490_10003666_pt1 | contig 14311 bp, 12 predicted proteins | sample MAT06_FD_187209 | JGI IMG/M metagenome (GOLD analysis project Ga0209490, IMG submission 187209) | Freshwater microbial communities from Lake Fryxell liftoff mats and glacier meltwater in Antarctica - MAT-06 (SPAdes) (version 2) | ecosystem: Environmental > Aquatic > Freshwater > Ice > Liftoff...
CGCTTTGCGAGCGCAACCAAACCACGTGGTCGTCCCGGGCGCAGACCCGGGACCTCTTGTCGTGGCGTTGCTGCCACCGCTAAAAGCAACCTGAGTTCGTATGAGATGACCGGGCCGGGGGCGTATTTGCCAACCACGCGGCAGCTGATTACTTTTCTTGCTCCGCCAAGAAAAGTAATCAAAAGAAGGCGGACCCGGGTTTATCGCCCGTGCGCTACGCGCTGGGGCTCCCACGGCTGCTCACAGACGCGGGCCACTCGCAAAACTCGGGCTCGTAGTGGCTATGTGTCTTCGCTTGGTTTCGTGCTCTCCGTCAGACAGTGCTCGTGGACGTCCCCCGCATCTGCTGCGCACCTCGGCGACGCGCACGGGTTTTCTGATCGTCAACGAGTTTTAAAGGGTCTCGCTAGGCAGCGCGCAGCTTAGCCCTACAACCCATTCCACTCGCGCATCACCCGCTCAAAAATTTCGACCGATTCGTCGAGCCGTTTGATCGAGCACGATTCATCGGTTTGATGCGCAAGCTCCGGCTGGCCCGGCCCGAGGATGACAGTCGGCACCGCGCCGCAGCCATTCGCCACGTAGCCGCGCTTTAAGTCCGCGCCGTCGGTGGAGAATTGAATGGTTTTTGGATCTGCCGTTGAGGGCTTGCGTTCAAGATACGGCGCTGATGCCGCAAACACGCTTTCAATCCACTCGTCGGGTTCGGAATAAAGCGGTGGTGTCTCAACGATTTTGCGTAAGTGTCCCAAGTCGCCGATAAGGGATTGAATTGAGCGGCACAAATGCACGTGATCAATCCCCGGCACGGTGCGCATATCGATGGTGAGCTTGGCCGAGTCAGGAACGGAATTGGTATTCAGGCCGCCGTGGATGGTGGCGATGTTCATCGTTGGTTTGCCCATCACCGGGTGGCAATCGACGCCGCAGTGGTGCTTCCAGTTGAAGTGCTCAAGCTCGTGAACGACCTTACCCATTTTTAGAATCGCGTTTTCGCCTTGTTCAGGCATCGACGCATGTGCGGTTTTGCCTTTGGTCTCAATCTCGACCCAGATCAAGCCTTTGTGACCGACGTACGGGTAGTTGTCGGTTGGCTCGGCAACGACAATCGCACCCGCGCGGTCGAGTAATTTTTCTTCCGCAAGATACTTCGCCCCTTCACAGCCGACCTCTTCAGACGCGGTGAGCACGAGGGTGACGCCGGGCTTATCGTGCAAGTGCGGCGCGAGCTTGATCGCAGCGATGACGGACGCGGCGATGCCGCTTTTCATGTCGGTCGAGCCGCGGCCGAACACACGATCGCCCTCGGTCTCACCGGCGAACGGGTCGCGTGCCCACGCCGCTGCGCCGAGCGGCACGATGTCGATATGACCGGTAAAGCAAATCGGCGGTTTGTCTTGCCGCCCGCCGATGGTGGCGATGACGCTGGTGCGGGTTGGCTCGAACGCGTGATAACGCACCGCAAAGCCCGCATCTTGCAGCAGCTTGCCGAGAAACTCCGCGCAGTCTTTTTCCTGTCCCGGCGGATTGATGGTGTTGAAGGCGAGTAGATCGCGCGTGAGCTGAAGTGGACTGGTGCTGGACATGGATGACTCGATCATCGAAGGTGAATCGGTGAATCTTAGCAAAGTGGGTTTATGGTTCTGGTGATACGCGGTAAAACCCTAAACACCAGATAGGACGGGCGTTTCCGAGCATTTATGCTTGAAAGTACCCGCCAAATGGCGGGTTTTAATCTTTAAGAAAACGCGCCGTCGCTTCCGCTAATTGCGCGCGCTCAAAGCGAATACTCGTCTTTGGAAAGGCGGTGACGCGGACCACTTGCGTCTCGAACAGGACGATCTCGACGGGCGCGTCGTCAAAGGTGATGTCGTAACGCACCGGCATGAGCGCTTTGGTCGCTTGACTGCGCCCGTGTTTGCGATGACCGCTCGGGTTAACGCCGGTCGTATCGCCGCCGTGGAGTTCGAACACGACATCGTCATTGAGCAGAAACATCTCAAAGGACTTCGCGTCAACGCCGATCAGTTCGAGCTCGATCGCGCTGTATTCGTTTGCCGACCCGCTCAGCACCGCGCCGCTGATCCAAGGTGAAAACGGTTCGAGCCACTGCATCGTACCGAGGGCGGCTGCACGCAACGCGGCCAACACTTGCGGCTGCGATTGACCCGCAAACAAGGCGTGGTATTGGCGTAGCGCTGCTTCAATTTCGACGTTGTCAGGTAGCGCCGAGAGGTCGACGAGGCCGAGTTGTTGCGCCGCTTTACGCTTGGCCGCACCGTAGTCGGTGAGCCCTTCGGCGATCAGGCGTGCGGCAGATTCCGCGATCGCACGCCGCGGCGAATCAACGTCGTCGCTGGCGAAGCCTGTCTTGGGGGCGGCATCAATTCTTGGGCGGCGGCGCATAGGGTTAGAAGATTTGGTTCTTCACTTCCTCGGATGGCTTGTTCGCTTCACGCAGCGCGGCGGGGCCTTCGCCGGCACCACCGACACTTTCTGCGTAGATGAATTCGGTTAGCGGCTTGCCGTCCTTGCCCGGCTCGCCGCCCAATGCCAGTGCGACGATGCCAGGCGGCGGCTCGAAGGGTGTCTCCTTAATGCCCTTCATCACGCGGCCCATGTAGTGCATCCAGATCGGCAGCGCCGCCTGTCCGCCGGTTTCGTTATTGCCCAGATCTGCCGGGCTATCAAAGCCTATCCAGGCAATGCCAACCTGGGTGGAACTGAAGCCCGCGAACCAGGCGTCGAAGTGGTCGTTGGTGGTGCCGGTCTTGCCAGCGAGATCGTTGCGGCCGAGGCTCATGGCGCGTGCCGCGGTGCCATACCGCACCACGTCGCGCATGATCGAAGTCATCAGAAATGCGTTGCGTGGGTCAATGACGCGTTCCGCTGTTCTTGGCGCGCTCTCGTCGGTGGTTGCCCGCAGCGGCTCGGCCTGAAACAACACGGCACCTTTGTCATCGGTAATCTTGCTAATGAAGTACGGCTTGATGCGGAACCCGCCGTTGGCGAACACCGAGTAGGCACCGGCCATTTGCAGCGGTGTGGTCGATCCCGCACCCAGCGCCATGGTCAGATAGGCTGGATGCTGCTTGCCATCAAAACCGAAGCGCGTGATGTAGTCCTGCGCGTACTTTGGCGTGATGGCCTGCAGTACGCGAATCGAGACCATGTTTTTGGACTTTGCCAACGCCTGCCGAAGTCGCATCGGGCCTTCGTACTTGCCGTCGTAGTTTTTCGGCTCCCAAACCTGACCGCCGTTGCGGCCGGGGTCAAACACGATTGGCGCGTCGTTGACGAAGGTCGCGGGTGTAAACCCTTTCTCCAATGCGGCCGAGTAGACGAACGGCTTGAAGGCGGAGCCCGGTTGGCGCATGGCCTGCGTCGCGCGGTTGTATTTGTTCGCCGTGAAGTCAAACCCACCGGCGAGCGCGTTCACCGAGCCGTCGAAGGGGTCGACGGCGACGAACGCTGCCTCGACTTTGGGCAGTTGCGCGATGTTGGGTGTGCCCTTGTCATCGAGGGATAGACGAATAATCGAACCGCGCACTAGCTTTCCGGGGCCGGCCTTTTCGGCTAGCGCGCGCGCCGCAAACTTGATGGCATCGCCTGTAAGCGTAACGCTATCGCCGCGTTTAGTGACTGCGAGCACTTGCTTACTGTCCGCGCTGATGATCACTGCGGGCATCAACTCACCGACAATTTCGCGCTCCGCCAGCGCATCTTCGATCGCTTCTTCGGCGTCTTCCTTTTTCGCCGGCAGACTGATCAGCCCTTCCGGGCCCCGATAGCCATGCCGACGGTCGTACTCGAGTACGCCCCTGCGTAGCGCGGCGGTTGCCGATTCCTGATCCGCTTTACGAATCGTGGTGATGACCCGAATGCCGCTGACGTAGGCCTTTTCCCCGTACTGTTCAAAAATTTCCTGGCGCGCCATTTCCGCCATGTGTTCGGCGCTGACCGAATACATCTGACGTTCGCGGTTGAATTTCAGCACTTCAGCGCGGGCAGCGGCAAGTTTGGCTTCATCGAGGAACTTGAGTTCTCCCATCCGCCGCAGCACATATTGCTGGCGCAATGTCGCACGCTTAAGATTGTTGAACGGGTTGTACTGCGATGGCGCTTTTGGCAAGCCCGCCAGCATGGCCGCTTCTGCGGCACTAAGCTGGCTGACGTCCTTGTTGTAATAGACGCGACTGGCGGCGGCAAACCCGTAGGCGCGGTTGCCCAAAAAAATATGGTTGAGATAAATCTCGAGGATCTGATCCTTCGAAAGATTGCTCTCGATTTTGTAAGCGAGTAACCACTCAGACACTTTTCGGGTGATCGTAACCTCGTTGGTCAAAAAGAAATTGCGTGCAACCTGCTGAGTGATGGTCGACGCGCCACCCTTCGACTTGCCAGCCATCAGCGCCGCAAAACCGGCGCGAGTCAGCCCGAGCCAATCGACTCCACCATGCTGGTAAAAGCGCTCGTCCTCGGCCGCCAGAATGGCCTGCTTCATGACCGCCGGAAAGTCCTGAATCTTGACGAAGGAGCGCTTTTCTTCACCAAACTCGCCGATCAAATCGCCCTCGATGGTGAACACCTTGAGCGGCAATTTTGGCCGGTAATCCGTCACGGCGTCGATTGACGGCAGGTTGGGGTAGAGCAGCACCAGCGTCAAGGCGGCGATACCAACGGCCACCAGCAGCAATGAGCCAAGCAAAATGAGGGGGTAAAACCACCAGCGAAGCGCCATGCGTACGGCCGGGGGATTGAACCACCCAGAGTTGGAGGAAGAACAACGATTATATCGACAGCCCCGTTTCGCCCGACCAAAACGGCGCGTAAATCATGGCAAGAATCTGACCGGTTCATCTTGGTTCGGCCCGCCCTTTGCCTCTATCCAGTCCGAGCTACGGTCATCCAGCGCATCAGAACGGGCAATTTTCGCTGCCAGACGGCCGGACATTTCTGCCCCATTTTTGAAAAAAAGCTTTACACGTCCGTTACTTGTTGCTAGGATTTAATGTAAATTGTATAAAGTTGTTTGTAATGAAGCAAGCGCCAACACTTCTGGGCGCGCGGTATGCTTGAAGAGCAGCGAATCCGGAGCATCGGCGAACAAGTGCAAAGCGCGGTCAGACCATAACAACAGCTTTTGCGTTGGGGGAAGAAATTTCGCCGCGCCCACATGAAGGTATAGCCCTCCATGCTTAAAGAAAAACTGGCGGATCAGTTCGAGTTCCTTCGGGCCAAGGCGCCCCCGCTGATCGGGGTAGATATCAGTTCGTCCTTCATCAAGATGGTCGAAATTGTCGACGCCGGCAAAGGACTATATCGCGTTGAACGCTACGTGGTCGAGCCGTTGCCACGTGACACGGTGTCTGATGGCAACATTGCCAACATAGAAGCCGCTGGCGAGGTAATGAAGCGGGCCCACAAGCAAATGGGCACGAGAATCAAGAATATCGCCCTCGCGCTGCCGTCGGCGGCCGTGATCACCAAGAAGGTGCTGTTGAAGGGGAATCAGCGCGAAGAGGATATGGAGTATCAGGTCCAGTCTGAAGCCAACCAGTACATTCCTTTTAGCCTCGACGAAGTAAACCTCGACTTTCAGGTCATCGGACCAGCGCCAAACAGTGAGGAAGAGGTTGAAGTCCTGATCGCCGCCTCACGCAAAGAGAAAATTGAGGACCGCGTCGCCGTAGCAGAGGCTGCGGGTCTGAAGACAATTGTGATGGACGTGGAATCCTACGCCGCGTTGACCGCCTTTGACATGATCAAGGGCGCGGCGACCGGAATTGAAGATAAGGATGTGACGGCCATTGTTGATATCGGCGCACAGACCACGCGTGTGACGGTGATGGCCGAGGACCAGCAAGTGTATTCGCGTGAACAACAGCTTGGCGGATATCAACTTACGCAGGATATTTCGCGCCAGTTTGGCATGCCGGTCGAAGAAGCCGAAGTTGCCAAGAAAACCGGTGGGCTGCCGGAAAACTACGGGCCGGACGTTCTGCAGCCGTTCAATGAAAAGATCGTCCTCGAAATCTCAAGGGCACTGCAGTTCTTTTTCACCTCGACCCAGTTCAGCAAAGTTGATCACATCGTATTGAGCGGTGGGTGCGCGATGCTGGACGGCTTGGAAGAAATGGTTGCGCAGAGGACGCAGGTGCATACCGTCGTCGCCAACCCGTTCGCCAACATGGCCTTGTCATCAAAGATCAAGCCGCGGCAGCTGACCGTCGATGCCCCGGCGCTGATGATCGCCTGTGGTTTGGCCATGAGAAGGTTCGACCCATCATGATTCGCGTAAATCTACTGCCGCACCGCGAAGCCAAGCGCAAAGCTCGCCAGCAACAGCTGGCCATTCTCGCTGGCCTGACCGCCGCGCTGGCGCTCGCCATCGGCGGCATGCTCTGGGTGGTGTTTAACGCGCAAGTCGACAACCAAAAAGAGCGCAACAAGTATCTCATTGGCGAAATTGCAAAACTCGACAAGCAGATTGACGAAATCAAGAAAATCCGTGAAGAGACCGCTTCGTTGCTAGCGAAGAAACAAGTGGTGGAAGGGCTGCAAAGCAACCGCTCAGAACCGGTACAACTCCTCGACCAGATGTTACGCCAGCTGCCCGAAGGGCTTTACCTGAAGTCGATCCGCCAGACCGGAAACAAGATTAACGTCACTGGGTACACGCAGTCGCAAGCACGAGTATCGGCCTTTATGCGCAACATTGAGGCCTCGCCGTTTCTGGAGAACCCCAACCTGATTGAAATTAAGGCGGTCACGGTTGCGTCCCAGCGGGCTAACGAATTTAATCTTGATTTCTTTATCAAGCGCGTTAAGGCAGAAGAAAAGGGCGGCAAACGAGCCGCGCCTGGCGCCCCGGCAAAAGCGCCGGAGAAAAAAGTATGAACAAGTGGATTGACGAGCTAAAACAACTCGACCCGAAAAATCCGGGCAACTGGCCCTGGCCGTTCAAGGCGGGTGGCTTGCTACTGCTGTTCGTCGGACTGCTCGCCGCAGGATGGTTCTTGTTGTTCAGCGCGCAACGCGAGGAACTCGGCAAAGAAGAGCAAAAGGAAAGCGAACTTAAGTCGACGTTTCTTGAAAAGAAGAAGCTTGCGGTCAATCTTGAGGCGTATCAGCAACAACGCGCGGAGATCGAACAATCGTTTGGTGCGCTATTGAAGCAGTTGCCAACCAAGTCTGAAATTGAAGCGCTGATTATCGACATCAACCAAGCGGGCTTGGGTCGCGGCCTGCAATTTGAGCTTTTCAAGCCGGCACAAAGCGAGAACTTCACCGAGTTCTACGCGGAGAAACCCGTCGAGCTTAAGGTGACAGGCAACTACCACGACTTGGGGGCGTTTGCCAGTGACGTATCGAAGCTGCCGCGAATCGTGTTGCTGAACGATCTCAAGATTGAAAATCTTAAAGACGGTCTGTTGTCGATGGAAGCGAAGGCCAAGACCTATCGCTATCTAGATCCAGAAGAGATTGCCGCGCAGCGTAAGACCGCCAAAGCGCCTGCCAAGCCGGGGGGCAAATAATGACGCCGAATCGGCTTAAGGCATTTTCGGCCTGTGTCCTGTTCCCGCTACTTCTCGTCGGTTGTGGAGAGGGCTTTTCAGATCTTCGTCAGTTTGTGAAGGAATCGGAAAAGAGCGTCACCCGCAAGATCGAGGCGCTCCCGCAAGTCAAACCTTTCTCACCGTTTGCCTACGAGGGCTTCGACCTACCCGACCCGTTTAAACCACGCAAACTGGCGATCAAGCAAGAGAACGCCGGTGCCAATGCGCCCGATCTCAATCGTCGCAAGGAAGCGCTGGAAGCTTTTCCACTTGAGCAACTGAAGATGGTGGGAACGCTGAATCAAGCGGGCATCATGTTTGCGCTGGTGCGCGCCGAAAAGACCCTGTACCGCGTCAAGAAGGGCAACTACCTCGGTCAAAATTTTGGCTTGATCGTCGATATCACCGATTCCGAAATCAAACTGAAAGAAATCGTTCAGGATACCGCTGGCGACTGGGCGGAGCGCGAAAGCGTTTTGCCGTTGCTTGAAGGCCCTGCTCCGGGAGGAAAATAGACATGCGAGCCACATTCACCCAATCGTTGTTCCGATTGCCGATGTTTCGGATTTCCCGCGCCGCGACAAATTTTGTCGGCACGGCGATTCGGTTTGCCGGCGGCGCATTGCTTGCCCTTGGAATCGTGTCCACAACCAGCGCACAGGAGCGTAACTCGATCGAATCCGTGACGGCCACAACGCTGGGCGGCGGCAAAGTTGTAATCCGCGCGACGTTTAAGGTGCCGTTGACGGTGGTCCCCAACGGCTTTACCGTTTCCAACCCGGCTCGCATCGCGATCGATCTGCCGAATGTGGCGAACGGTCTCGGTAAATCGCTGGTAGACATAGGGCAGGGCGACGTACGCAGTATTAATGTGGTGGAAGCCGGTAGTCGTACCCGGCTGGTCATCAATCTGACCAAGGCGTTGGTTTACAGCGCAGCCTTGGACGGCAATGCCCTGACGCTTTTGATCGATGCTAGCGCGCAGGGTGTAATGAAGGAGACCGCGCAAGTCACGCGATTTGCCGAACCAGCCTCTGCGGCTGCGACCACGCGCTACTCGATTCGTGACGTGGACTTCCGTCGCGGAAGCAACGGCGAGGGTCGGATCGTCGTAGACTTATCCTCTGCCACCAGCGGCATCGACATCCGTCAACAAGGGAAGGTGGTAATCGTCGACTTTGTCAACACGGCTGTGCCGAAGAATCTGGTTCGACGACTTGATGTACTCGATTTTGCGACGCCCGTTAGAACCGTCGATGTGGTGGATCAAGGGGCGAATACGCGGATGATTGTTGAACCGCGCGGCCTTTGGGAGTACTCGGCCTATCAAACCGACACACAGTTCATCGTCGAGGTTAAGGCGCTGAAGGAAGACCCGAACAAGCTGGGTCAGGGGACGGGTTACACCGGTGAAAAACTCTCGCTAAATTTTCAGAACATTGAAGTTCGTGCGGTCCTACAGGTAATAGCCGACTTTACGGGGCTCAACATCATTACCTCCGACACGGTTGGTGGAAGCCTGACGCTGAGGCTGAAGGATGTCCCATGGGATCAGGCGCTAGACATCATCCTGCAGTCTAAGGGGCTGTCCAAGCGAAAAAACGGCAATGTCGTATTGATTGCGCCGTCCGATGAACTTGCGACGAAAGAGAAGCTGGCTCTTGAAGTGGCTCAGCAAACCACAGAACTCGAGCCTTTAAGAACCGAAAGCCTGGCGCTGTCTTACGCCAAGGCGGCGGACGTCAGATCGCTGCTTAGCGACGGCCAACAGAAAATATTGTCGAAACGCGGTTCGGTAACCGTGGACGTGAGGACAAATACGCTATTTGTTCAAGACGTGCCTACGCGGTTGGATGAGGTGCGCCGTCTCGTTTCGCAGTTGGATATCCCGCTGCGCCAAGTGCAGATTGAGGCGCGGGTCGTGATAGCTGACGACAATTTCCGCCGCCAGCTCGGCGCTCGATTCGGAACGTCTGCAGGCACGTCGGTCGACGGACGAAACATAGGGCTATCCGGAAACGCAACCCAAGCAAATAGCATCGCTCGCGGCTCGTTGCCCACACCCTTCTCGCCGGGAGATCTGAACGTAAATCTCCCGATCGTCGGTGGCGGTAATCTGGGCCTGAGTTTTCTCAACTTGGGGAATGGGAACGTCGTCAACTTGGAGCTTTCTGCGCTCGAGGCCGACAATCGCGGAAAAGTAATTTCAAGTCCGCGCATCGTTACGGCAGACAAGAAGAAAGCCGTCATCAAGCAGGGTGTGGAAATCGGATTCTTGACGCAAGCGTCTAGTGGAGGAACAACGACTTCCTTTAGGCAGGCCGTGCTTCAGCTGGATGTAACTCCCCAAATCACGCCTGATGACAAACTGATTTTGGACTTGGAGGTCAAAAAGGATACGATTGGAGCCTTGATCGGCGGAGTGCCTTCGATTGACGTCCGGACGGTGACTACGCAAGTGCTCGTGGACAACGGCGAAACTATCGTATTGGGCGGCATCTACGAGCAGACCACGCGTACCGACGTGACCAAAGTGCCGCTGCTTGGTGATATCCCATTCCTCGGAAACCTGTTCAAGACGACAACCAAGCGGGATGAGAAGACTGAGTTGCTGATCTTCATCACGCCGCGGATCATCAAGGAGCAGTTGTCGGTCCGCTGAACGCTAAATTTGTCTTAATGTATTAGGCGGGGCGCTTCGGGCGCCCCGTTGCTTTCAGAGTAGCCCACATGCCGCTGTCGAAGAATGTCTTCTTGATCGGAATGCCCGGCGCCGGCAAGAGTACGGTGGGGCGCACGCTTGCCAACGCGCTCGGACAGCCGTTTATCGATAGTGATGAAGAAATCGTCCGGCGTAACGGGGTCGAAATATCGACGATATTCGAAATCGAGGGGGAAGCCGGCTTTCGCGAGCGGGAGGCGGCGGTGCTCGATGAGATCACCCGCATGGAGTCGGTGGTGTTGGCGACCGGCGGAGGCGCGGTGCTGCGTGAAGATAATCGACGAGCGCTGCGGTCGCGCGGCGTGGTGATCTATTTGCGGGCGGGGATTGACACGCTCGATGCACGAACGCAGAAAAAGCACGGGGCGGCGACGAATAAACGGCCGCTGCTCGAAGGCGTGGATAGACGGACGACCCTGCACGGGCTGTTGGTGGTCCGCGAGCCCCTGTACACCGAAACTGCGCATGCGATTGTCGACACCGGCACCACCCACCGTGAAAAATTTCTACACAAGCTGCTTGAGGCTGTCGCCCTTTCAAGGCGGGAACTTGAAGCCGCCGCGTTGGCGAAGTCTGTATGAGCGTGAGTGTGTTTACGCGGGACCTGCCCGACATCTGCGAAAATGTGCTTCCGGGCCATCGATAAATCCGGCCAGCCAAAAAGATGCGTGATCAAACCGACACAGCCCACTTGAATCCGACGTTGATCCATGCCGACCGCTAGCATTCCTCCGTCGCAATCCCTGCAACTGGCGCTGGGCGAGCGCAGCTACCAGATCGAAATCGGGGCTGGCCTTCTGGCTTGCGGGATCCCGCAGGCGATTTCGCAGGCCGCGTCGAAGGTTGTCGTCATTTCCAATGACGTTGTATTCCCGTTGTATGGGGATACGGTGATGACGGCGTTTGCTGCGACCGGTCGACCGGCGATGTCGATCGTATTGCCCGATGGCGAAGCGCACAAAGATTGGCAATCGCTGAACCACATTTTCGATGCGCTGTTGGCGCATGCATGCGACCGAAACACGCTGTTGGTGGCGCTCGGCGGCGGCGTGGTTGGCGACATGGTCGGCTTCGCCGCAGCGACCTATCAACGCGGCGTCAGGTTCGTGCAGATTCCGACCACCTTGCTGGCCCAAGTCGATTCGTCCGTTGGCGGCAAGACCGCCATCAATCATCCCTTGGGCAAGAACATGGTGGGGGCGTTCTATCAGCCGCAACATGTACTGATCGATACAGATGTGCTGTGCACCCTGCCCGATCGTGAGTACCGTGCGGGGCTCGCCGAAGTGATCAAGTACGGCGCGGCGCTTGACGCTGCTTTTTTTGAGTGGCTGGAGGCCAATATCGAGGCCTTGAATGCGCGCCACGATCGGGCTCTCGCGTATGCGATCCGGCGCTGCTGCGAGATCAAAGCGGCGGTGGTGGCTGACGATGAATATGAAACCAACAAAACCGGCGGACGGGCGTTGTTGAACTTTGGCCACACCTTTGGCCACGCCATTGAGTCGAGCCTTGGCTATGGCGTTTGGCTGCACGGCGAAGCGGTGGCTTGCGGTATGGCCCTGGCAGTACGGTTTTCTGCCAAGCTGGGGCGTATCGACGCTGCCACGGCGGCGCGGGTGATTGCACTGCTGGAGCGCGCCGGGCTCACGGTCACCCTGCCACCAATCAGCGCAGAGCTCATGCTTATGCACATGTCGCGCGACAAAAAAAACGAGGAAGGCAAAATTCGGCTGATCTTGCTCGATGCGCTTGGCACGTCGCGCATTGATGGCGGCGTCGCGCGCGCGGAGATTCTCGCGTTTTTGCAGAACTGAAACCCTCCGTTTAACGGGCACTTTCAGGCAAAAGCGTCTAGAACTGCCCGTCTATCCTAGGGTTTGTCGGTTTTTGTTACGCCTGCAGACGTTTCATGAACACCGCCATCTCCTTGGCGGCCTGCTTGTCGCCATTTGTCGTCGCCGCGCGAATGCCCTCTTCATATGCATGAATCGCACCCGCAACATCGCCGCCAGCGACGTGCGCCTTGCCGAGCAGTTTCCAAGCCGCAGAGTAGTTCGGGTCAAGCGCCACCGCTGCCGTCAAGTGCGTGATCGCGCGCGGCGCATCATCGGCAAGCAGGTAGGCGTTGCCAAGTGAAAAACGCAAGAGCGCGCTGTCTTTACCCCTCGCCAGCATTGCTTCAAAGTTCTCGATTATCGACATCTCTTGTCCTTTGCGGCTTGACAGGCAACACGCACCGAATCGCAATTGGCCCCCGCCGACGAACATGAAATCCGCTATCATTTCCCGCTCGGCACGCGATGACGCGCGCCACCATTCGGTAATTAGACGCGCATTTTCAGGGAGCCTCTATGTTGCACGCTTTTCGTCGTCATTCCAACGTCGCGATTTTGCACACGGCGTTGTTAGTCTTGAGTTTGGTGGCCACCGCGCAGGCGCAATCGCCAGCCAGCAAAGTGCGCGATGTGTCGATCGGCCTGCAGGCGGCCATCACATCGATGGATCCGCATTATCACAACCTGTCACCAAACAACTCGATGATGCTGCACATGTTCGAGGGGCTGATCGCGCGCGACGAGAACCAAAAGCTGAAGCCCGCGCTTGCGGTGTCGTGGAAAGCCATCGATGACCTGACATGGGAATTCAAACTGCGCAAAAACGTACGCTTTCACGACGCGACGATGTTCACTGCCGATGACGTCGTCGCCACGCTCAGACGTGCACCCAATGTCGCCAACAGTCCCTCATCGTTCGCCACCTTCGTTAAACCGATTGTTGATGTGAAAGTGCTGGATCCACACACGATCATTTTCAAGACGGCGACGCCGAACGTGTTGTTGCCGTCGGACCTGGCCTCGGTGATGATCATCAACAAAGCGCATGAAAAATCCAACACCGAAGAATTCAACAGTGGCAAAGCGGCGATTGGCACGGGCCCTTACAAGTTTGGGGAGTATGTTCCAAACCAACGCGTACTGTTGAAGGCAAACTATGCATATTGGGGAGGCGAAGAGCCATGGGACAAGATCACTTTCAAGATGCTCACCAATCCCGCAGCCCGCGTTGCCGCACTTCTCTCGGGAGATGTGCAACTGATTGAAACGGTGCCTACCGCCGACATCGCCAAGATGTCGGTCGACAAGAAACTGTCACTCGTCGACAAGGTGTCGAACCGCGTAATTTACGTACACATGAACCAGAGCACCGACAAGTCCCCACCATTTGTCACCTCGAAAGACGGCAAGCCGCTCGACAAGAATCCGTTCCGCGATGCACGGGTACGCAAAGCGCTTTCGATGGCGGTGAACCGCGACGCCATTGTTTCGCGCGTGATGGAGGGCAAGGCGGTTGCGGCCGCACAGCTGCTGCCGGACTTCTTTTACGGCACCAGCAAGAAACTCAAACCGATGAAGTTTGACGCTGAAGGGGCGAAAAAACTGCTCGCCGAAGCCGGCTATCCGAATGGTTTTGCGATGACCATTCACGGCCCAAACAACCGCTATATCAACGACTCTGGCATCGCGCAGGCGCTGGCCCAAATGTATACCCGCATCGGCATCGATACCAAAGTTGAAACCATGCCGTCGTCGGTCTACTTTACGCGCGCAACCAAGCTTGAATTTGGTTATATGGTGCTTGGCTGGGGCACCGAATCTGGCGAACAGGGTTCGGCAATGCGATCGTTACTGGCGACGTATGACACGGCCAAAGGCATGGGTGTGACCAACCGCGGCCGTTACTCCAATCCTGCCTTTGACAAGGTACTTTCAGACGCGCTGGTGACGATGGACGACAAGAAGCGCGAAGCCATGATTATTCAGGCAGCTGAAATAGTGATGGGTGATGTCGGGTTGATTCCGCTGCATTATGAAGTCTCCACCTGGGCGTCAGCCAAGGGCCTGAAATACAGCGCACGTACTGATCAATACACGCTGGCGATGTCGTTAAAGCCGGGCAAGTAGCATGCGCAATTTGTCGCCAGCCTTGCGCGGCCGATAGCCGCCCGGATTTAACTTGCTCGCTTATT
>Ga0209490_10003668_pt1 | contig 14308 bp, 11 predicted proteins | sample MAT06_FD_187209 | JGI IMG/M metagenome (GOLD analysis project Ga0209490, IMG submission 187209) | Freshwater microbial communities from Lake Fryxell liftoff mats and glacier meltwater in Antarctica - MAT-06 (SPAdes) (version 2) | ecosystem: Environmental > Aquatic > Freshwater > Ice > Liftoff...
CGCGCGTATGGGGGAAACACCCGGGAAAGAAACGCCTGCGGACCTGTCATTGGCACAACGCCACGTCTAACGCCGTGTCGCCGGGCGCGAAGTACAGCTCTCGTGGTTCGCACCGCGCGAGCGCCGCAGTCCGGCGGTGATCTTCTTGCACGGCGACGGCTGGAAAAGCGGCGGGCCTGAGCAATTCGCCTATCAATGCGAGCAATGTACCTATATATCGTCCTGCGTCCTGCGTCACGAATGTCCGAGGTCCGAGGTCCGAGGTCCGAGGTCCGAGGTCCGAGGTCCGAGGTCCTTGATCATATCGTCAGATTCGCGACCTTGTGTTCGGATGCATTCTCACTCAAGCGGTGAGAGCATATAGTGCCGACGATAAAAATATCTGAAAGATATTTCGGGACAGAGGACCAGTAGCAATCATTCGAATGGCGAGGAGGCAGGACGTAGATTATTCCAGATCGTTATGGACTACGGTGATCCTCCATGCCGACTGAAGTCGGCGGTACGGAGGGCCGCGATACCTTTGCCGGCAACGGGATTGAATGGGGGTTGTGCGCGGACTGATTGACCTTTTTTCGTTTGGGAATTCACGACCCGGAACCATTGCACGGAATCGCCCCCCATTCCCTCTCAACGCCAGGCAAAAATGACTTAGGACCTCGGACCTCGGACCAGTGGCAATGATTCGAAATGCAAGGACGCTGGACGCAGGACGATGTATCAACGTCCCGTCAGCGCAAAATTCTAAGGAATTGATTCCACGGTCAGCAAATGATGCAGGCGCAATTGCGTAAGTTGGATATTTACTTGGCGATTAACATTGCGCAGGGTAATCACAGCCGGCTTGGCGGCTTGGCCAAGTTGCAGGATCCAGGCGACCAGGACCGAATTGATGTGCGGCAACTGTTCGAGATCGATGATCAGGCGTTCGACCGCGAGACAGCGAATCCAGGCATAGGACGCGGGCAGGGACAGGCGCTCGTTTTGCAACGCGCTGGTCTGGATGCGGACGATGGCTTCGGTTTCGGTGCAGCTGACCTGGCAGGAGAGATCCTGGGCCAGACTGCCGCTGACCGCGGTAAGCAGGCGATCGTAACCGAGCAGCCGCAACAAGGTGCGTTGGTGATCATCAGCGGCAATGATGCGCAAACTGCCACCGCGCCGACGCCGTTCTTGCTCGGCCGGGCCCAATGCAGCCAGAAATCCGGCATCGAGCCGCGACAGGCCGGTGCAGTCTACCGCCAGCGGAACCGCCGCGGGTTGTCCTTCGACCAGAACCTGATTCCACGCTGATCGCGTGGTGGTGGGCGGCCGTAATCCGGCATAGGGAATGGTCTGCGTATCAGCCATGAACAGGCGCACCTTAAGCTGATGAATCCCGTCCACAAGACGCCGGCGCGCAGCCACGCTGACGATGTGTCTCCTGCCGGCGTGCAGCCAGCTCGGGGTTCACGGCGTGCCCTTGAGAGCCTTACGCTGCAAGAGGTGATAATAGCGCCGACAAAAGCGGTGCGCTTCATCCCGGACGTACATCAGCATGCGCAGGCCCGGATCGCGCCGGGGCAGCCGGACCTCAGTCCCATCACTGCGAACGATGGTCTCTTCGCGTTTGGCAAGACCGACGAGGCAGGCAGGCTCGACCCCTTCGGCTGCGCAGGCGGCCATCGCTGATGCGACCTGCCCGGCACCGCCATCGATCAAGAGCAGATCCGGTAACGGACGACCTTCATCGCGCAGGCGACGCAGGCGTCTACCGACGATTTCACGCATCGCGGCAAAGTCATTATTGCCAGGATCGCCGTCGACGCCCTGTACCTTGAAACGCCGATACCCATCCTTGTCGGGCACCCCGCCAACAAAACGTACGCACGATGCGACCACGAAACTGCCTTGCAGATGCGCGATATCGATGCCTTCAATAATGCGCGGCGGAGCGGGCAGGTCCAAGGCCTCGCGCAGACGTTCCAAGCCCGCGACGTGATCGACTGCCGGGGCGGCGCCATCATCGTAATCGCGCAGACTTCCGCGTTCGCTCAGCCGCTCCAAAGCGCGGATCTGGTCACGCAGGCGCGCGGCGTCCTCAAAGCGCAAATCGCTGGCGGCTTCGCGCATACGCCCGTTCAATTCCTTGACCACCGGCGCACGGCCGCGGCCGGACAGGAACGCACGCAGGGCCTTGATGTCGGCGCCATAGCCAGCGGCATCGATGCGCGTCGTACACGGCGCCGAACAGCGTTTAATATGCCAGTTCAGGCAGGGCCGGAAGTTGGCGCGGCCGGGATCGTCCTCGCGCAGATCGAGATCGCAGGCGCGAAAACGGAAGACGCGCATGAGAAAATTGTAGGCCCGATACAGATCCTTGGCCGAGGTGAACGGACCAACGTAATCGGTCTCTGGCAGATCACGTTCGCGGGTGCAGTACACGCGCGGAAACACTTCGCGGCTGATCGCCAACAGCGGGAATTCTTTATCGTCCTTGAGCCGCACATTCAGCCGCGGCTGCAGATCCTTGACGAGGCGCTGCTCGACGAGCAGGGCTTCGACCTCGCTGCCGGTTTCGATACCTTCGACAGTCGCGGCCTCGCGGGCGATGCGAGAGGTGAAGGTCGAATGCCCGCCGCGCCCCTGGACATATTGGGCGACGCGACGGCGCAGGCGCTTGGCCTTGCCGACATAGATGACGCGATCCTCGCCGTCCTTGAATAAATACACGCCCGGCGTATCGGGCAACGCGGCGATGGCGCTCCGTAAATTCGTGCCGACGTCACTGCCCACATCGTCGGGGATCCCTGCAATGGGCTGTTCGCCTGCGGCATCAGCGGCATTTGCGCCATCGGCGGCATTTGCGCCATCGGCGGCATTTGCGCCATCGGCGGCATCAGCGGCATCAGCGGCATCAGCGCCCATCGTCGCCCCCTCTTTCCACTGGTGCAGCCTACGCGCGGTCTATTTCAGATCCACTGTACCGCGGTTGTCCTTCCACCAGGTGGTCCAGATTTTCTGCAGTTGCCGACCGTACTGTTCATGCCAGCTGGCCCAAAGTTTTTCTTCGGCGTCCAATTCCAGATTCGTGGACGCGCGCTGCGGCACCGGTGGCAACCCGTTGGCACCGGTGGGTTCGCCAGCGGCGGGAATGGGGTGAAATCCGGTCATCGCCTGCAAGGTCTTGTGTGCATACAGCCCCACCAGAGGCACCGCGTCGCCCGTCGCTGCGATGAGATGGTCCACGCAACGTCGGGTCCCTAACGAACCCAAGACCTCGATCACTCCACGCCGGACGCTCCAGTCATCGTTGCCGGCCAGGGCCTCCAACAAGTGCGGTTCGATGCGCGAACCACGGTTGGTCAGAGCAACCACCGCCTCACTGTAAATCGCCATCCCTTCGATGTCGCTGACCTGCTTCCCGCGGGCGAGTTGACCGATCTCCTTTGCAATGGCCTTGTGGTCGGCGTCCGAAAAAGACAACGTTTTGCCTTCATCGAAACTGCGCGGTTTGCTGCCGCTACAGCCGGTCACGACGATAAGGGTGAAGATCAGGGCACACAGAACGAGCAGGATACGCAGCATGGCTGGGACCCTACCCAGGAAGCCGGGCCGCTCCAGCCAGGAGGAGGACCTGCCCCGCTTGGCTAATGGTGTAGGCCCCCGTCGCAGCCAGCATCGGTTCGCCATCCAGCTGAAGAAAGGCCGGACGGCGTAACCGGACCTCGACATGGCGATGCCGACCCAGGCGATGCGGTTGGCGTCGTCCTGAGAGGGCAAGCCCGAGCGCGACGCCCGCGCCCAGGGCAAAGACATCACAGTACCCATCATCGCAGGACACCCGCGCTCCGAGTTGGCGGCCACCGGCATAGCTGGGAATATTCAGAACCACGAGACTGCGCATCCACGTCGGAATAGCGGGTAACCCGTGTCCACTTGCGTGCAGGGCAATGGGGTCGCCCGATTCCTGAAGGCCGGCGCCAGCATAGGCGAGCAGATTCGCCGCCCGCGAACGACACCACCAGCCATGGTGATTCCGAATACGATGAAAACGCTCGGCGATCCGCGCATCCACGCCCCAACTGCAATAATTGAACCAGGCCCGGACACCGGCCGGCCCGCGCAGGATCCAACGATCCAAAGCGCGTGGCGTGGCACGGTTGAGGGCCCCCCAAGCACTCTCGATATGGCCATCCAATGGCATCAGGGCGATGCGCCCGAGATCGTTGCCGGTTCCAAGTGGTATCACCCCGACCGGCGTGGATGCCCCGGCTTGATGCACGGCTTCGAGCAACGCCGCGACGGTACCGTCGCCACCGCAGGCGATCAGGGCTTCGGCCCGGTCCGCCCACCGGCGGGCCCAAGTAGCAAGGTCGGTATCGGTCAGATCAGCGACACGGTCCGTACCGACCCGTTCGCGCAGGGCAACAAGCAAGCGCCGGCCCAGGCCGCCGCCGCTGCGACTATTAACGATAAAGGCACTCGAGTCAGCTCGCACGGCGGCATCGTGGGAACGTGGGCCCGCTCCGAAAGCTGAGAAGTGCCCCAGATGGCACCTGCGCTGGGTACTCTGATATCCCACCAGTCGTCTTGACGCTCGCATCGGCCATGCCTACAGTGCGGCAGACGAGCCTTCCGCATCACTGATGAAACTGGGCAAGAGCGCACAGTTTCGCAGTCATGCCTGCGACGCCAGATCCAGATCGCCCACGGGCGGGAGAACAGCGGGTGGAATCCGAATACGAACGCCTGCGCAAGAAAGTCGAGAATTACCCCTCGGCCTCTGCCTACAACCGGCTCGCCGAACTGGCGCGGCTGAATGCCGATGACGGCGAGGCAGAGCGCGTCTGTCAGCGCTGCATCAAGGAATTCCCGCGGAATGGCCAAGCCTACGTCATTCTTGGCGAAATCAGCTTGTCGCGTGGACGTAAGGATAATGCGCTAGCGCAACTGCTGAATGCGGTCGAACGCGATGCCCGCAGCTATGCCGGCCACCGTATGCTCGCGGAAGTCTATGCCGCAGAGCAGCAATTCGCCAAATCGCTGCACCACTTGCGCCAGATCCTGGTGTTCAAGCCCGGCGATGCACAAGTGACCGCCAAAATCGATGAGATGACCGCGAAAGCGGGCAACAGCCCCGCCCCAGCCCCGGCGCGCAAACCGTCGACCAATACCTTTCGCGGCAATACCGGCAACATGTCCGCGGTTGCTATCACGCCCGGCGGGGTGCCGATCCTGACCGCAAAAGCTGCTTCGGCGCCGGGTTCGCGTACTGCGTCACTGCAGGCGCTGTGCAGCGAAAACGGCGTCCGCGGCGCGGTCGTGGCCGACAATCAAGGTCGCGTCGTGGTCGCCCAGGGTGCAGTCGACCAGCAGGCCGACCTGCTCGCAGCCCTGGCTGCCGATCTGACTGCGGCCGCCTCTGAGACCCTTACTGCGCTGGGCCATAACCAACTCGCGTCGTGGATCATCGAATTCGACAAAGGTCAGATCCTGGCGTTCCGTCGCGATGCGGTGCTGACCCTGGCCATTCTTGCTGATACCGGAGTTCGCGCAGCCTTGCTCGAACTGCGTGCGCGCCAGGTTCTCATCGACTTGGGAGTCGCGTGATGCAGGATATCCTCGATAAATTGAATCGTGTCCGCGGGGTCGGTGGCAGCCTGGTCATCAGCCCCGATGGCTTGCCCATGATCACCGCTCTGCGCCAAGGCACTGACGAGACGGCGACCTCGGCCACCTTGGGAAATCTGCTTGGGGCAGCGCAGCGTCTGGGTGAACAACTTGGCCTGGGCGGTACCAAATCGCTCCAGACCATCGCCAGCGCTGGTGGCCTCCTGATTCTGCCCGCCGGGCCTGCTTTTCTCGCTATTCTCATGGACCCCACCGCCAATTTGGCGTTGCTCCAACTCGAAGCCCGCCCATTTGCCGAGCGCCTGGCCCAACGCCTGTCGCTCTGACACCCCGGATCCCCTATGGTACAGATCAATTTCGGTCAACGTGAAGTCAGCTGTAAAATCGTATTTTACGGGCCCGGCATGTCCGGTAAGACTACCAATCTTGAAATCATCCACCAAAAAGCGCCTAAACAGGCCGTTGGCGAAATGGTGTCCATTGCGACCGAGACCGACCGCACGCTGTATTTCGATTTCATGCCGATGGATCTGGGCCAGGTCGCTGGCATGCACACCAAATTCATGCTCTATACCGTGCCAGGGCAGATTTATTACAATGCCACCCGCAAGTTGGTGCTGCAAGGCGTCGACGGGGTGATCTTTGTCGCCGATTCGTCGCCGGACAAGATGGCGGAAAATCTCGAATCATTCCAGAACCTACGCGATAATCTCGCGGAGATGGGTCTGGCGGCTGAAGACCTGCCATTGGTGTTGCAATACAACAAGCGCGATCTGCCCGGCGCGATGTCGGTTGCCGACATGAATGCACAAATGAACCCACTCGGGGCGCCCACCTTTGAAGCGTGTGCCCGTGACGGCAAAGGCGTCTTCGCGACGCTCAAAGAAGTCAGCCGCTTGGTCATCGAAAAACTTAATCGCGACCATGCGCCGGCCGCCAATCGCCGCCGCACCGCGTCCAGTCTGACCCCGGTCGGTGGTGTGGCCCAGGCCGCGCCGTCGGGGGCGCAGCAACAACTGCCGCAGCGGCCCGCGCCGCCGGCTCCGGTGGCCCCGCCGCCGCGCCCCGCCGCGCCGCCACCGGCACCGCCGCTTGGTGCATCGGGAGCACGGCCTGCTCCCCGGAGTCCCTCGGGCGCTAGGCCAGCGGCCCCACCACCAGCGCCCCCGGCTGTCGCCCCCCAGCGCGGCGCCCCCGCCCCTACTCCCCAGCGCAACGCCCCTGCCCCACGGGATCGCCATCTCGCCAAAGCTGCGCCGCAGCCCTTGGCCTCGCGGCCGCAGGCCAATGTCAACTTGGGCGCCACCGATCCCAATCTCAAGCGCTACCAGGAACAGAGCAAAGGCGGCGGCAAGCTGGTTTTATGGCTCATCATCACGGTGCTGCTGGTCAGCATCATCCTGGTGGTGTCCGCGCTCTTCCTGCCGCCGGTCCGGCAGTTCCTCCCAGAAGCCTGGCAGGCCCGGATTCTGGCCTTCCTGGATCCACCTAAATCCGCAGAGCCCGCGCCCCTGGCTCCGACCCCAGCTCCGGCCCAGCCCGTGCAACCGGCACCCGCGCCCGTGGTCGAACCCCCGAAAGCCGCCGTACCAGCTCCAGTTCCAGTTCCAGTTCCAGCTCCAGCTCCAGTTCCAGTTCCAGTTCCGGTCAATGAACCGGCTCCAGTTCCGGTCAATGAACCAGCTCCAGTTCCGGTCAATGAACCGGCTCCCGCCGCGCCGGAAGCTGCCGCACCCGCGCCCGCCGCCGCGGCTCCGGCGCCAGCCCCCGCAGTCGAAGGGGGCGGAAATGGTCAGTGATAATGAGGCCCTGCGCCTCCGCCGTTTAGTCTTCTATGCTGCCGACGTCGACCGCATTAACGCGACGCTGTTGGCATTTGTCAAAAAGGCGAGCGCACACTGCTGTCTGGTGATCGACAAAGAAGGCCACATGGTGGCCAAGCAGGGCTTCCTGGCCAATTTGGATTCCACCGCTCTCGCGGCGCTGGTGGCTGGCAGTTTCGCCAGCACCCGTGAAGTCGCAAAATTGCTCGGTGAGCGGGAATTCAACGTCCTCTTTCACCAGGGCAGCGAACACGCCATCCATATCACTCTGATCGGTGAACGGACTTTGCAAATCGCCGTCTTCAACAGCCAGGTCAAGCCGGGCATGATCCAGGTCCTCACCAAGGACCTGGCGGGTCAGCTCAACGCTATTCTCGACGAAGCCGCGACCCGCAAGCCGGATGACAACGAACCCAAGCTGGCCAATGACTTCACCGATGAAGTCAAGAATCAGCTCGATTCGCTGTTCGGCAATCTCTGACCGCCAAATACGGCATTAACCACTCCTGCGCTAGCGGCGATGTCGCCTTGCCCAGGTCGCGTCGCCCAGGTCGTCAACAGACGCAACTTCGGACCCAGCATCCCGTTGCGTCATGCGGTCCGCACGCCTAACCTGTCCGAGGTCTGATCACCCCTTTCGGGATACCGTCGCACGCGCATGGGCTTTCAAGGGCAACTGAATTCGGTCAGTCTGACGGACATCTTTCAGACCCTGAGCATGAACCGCCAGACGGGGACCCTTATCGTTCCGGGTGCCGATGGACCGGTGCATATCTGGTTTGATCAGGGCCAGATCGCCCGCTGCTCGGCGGTTGCGGTCGGTGGCCGCCCGCGCCTGATCCATGCGCTGCACCATCGCAACTTGCTGACTCAGAGTCAGGCCGATGGCCTGTTCGAACAATTCCGCAATATCCGCCAAGGTCTGCGGGATCTGATCACCGCCACTGGGCTGGTATCCGATCCTGATCTTGACGAGATTTCTGCTTGGTGCGCCGAAGAAATCGTCTGCCCGGCATTTGAGCTTCAGCAGGGCGATTTCCAGTTTATTGATGGCCCACCTTCCAATGAGGTGATGGCCTATGATGCGATTGATCTGGGCCCCGCCCCTCTGGCGACGCCGCAATTGATCATGGAAGCCACCCGCCGCCTGGATGAATGGCAGCGGATCCGTGAAGTCATTCCCGAAGCGGACGCTTATTTCGTCGTCGACAACGAGGGACGTGCCAATCTCCGCAACCTCGACAGCGATCCGGACATGCTCAAGGTGCTGCGCTATCTGGATGGCCGCCATTCCCTTGAGAACATCGCCGAACAAAGCGGCATTAGCCGTTTCGACATCCATGCGATCCTCGCGCAATTGGTCCTGGCCCAGGTCGCCCGCATCCGCACCCCGCAAGAAGCCGTCGCCGATGCCGCGACCTTGCGCAAGAATGGCGATCCTCGCACTGCGCGCGAATTGCTCGAAAACACCTTGGGGCAATTCAATGTCCCGGAAGTGCTGCGCCCCCTGGCCGAATTGTGCGCCGAACTGAAAGACACTCCACGCGCAGTCGAACTCTATCTGGATCTGATCCAGCGCGCGCAGGATAGCGGCGATCTGGATCAGGCCCTGGCCGATCTCGACACCATCCTGACCCTGTCGCCGAACGATCCGGATCTGCATTTCGATCGCGCCCAGACTCTGGGTGAACTCAATCGCTATGACGATGCCGCAGCCGCCTATATTCAGGCCGCGCAGCAATATCTGAGCCTGCGTCGCATCGATCAGGCCGCTGATGCCTGCCATCGCGCTAAGAATTTGGTTCCGCGCAGCGCCGATCCGCATCGCTATCTCGCTAAGGCCTATCTGCTCGAAGGGCAGACCGAAAACGCTATCGTCGAATATAAATCCCTGTGGCACGCCCTCCTCAGTGACCAGCGTCCACGCAAAGCCCTGGAAAACCTGCGCACGCTCCTGGAACAGGACTGCAAGTTCCCGGCGGTGAAAGAGCAGGTCCTGGCGCACGCCCAATCCAGCGAAGCCGTGAAGACCGGCAATGCCGTACGCATGCTGATCTATGCCATGGTCGGCATCGTCCTGGTCGCATCGCTGTTTATCGGCTGGAAGATCATTGAAAAAGAGGTGATAAAAAAGGGCGCCACCGACGGCCTGCAAGAGATTAAAACAGAGATGAGCACCGAGCTCGCCCAGCTCAAGCATCAGGAATTATCCGCCCGCTTGCTGGATCTGTCGCAACGCTACAGCAGCCACTCCGACATCGTCGCCGAAGCCGATGCGCAACTGGCCACCATCCGGGCCGATGCTGAAACGCGGGCGAAGAATGAACTCGGCATCGCCCATGCGTTGATCGCCAGTGGCAAGCTCGCCGAAGCAACGCGGAGCGTGCAGAATCTGCTCGCGCATTTCGGCGAGACCACCGTCGCCATCGAAGCCAAACAACTCCTGGTCGATATCGCCCAGCGCAAAGAGGATTTAATCTGGATGAGTCAGATTGAGGTCGCCGATCGCCACTGGCAGGCCGAGGCCTGGGATCAGGCCCTCGCGGTCGTCCACGAATTGAAGACGAAAGAGCCGATTCCGCCGACCATCCGCACGGCGCTCGGCCAGCGTGAAAGCGCGTGGACCACCAGTATGGGCAGTGCCCAGGATCTGTACCGACGCGCCGAGCGTTTGGAGAATCTCGGCCGCAAAACCGAAGCGATGGCCGGCTACTTACGCGCCGCCAATGCCGACGGGGAATCCTATCGTGCGCGCGCCAAAGAACGTTTGGTCGCCGTCGAAACTGGTTTCGCTGACGAATTGGTCGTGCGCATGGACGAGGCCTTTGCCCGCGGCGACGACGAAACCGCCTTCACCGCCCTAGCCCAACTGCGTATCCTCGGCAAGCAGGCCACCAGTGAAGCCGTGCGCAACCGCGTCGCCGCCACCACCCTGCCTTTCCGCCTTGCCGTCGACAGCCGCCACGCCGACGTCGCAATCCGTCGGCCCGGCAGTGCCGATCAGATCATCAAGCCTCCGGCGGGCACCAAAGGGCCCTGGCAACACCAGATCCACTATGGACTGGATAAGGAAGTTACCGTCGTCGTGCGCCGCCCCGGATTTACCCCCGAAACCGTGCGCATCACCGCCGATGGCAAACATTCCCGCCAAGAGGTTCGTCTGCGTCGCGGTCCGTTGTGGCAAACCGATCTGCAAGCGATCCCGACCACCAACCCCGTTGCCAGCGGCACCGCGATCCTGTTGGGCACCAGCCGATCAACGTTGGAAATCATCGATGGCAATCTCGGTGGCACCCGCCCAGTGAATTTTCCTGATTCGGTGTCGCCGGTGGTGTCGACCCCATTCGTGTTCAAAAAGCACGCCTTTCTGATCCTGGATGATCGCGTCCAGTGTGTCGATATCGATACGCGGACGGTGCAATGGACCTGGCCAACCAGCCAGGATCTCGAACAGCCGCAACTCGCTCCGCAGGGATTGTGGGTGCAGGAACATGAATTGATTCCTGGCCGTATCCAGATCTTCGCCGGTACCCAATCCGGCCGCCTGGTTTCGTTGGGTGCTTCCGGAAATTCGGTCATCGCCTATCCATCTTTGGCCCTGGACGGCAACGGTTTGACCGGCAGTCCGGCGGTGGTCCGCCAAGGTTTGACCAGCACCTTGTACGTGCCAGCCGGGCCGAAGATCCTCACCTTCGACGCCACCTCGGCCAGCGAACGCAGCGCGCCCCGGCCCCTGTATAGTCTCACTACGCGCAGCGAGGTCATCGGGCGACCGGTTGCCGCGTTGGTGGCCAAGCAATCCGGCGTGCTGATCACCGACTCCAGCGGCGTCGTCGTCGCTCTGTCCGCCAACCCCACCAGCACCACCCGCACCCTGGGTTCGTGGTCGCTCGAAGGCACCCCGGCTGCCGGCGCAGTGCCGCACCCCGACGGCACCGTCGCCTATGTCGCGGTGAACGAAGGCCGCGTCCTGCTCCTGGATCTCGCCGTACCTGGGCGCCTGATCGGTCGCTTCCCCGCCCAAGGCAGCCTGGGCTACCTGCCCGCCGCCCCCGTCATCGGCCGCAACGGCATCTACGTCGCTGATGCCAATGGCATCCTGTCCTGCATCCATCCGCGCACCGGCGAACTCCAGTGGAAAGCCGACCTCGGCAGTCCGGTCGCCAACGGCATTCTTGCTCTCAACGGTCGCATCTTCATTCCTACGCGTGGTGGGAGTCTGCTTTGTTTTGAGGAAGGTGATCTCGATTAGGTCTCCTGCGGTTTTCGTGGGATCGTCGTCCTGCGTCCTGCGTCTTTGCAGTTCGAATGATTGCCACTGGGTTCATTGCCACTGGTCCGAGGTCCGAGGTCCTAAGTCTTGTTTGCGGGGTCGGATCTGCGGTTTCGGTCGGGCTTGGATGGGGATTGATTCGAATCTGTGGATGGGCGCCTCGGCTGAGTTCAAGTGGCGTTCCGGCAAGGACTTTGGGACTGTGAGATGGCTGGTTGTTTGTAGGATAACCCCGCATCGCCAAACGCCGGGTTTCTGGCAAGCTCTGTGCTCAAACCCCGTCCTTCTGCTATGCCCAATATATACCCACTATCGGCCTCTCCCCTCGCGACTTCCGGACTTCCGGACCTTCTGACCTCCGGACCGTGGCAATCGAGTGAAAAGTGGCAATCCCCGACTTCGGACCTCGGACAGAGGCAATCCGACTTCGGACCGGGGCAATGCCGTGCCTTCACCCTGATCGAATTGCTCGTCGTCATCGGCGTCATCGTGACCTTGATGGGCCTCCTGATTCCGGCGGTGTCCTTGGTCAAGAATAAGGCCAAGAAGACTCAGACCGTGAATCTGCTCGCGCAGGTTCAGGCGGCGTGTTCGAGTTATAAAAACGAGAATGGTCATTATCCCGAGACCGGAATGACGGCGATGGGCTGGGCGGGAAATGCGGCCAACTTGCTGATCCAGTTGAAAACGGTGAATCGCGAGGATTTTCGCAGTCCCGAATTAAAGGACAGCTACGGCACCGTCATCCAGTATCGCCCCGCCAAGCACTATCCCTTCACCCAGGGTATCACCAGCGGCTTGATCGATTCTGATGATCCGCCGGGTGCCGACAGCTATCAGTTATGGAGCAAGGGTCCGAACAAGAGTGATGACGTGTCGACCGCCACCGATCCCAAAGACCTGGGCGACGATATCGTCACCTGGAAGAAATGATCATGGGTCCGGCCACGCCCCGGCGGCAGGCCGGCTTTACGCTGATCGAAATGCTGGTGGTCATCGGCATTATGCTGCTGTTGATGGGACTCAGCATCGGCGCGATGAACACCAGGCGCACCGACAAGCTGGTCGCGGCTGAGCAGTTAGTCGCAGACATGGTGCGCCAAGGCCGCCACACGGCGCGCACCAGTGGCGCACCAGTGCTGCTGCGCATTGACCAGAATGAACGCACCATATCCGGGGTCGTGCGCACACCAGCGTGGGGGACGACGTTCGACGGTGGCACCGGCCCCAGCGGCAACATCGATGGCTACGCCGGTCGCGGTCTTTTGATCAGTGATGACACCGACGACCTGCTGCTGCCCATAGTGAACAAAAAGGATCGTTTCGGTCTGCCGAACACGATCGGATTCTATCTGTCATGCGCCGTGCGTCCGCCGGCACAGGGAGGTGGTTATCTGCCTTTGATCTGCGTGACGCGCGACCATTCCATGAAGGAATCGATCGGTGGACTGCTCCTACGCGCCGTCACGCCTCGCATCCAGGATTATTCCCTGGCCAATCCCAAGATGCTGGCGGATCCCAACAATCAACCTCCGCCCGTGTACCCCTTTACGTCCACCGCACCCGTCGCCACGAATGCCCAGTACGAATTGTTTGGCTGGCTAGGCGATGGCACCAACGACCCGCTGCTGGTGTCCAATCTCGACCGCGACACTCGCCCAGCCGACCTGCCAGATACCACCAGCAAATCGCACCCTTCCGTTCCGCCAAATCCGACCACGGACCGCTTGGCTGGCTGGGATTTCGCCCAACCGTTGGTTGGCGGTCAATGGATGCAGGTGGGCCTGCTCTTCGACGGCACGCAACTGATCCTCTTCCACAATGGGCGGCGAGTCGGCACAACTGCTGTTGCCGGTTCCTTCGCTGGTAGCGGTGACGAGTTCGTCGCTGTCGGCGCTTTGACGATCGACGGCAACGTGCATTTCGCCGGACAAACCGTTTTCGACAATATCCGCGTCGACCGGCTCGCACGCAGCCGTACCGTGGCCCTGCCAGTCGGCGTCGCTCCAGCGCAGAACTATCGCATCCTCTGCCTGCCGGATGGCCGGGTCGAAGTGTCGGGCGGTGATGGCACCGCGCTCATCCTGCGCGACACCACCAGCCAGCGCTTGGCCGAGGTCAGCGTGACCGCGACCGGCAATGTGACTTCCGTGATTCGGGATCCTTCCTTATGACCACGCCTGCCTGCCGCCCAGCCCCGGGACGTTCCGGCGTCGCCCTGATCATCGCGCTGATCATCCTTGCTAGCCTGCTTTTGCTTGGTTTGCCCTTCCTGTTCAGCCAGTCGGAGAGCCTGGCTGGCTCGCGTTCACTGGCCTACCACCAAGCCGCCGCAGTTGGATTGAGCAACGGTGAACAACTCGCCGCGGCAACGGTCGCCTATGGCATCGAGCACCATCTGCGCGTCGGCGGTGATGCCTGGACCCGCCAACACGACGATCTTGAGGCCACCGGGCTGATGCAGGCCGGAGGTTGGATCACCGACAATATCTTCGGTCTGGACACCTCCGACATCGCAAATGGCGTGCGTCAGGCCCGTTCCGGCGCCTGGATCGAAGATGAACACGGCAAGCTGAATCCAAATTATCTCAGTCCGCGC
>Ga0209490_10003670_pt1 | contig 14306 bp, 11 predicted proteins | sample MAT06_FD_187209 | JGI IMG/M metagenome (GOLD analysis project Ga0209490, IMG submission 187209) | Freshwater microbial communities from Lake Fryxell liftoff mats and glacier meltwater in Antarctica - MAT-06 (SPAdes) (version 2) | ecosystem: Environmental > Aquatic > Freshwater > Ice > Liftoff...
GCGGTTTTGGCCAGATAATCGCAGATTGCATAGCGCTGTTCCGTGATGCGGTATCTGGCATTGCGCAACGCTGCTAGATAAAATTCCGCCTGTTTTGCCATGGAAAACCTATACTTTCTCTTGCCCGTTAGCCTGCTGTTTGAATCAAATTCTGCGCTATTCATCTCATCAAAATCTTTTCAAGCAGCGCAGTACTTTTGTCTAATTATTTAGAATCATTCTAAATTACTGGACCAATAAACTATGTAAGTTACCTTCCTGTTTGGCACGCGTTGAGGCTGAGCATTCTGCCTGCATTGTCGGATGTGGTTTGACAGAGCTTGTGAATCTTGGTACAATCTTAATCTGTCACATTGAGGGGATATAAAAACTATGAACCGCTCTGTAGGATATGGTTCGTTACTTTTGTTGCTTGGTTGGCTGGGCTTGAGCTATGGTGGCTGGCTACCAGAGAGTGCGCGGTTGGTAGCGCCTTTGGCGCAGGCTGGCAATTGGTTTCAACAAGCAACCCTGGTCATTCTTCTTTGCTTTATCGCTATTCAGCTTTGGCTTTTGCGCTCAACTTTTCGTTTGTTGGGCCGCCGTTCACCGACGGATGTGCACCCCCTGCCCACCCAGTTTGCCTTGAATCCGTGGCGCGAAATTTTTTGGACAGCCATTCCGCTTTTTATGACGATTGGCCTCGCTTTGGTGGGGTATAAATTATGGGCGAATCTGTAAAAATTGGGCGCGTTATCGCGGTTGCAATCCAAAAAGCCTACTACAGTGCCGTAAATTTGGGCGGATCCAGTTGGAAGCAGTAAACTAAACAGAGCCTATAAATTTTAATCACTTTTCGATAAGATTTTTAAAGTCTTGCGTAAGTTTCTCGGCAACTCTTTTGATAGCAGGAGTGAGTAAATCTATGCCTAAGTCATCGACCGATATACGTCACTTTTATATTGTGGGCGTACTCGTCGTTATCAGTACCATTCTTATGGACTTTCTCTTAAAGGCCGCGTTGCCTTTGCCGGTGCAGGCTAGCATTGAGTCGTTGACCATTGATCGCTTGATCGGCTGGCACTTAACGATCATTGCTTTTCTCTTCTCGCTGATCATGGTCTTTATGTTCTATGCGTTTGTGGTCTTTCGCCGGCGCGAGGGAGATGACAGCGATGGCGACCACTTTGAAGGCAATGCCAAGCTAGAGATTGCCTGGACTGTCATTCCGCTGATTTTGGTTGTGATCTTCAGCTATATTGGCATTGTCGATCTCAATGAAGTTACTAAGAAGAATGAAGAAATTACCGTCAAAGTAACCGGCTTTCAGTGGGACTGGACCTTTGAATATGACGGTGGTGTCTTGAGCCAGGAACTCATTTTGCCGGTTGACAAACGGGCCCTTATGGCGATGACCAGCAACGATGTGTTGCATTCGTTCTGGGTGCCGGAATTTCGTGTCAAGCAAGATTTGGTGCCAGGGTTTACCCAGAATCTCTACTTCACGCCCAATAAAGTCGGCGAATACAATTTGGTCTGCGCCGAACTATGCGGTCTTTCCCACTATAAGATGATGCGTGTGGTAAAAGTAGTCGAGCAGGACGAATTTACCGCTTGGTTACAAACCGAGCAGGTAAAGGTGAATGATAATAAAGCGGTTGCGAATGCCGATATCGACGCAGCGCAGTAAGGCGCGGCTTGTTAGATAGTTAATAATTTCGTAGACTAGGGTAGCAGCCAGACTGATTTGGTCTGCGCTACCTTTTCAATAGCTTCCGTAGCGTGGAATAGACGCAGGTGAAGGAGTAAGATTTTATGTCATTGATGTCGTTGGGACTGGTACGCGGTCTGGTGGGGCAGGCAATTGGCACGCTCGCTGGGATGGCCGTCGTCATGCTCATTCGCATTATGGCCGGCATGCCCGCCTGGAGTGAAGAACCGGTTTGGGTGATTGGTATGCTCACGGGTGGCATCGCCTTTATGATCGGCGTTGGTGCCTTTAGTGATTGGGCACAGTGGTGGAAAGGCAAAGAGACGCCAATGCACCATGGCCCGCCCCATGGTGTACCAGAATGGACCCGCTATTTTGGCATTGATTACAATCACAAAGTGATTGGCATTCAATATGGCGTTACTGGTTTCCTTTTGCTGATGGTCGGCGGTGGTCTTGCCGTTATCTTCCGTACCGAGTTGACCCGTTCGGGTTTGCAGTTTTTGGATCCCGACAACTACAACACGATCATCAGTATGCATGGCTGGGTGTCCCTTTTCGCCATTCTGCTGGGTATCGGTGGCATGGCGAACTATCTGGTGCCGCTGATGTTGGGCGCAGATGATATGGCTTTCCCACGCCTGAATGCCTTTGCCTACTGGATCAATGTGCCCGCTGCTGTATTGATTCTAATGAGCTTCTTCTGGGGCTGGGATGGCGGCTGGACACTGTACCCACCCTTAAGTATCAAAGGGCCACTGGGCTTTCAGTTTGTGATTATTGGCGTCTTCTTGTTGGGCTTCTCGTCGATTCTCGGTTCGCTCAACCTGATCGCGACCATCTTCCTGATGCGCCCTAAAGGGATGAGCCTGTTCCGTATGCCGATCTTTTGCTGGGCGGTTCTGTCGACTAGCTTTATTCAGCTGACTGCAACGCAGTTTATTGCCCAAGCGTTCCTGATGCTCTCTACGCAACGTTTGCTGGGCATGGGCTTCTTCGACCCGGCTAAGGGTGGCGACCCGATTCTCTTCCAGCATATGTTCTGGTTCTACTCCCATCCGGCTGTGTATATTTTCGTTCTGCCGGGGCTGGGTATTATCAGCGAACTGTTGCCGGTCTTCTCGCGTAAGCCACTCTTTGGTTATCGTTGGATTGCCCTGTCGAGTGTGGCCATTGGGTTGGTGGGCTTTATTGTTTGGGGCCATCACATGTTTACCTCTGGCTATGCGGCTCAATTGCGCATTTGGTTCATGCTTTCCACGCTGCTGGTCGCTGTGCCAACAGGGGTTAAGTTCTTTAGCTGGTTGGGGACAATTTGGGGTGGCAAGCTCACCTTTCCGACCCCCATGCTCTTTACCTTGGGTGCTATCTCGGTCTTCTTGATCGGTGGTCTGAGCGGACCAATTTTGGCAACCACGGCTTCTGACCTGCCTCTACATGACAGTTACTTTGTGGTTGGGCATTTCCATGCCACCATCTTTGGCGGCTTTGTCTTTCCCTTCTTTGCGGCCATCTATTTCTGGTATCCCAAAATTACGGGGCGCATGTACAACGAGAAGCTGGGCAAATTGCACTTCTGGCTGATGACCCCAGGGTTTTGGACGATGAGTATTGGTCAAATGTCGGTGGGCGTTATGGGGATGCGCCGTCGTATTGTGGATTACGAGCAGGCGATCGGTGGTATGGTGAATGATAACCTGGGCCTTGTGGAAGTTGGTCACATTATTATTACGATTTCTGCCTTTGTGATTGCCTTCTCGATCTTGTTGATGGTCTACAATCTGTTCTACAGCGCAGAGATGGGCAAAGAAGCGGGTGCCAACCCCTGGCGTTCCCGTTCGCCAGAATGGCAGATTCCGTCGCCTGTGCCAGAGCACAGCTTTGCCAGCCCGATTTCGGTGGTTGGTGAACCTTATGATTATGGTTTGCCGGGGACCTATGTGACCATGGCTCCAGCGGCCGCGGGACATGACTAAGCTTTGAACGATAATAACCAGGAATCAGGGACAAGCTGGCATCATAGGCTTGTACCTGATTCCTGGTTATCCTGTCATACAGTTGGGGGATGAGATGAGCAGTCACGGAAAAAGTAAATCAGCAGCAATCCGCACCAGCTTGACGGTGGCGATTGTGCTTGCTGCATTGACCATCGGCGAATATTTTCTGGCGTTGGTCTATTCAGGCGCAGCTTTATTACTCTTGGTAGGTTTGATTAAAGCCTATTTTGTTGTCAATTTTTTCATGCATATTTCACGTCTTTGGACAGTGGAGAAGGGACACTAGACCATGGCTGCACTGGCTGGCCGGGCAGAGCAGTATGCGATTGCCTTGCGTAATAATCGGATGGGACTTTGGCTCTTTTTCTTGTCCGAGGTATTTCTCTTTGGTGGACTTTTGGCCACGCGTTTCTATCTGTGGGGCCCAACCCGCCCCGAAGCTAACCAGCTGATTGGTTTGATCATCACTGTGGTGTTGCTCATCAGCAGCGTTTCAATGAATCTTGCCGAAACGGCCATGGAGCATGGTGACCGCCGCACCTTTATGAATGGTCTGGTGGTTACGGCTGTCTTGGGGCTGGTCTTCTTCTTTGGCGTGCTGATCTTTGAATGGGGTCTCTTTCCTAGCATTTATGAAGGCCATTTAACGCCATCTGGCGATAAATATGGCGCAGTCGTCTTTGCGATGACGGGCATGCACGCCATCCATGTTTTGAGTGGTGTTGCCTTTATTGCCATTGTTTGGAACCTTGGTCGCAAGGGGCATTTCTCCAAAGAAGAACATTGGGGCGTTGAAGCCTGTGCCATCTACTGGCATTTCGTCGATCTGGTCTGGATTTTCTTCTACCCAGCCATCTATTTGATCGGCACCGTGCATCATGGCTAGTGAATAAAGTGATATGGCGATTGGGTGAGTATCGAATTTCATACCCATTCAGTCGGTTTGGATCAACAAATGTCTATGCATCCTTTACTGCGGGCGCTCTTCTCTGCTTGGGATTGGCGCTTGGACGTATCTGTGGTATTGCTGACTTTTGCAATACTCTATACAACGGGGTGGTGGCGTCTACGTAGGCTTGGCAAACGCAAATTAGCGAACCGAAAACGGCTGGTAGCCTATTGGGGTGGATTGATCACACTGGCGATTGCGCTCATGTCACCGGTCGATCCCTTGGGTGGCCAGCTGTTTTTTATGCATATGTTACAGCATATGACGACGATCATGGTTTCGGCACCATTGTTGTGGTTGGGCGCACCTTTTCCTTTTCTACTTTGGGGCCTACCGCCTACAGTGCGTAAGTGGGTCGGTGGTCTGTTTGCCCAGGGTTCGCCTGTCCATGCCGGATTACAACTGATCACACAGCCAGCCTTTGTCTGGCTTATGTTTATTGTGGTCTATGCGGGGTGGCACGACCCGAATTTGTATAACTTAGCGTTGTGGCATGGCTGGGTGCATGATATTCAACACCTAACCTTCTTTGCCACCGCCATGCTTTTTTGGTGGTCTGTGATTGGGGCCGCTCCCCATATCAATCGTCCGCCGATCTGGGGTCGTCTGGTCATGGTGGTGGGGGTGATTCCTATTAACATGGCCATTGGCGTTGTGATCGCAACCTCAAGTGAAGTACTGTATTCCTACTATAGCTCGGTGCCTCGTATCTGGGGCTTCACATTACTCGATGATCAATCGATTGCCGGTGTGATCATGTGGACTTCGGGCAGTGAAATGCTGATACTGGCGATTATCTTTCTGATCGCTGGTGCTATGCGCGGCACAGATAAAAAGCCGCCTACCCCAGTCATTGGCTGGGATCGAGACGAAGCCATGATCGCGCCGGGGTTAGAGCATCGTGCATTGCAAAATAAATGGCAACGACTCAAAGCTGCATCGCTTCACCCTTCATCTGATGGCTCGTAATGCTGGCGTTGGCCGCAAGCCGCGGTTGTTGTGGGGCGTAGCACTGCTGGTAACAATTTGTTTGCTGCTATCAGGTACTGTCCTTTATGCCCATGGCGGGGGTATCCCGCGTTTAACAGACGCTGCAGCTGGTCCTTATCGCATCTTTGCGTGGACGCAGCCCGAACCGCTGCGGGTAGGGGAAATGCATTTGTCGATTGGGGTGGTGAAAGCGGCAACCGATAGCGTGCAATCTGCAGAAGCGTTGGATGAGGCCGTGACAGATGCAACGGTAATGCTTTACCTGTTGCCCGTCACCGCAGATGCACCGGTAATCAGCGTGCCAGCCGTTCTCCAAGAACAGATGGGCAGCTATTATTATGAAGCGGATGCAGCATTGCCGACCCCCGGCGAGTGGCGTTTTACAATTGAAGTTAGCGGCGCGCTGGGTGAGGGGCAAGCTGAGTTTATGAGCGCGGTCGCTCCTGCTCGCGAAATCAACTGGACTTTGGTTGCTGCTGCTGCTGTGCTTTTATTTTTCTTGCTAGGTCTCATCGGTGTGTGGAACCGGATGCAGGCCAAGGAGATGATTCGTGATACTCACAAAACTATTTAGCCGCCGTTGGTGGTTTGTCACACTCTTTGTGATTTTGGGTGTAACTGTGTTGGCCCGTTTGGGCTTCTGGCAGCTCGAGCGCTTAGAAGAACGCCGAGCATTCAATCAATTGGTGGTAGAACGCTGGGATCAAGCGCCCTTTGATGTAAACCAAGAAGCGTTGCCTGCCGAACTGGATGTGCTGGGCTATCGGCGCGTCGAGGTAACTGGTTCTTTCGATTATGCAAACCAAATTGCGCTGAAAAATCAGAACCGCGATAGTGGTCCTGGGGTTGGTTTGGTAACCCCCTTGATTTTGCCCGATGGACGGGCCATTCTGGTATCGCGCGGTTGGATTCCGTTGGACCAATCCAAGCCGGAACAATGGGCACAGTTTAACGAAGCGACCGGCGAAGCAACGATAATTGGGATGCTACAACAATCGCAACTGCTGCCCGGTGCAAAACCGCCCGACTCGCCGCAGACAGAATGGTTCCGCGTTGATATTGAAGCAATTCAACAACAATTGCCCTATCCATTAATGCCCGCCTTTTTGGCACAACTGCCCGAACCGGGCCGCGGTTATAGCGATCTGCCCTATCGTGAGGTGCCTTTTGAGCTAAGCGAAGGCAACCATTTTAGTTATGCCTTGCAGTGGTTTATGTTTGCGGCTGTGTTGGGTGGCGGCTATTTGCCCTATATGCACTTTCAGGAACAGCGCCGCCAACGTCTCAAGACCCTGGCAGAAAATGGCGGTATCGACCCAGACGCCTCCATTGATGTCCCGGCTGACGTCCCAGCGATGACCTAGCGCCATTATGTCGTGCGCTGGGTGTTATGGTTGATAATTCAGCACACGATGATATCGTGCTCTATCTGGAGAGCGGACGCGTTGCCGGCTGCATCCAGATAGAGCACAAACCTGACAGTTATGATGTTTAAGGATAATTCATGCTACGCACTTCCGTAATCAAAGAGGGGCAGCGTTTAGAGCCGCCGGCAGATGAAAACAAAGTTGTGCCGGCGCAGCGTTCCTTGCGTGACTATATAGCACTGACCAAACCACGGGTGATCTCGTTATTGCTCGCCGTTACTCTGGTCCCCATGTTTTTAGCAAGCTCGACCCCGCCCAGCCCGCTGCTGATCTTTTGGACGCTGTTCGGTGGTTTTCTGGCCGCTGGTGGTGCCAACACGATTAATCAATTTATCGATCGCGATATCGATCATGTGATGGTACGCACTCGGCTACGCCCCTTGCCCAGTGGGCGTATGCAGCCGGCCCAAGTCTTGCTCTTTGGGATTGCGCTGAGCCTGATCAGCTTTCTGCAATTGTGGTGGACTGTCAACCTGTTGACTGCCCTGTTGGCCCTGGCGGGTATTCTCTACTATATCTTTTTCTACACAATTGTGCTCAAGCGTTCCAGCACCCAGAATATTGTGATTGGCGGCGCAGCGGGCGCGATTCCACCATTGGTGGGCTGGGCCGCCGTTGCCAATGAAATTTCCTTGCTGCCAATCTTGCTCTTTCTGATCGTTTTCTACTGGACGCCACCTCACTTCTGGGCACTCGCTTTGATGCGCCAAAAAGAGTATCGGGCGGCCAATGTACCTATGTTGCCAGTCGTTGCTGGCGACCGCGAAACTCATCGCCAAATTGTGCTCTATAGCGTGCTGCTCTTTCTGATTTCGCTGGCACCTTTCTTTCTCTTTTTGCTGGGGCCGATTTATCTTGTCTTTGCTCTGCTCCTCAATGGTATTTTTCTGGGACAAGCGATTGACATCTGGCGGCGACCAACCAATGCCAATACTTGGCGTCTCTACAAATATAGTCTGCTCTATCTAGCCCTCCTCTTTCTGGGCATGGGCATCGATCATCTCTTCTATCACGTGCCGCCCGAAATTATCAACTTTGCGTGGCGCTTACCCTTGTAAGCTGTAAGCACGATGGTTGCCAAGAGGTTTGTATCTTTGTGTACAAACCTCTTTTTTAATTCCTAGAACATTGCCCAATAGCGTTCCCACGTTTGCTTGGCCACCACACGACTCTTGGCCGTAATCGCCGCTTCATCCATTGTTAGCAATTCTCGGTTGCGCATCAATACCTGCCCGTGCACAATGGTACTATGCACATGGCCCCCGCTCATGCCAAAGAGGATATGCCAGGATAGATTCGCCGCGGAAAGGGGGGTCGTCGGATAGTAATCCAGCAAAATGAGATCGGCATAGGCCCCTGGCGCAATTATACCCACTGGTTGATCAAAGAAAACATTGGCCAGGCGACGGTTGTTATGCACTGCCATCTGGATCACCTTGTCTGCGCCCAGATAGCGCGGATCGCTGTGTGCTACTTTTTGTAGCAAATCTGCCACTTTCATTTCCATAAACATGTCATTGCTAAAGCCATCATTGCCCAGGCATACGGGCAGATTGCCGCGCAGCATTGTCGTAATATCGGCCACCCCCACGGCGTTGTTCATGTTGGAGCGTGGCTGGTGGGTGACAAAAGTGCCTGTCTCCTGGAGCAAAGCCATCTCCCAAGCGTCAATGTGGATACAATGCGCCATAATACTCTCGGCCCCGGTAATGCCAAATGCATGTAAGCGTTCGACAACCCGTTGCCCTGCCTTTGTTACGCTGTCGTATTCATCGGCTGGGTGTTCGGCAACATGAATGTGAAAGCGTTGTGCGGCCGCGGCACAGCTTGCCAATGTCGTATCGCCAAGGGTAAGGCTGGCGTGCAGACCGAAGGTGGCGGCCAGGCGCGCCGCAAGCGGTGATTGTGGATTGTACGTTTTTGCTTGGGCAATGCGCCCCATGAACCGTTGATTCTCGCGAATGCCGGCCTGGGCCGCTTCGGGACCGTCACGGTCGGTGACTTCGTAACACAGCACAGCGCGTAGTCCACTGGTCGCTACGGCGTCGGCAATGATGTCGAGGCTGCCATCAATCGCGCGTTGGCTGGCATGGTGATCGATCAGGGTAGTGGTGCCGTTGCGGATCGCATCTACCAAACAAACTTCTGCCGAACTTTGCACGCCTGCTGCGCCTAGTGCTTTGTCAAGCCGCCACCATAAACGTTCCAAGATCTCGGGAAAATCTTTGGCTGGCGTGCCAGGAATATACATGCCCCGTGCAAAGGCGCCATAAAAGTGGGTATGGGCGCAAATCTGGCCGGGCATGAGCAACATGCCCTGTGCATCCCATTGTGGCTCATCGGGATATTGGCTCAACAAGGTCTGGCTATTGCCGACATCATCGATTGTGTCACCAGCAATGTGGACTGCGCCTTGTGCGAGCACTTGATTTTGCCCATCAAACGTGACAACCGTTGCGTTATGAATTAGCATAGTGCTTCTCTTTCTGCCACTTGGTAGGGCTCCAAAATGAAATTTCTGTCGGCTCAATGTAAGCATTGTACCTGGGAAAAACGTGGCCGGCAATCGTTGCTTGTGCAATAATTGTTTTATAAAAATGAGTAAACCGCAACTTAAATCTGCAAAGATTACGAAATGTTATTTTAAGCCAGAAGAAAGTATAATAGGCTAAGTTTGCGCTGTAGGCAGGCAATTAAAAAATTAAATGGACTTAACATTTTCTGGGAGACTTTTATGAACGTACTTGTAACCGGTGGCGCTGGGTTTATCGGTAGCCATATTGCCGATGAGTTGTTGGCCGCGGGGCATCGTGTGGTGATTGTTGACAATCTCCTCACCGGCCATCGCCATAATGTGCCTGCGGGCGCCACTTTCTATGAAGCAGACATCTGTGATCCCGTCGCCATTGCCCGCATTTTTGCCGAAGAAAAGATCGAAGCTATTTCCCATCAAGCGGCGCGCGCCAATGTGCGCGAAAGCATGGCCGATCCGCTGGCCTATGCCAATACGAATGTGATTGGCACGCTCGTCATCCTAGAGCAGGCGCGTAAAAACCATTGTCGCAAGATCGTCTTTGCCAGCACAGGCGGTGCCGTCTATGGCGAAGGTTACAGCGAAGATGGCAGCAAACTGCCCTTTACCGAGAAAACCTGGCCGCAGCCCAAAGACAACTACGGCGCGAACAAGTTGAGCATGGAATTTCATCTGGATCTCTATAATGCCAATTATGGATTAAAGTACGTAGTCTTGCGCTATCCCAATGTGTACGGCCCGCGCCAGGATAGCAAAGGCGAAGCAGGGGTGATTGCGATTTTTGCTGGCGCAATGCTCGAAGGCAAGCCCACCCGCATTGCTGGCGACGGCAAACAAACTCGCGATTTTGCCTATGTCGGCGATATTGCGCGCGCCAATCGACTTGCTTTGGAAAGTGATGCGACCGGTATTTTCAATGTGGGTACGGGTGTTCCCACCGATATCAATATGGTCCATGAGGTATTGAGCGATGTTACCGACTATCAGCTGGAAGCTGATTATATGCCGCGCCCTGTGGGCGAAGTGGTGGCAACCTATCTGGATAGCAGCAAAGCCAAAGCGGTCCTCGGTTGGGAAGCCCAGGTTGATCTGTTTCACGGATTGAGCAATGTCGTCGCCTGGATGCGCCAGCGCGCTTGATCGTTTTTGTACTCTAACCCGACTTGCGCACACATTAGCCAGATAGGCGGGTGCGCAAGTTATCTGCACCCAAACAAAGCTGTCTCATGCATGTTTTGATCAACGGTTGGTTTTTGAATCAGCTAACCACTGGCAGTGGCCAATATGTACACCAGCTGATGGCACAGTTGGCACAGCACGCGGGACCGATCCGCTTTACGCTACTGTGTCCCGCAACCCAGAGGACACCCCAGGCTGAGCTGTGGCCCGACATAACGTTGGCATATCGTCCGCTGCCATCGCTGCCCTCCAATCTACGTAAGCTGTGGTGGGAGCAGGTGACAATACCCCTGGCCGCCCGCCGTTTGCGTGCCGATCTGCTGTGGGTACCCTATTGGGCGGCACCGCTTTGGCAGCCCTGCCCGACCGTCGTGACCGTACACGACCTCATTCACCATCTGCTGCCAGCCTATCGTGGGGGGCGACTGCAACGCCTCTATACCCGTTTGGTCAGCTATACGGCACAACGCGCGGCCGGGGTGATCACTGTGAGCCATGCTGCGGCGCGCGATATTGTGGCGCAATTGCAAATCCCTGGCGGGCGCGTTCATGTTGTCTACAACGGTGCCCAACCAGAGGCCGATAGACCCGACGCAGCCCTGTTGGCCGCGGTGCGCCAGAAATATGGGTTACCGCCGCGCTTCTTTCTCTATCTGGGTGGCTTTGATGTGCGCAAGAATGTGCGCACGACTTTGCAAGCCTATCGCCGTTACTTGGATCGTGGGGGCGATCCGGCTGTGCGTATGGTGATTGCCGGTCGGTTGCCTGCCCAAGATACACCGTTCACACCCGATCCCCAAAAAATCGCCGCAGAATTGAACCTGACATCACAGGTGCAATTCTGCGGCTGGATTGAGGAACGGGAGAAATCGGCCTTCTATGCGCTGGCCACGGCCTATCTCTTTCCTAGCTTCTATGAAGGCTTTGGCCTGATGGTCATTGAAGCCATGCAAGCCGGCACCCCCGTGATTACCAGTGGCGAGTTCAGGGAATAAAGCAGATCTGCTCGGCAGCCAATGCCGGATGGTTAAAGCCGTAGTGATCGGTGATCTGCCATAGCTCGTCATTGTCGGTCAAGATTGGTTGAATCTCCTCACAGGCGGCGGTGGCATCACCACTCGTTTCATAGATGGCCAGCCATTGTTGGGCAATTTTTGTATAATTACTCTCCGGCTGACCTTGGCTTAAACTGGTGAGCACATCGCCTGCCGCCACAAAGTCGCCGTTCATTGCATGTGCTTGTACCAGCCGAAAACTGGCCAACCCTTGCAGCAAGGGCAACTCTTCTGCGGCGGCCATGCCAAAGAGGCTACACGCTTGTAGGCTGGGATCAATGCTTTTCGTGTAGAGGTCGATGACCGGTTCATAGCCAAGCACATGGGACGCTTGCAAGGCAACATCGGCTTCAACCAGCCGCAAGCCCAGGCAGTTGGCCCCCTCGACAGTGCGATCATAGGTCCAGCGAATGCGTTGGAACGGTTGTTGTTCAATGCTCTGCCAGATCTCGGTGTGGGGCACGGCCAGGCCACCTTCGGTGGTGTTGCTAACGCCCCCCTCTAGGACCAACTGTTTGCCTTGACCAGGATCTTCGGCGTTGATCGGCGTAAAGGCTGCGCTGCCTTCGGCAATGGTTGCCCCCGGCTCAATGAGCGGCAGATAGGCCGTGCCGTCCCAGGTGACAATCTGGACTTCGCTGACGCAAGAAGCAGAGCAACCTTCTACACTCCAGGCGATATCAAGCTTGTTGTCGGCGTTGAGATCCTCAACCGTTAGCAGCGTGGGCAGCCCATAAATTTCGGGATTTTCTACCAGCGTATAGCTGCCATTGGCTGCCCCGTGATAAATTAACACAGCACCCTGACCACCACTGGGACCAAACCCGCGATCGCTGACAATTGTTGGCAAGAAGATCGCATCTTGTGCGCCATCCTGATTGAGATCGGCCAGTCGAAACGCCCCGCGTTCCTCGTCCAAGGCATTACACGCGCGCAGCCAAGTTTCGACACGTGTCTCATCCTGTGCTGTGTCGGCCAGAATGGTGGGCAACGTATCAACATAGCCCATCAGATCATCAGGGCAGGCGGTCAGCCCTAGGTCAGCCGGTGTAACGGCTGTCTCGCCGGTTGTTTCCGTGGTGGTTGCCGTACCCGTAATTTCTGTAGTATCCGTAATTTCTGTGCTAGCCGTAATGGTTGCGGTCACCGCTGCAGTGGAACTTTCTGTTGCTGCGCCACTTGTGCTGGCCGCGGGCGTAGGCACGGCTACCTCGAGCACTGGACAAATTTCGGCGGCGCTGAACCCTGGATTAGCATAGCCATAATCGGCTAGAATTTCGCTGGCTGCGGGGTTGGCTTCGGCATAGGTTGTGACGGCTGCACAAGCGGCGTCGATTGCATTGCTTTGTGTGTAGGCCTCTAGCCAGCTTGTCCCCACTGCGCCATAGACGCTTTCGGGATACGTGCCGGCAATGCTACTGACCAGATCGGCGGCGACATCCGCTTGCCCACGGTAGGCGGCAATGAGGGCGAGGCGATAAAGACTGAAACTTTGGAGCTCGCTCAGCTCGTTTTCGCGCTGTCCGCAAGCGACTAAATTACTGTCCGTTGCTGCCTTGGTGTATAGCGCCTCTGCCTGGTCAAAATTGTCAGTGGTTCCCGCCAAAAAGGCGTTGTTGGCATCAAGTACCGTATGATAGAGGCAATCACTTGGCGCGTAGCTTGTTTCTAGCAGACTATAGGGTGCCCCATCCACACTGCCCCAAATTTCTGTGCGGCTGCGTTGGGGCCCGGCGGCTGCATCACCATATTCGCCGCCAGTCAGGACAAGGTCTAAGCCTTGGCCTGCTTCGTTTTGGTCTTCCAGCAGCGTTTCGGCATTGGCCATGGTGATCTTGGTCGCTGTCCAATTCTGCCAAAGCGAATTATTCCAACTGTAGATCTGGACCGTGTCAAAGCAAGTGTCGGTGCCACAGGTCGTCTCGACCCATGCCACATCATTCTGACCGTCGCTATTGACATCAATTTCGCTGAGCAGCGTTACCTCGCTCTCGGCGCGCGCCTGATAGCCAATCGTGAATCCCTCGGCGCTGCCATTTAAAATCAGCAAATCCATAGCCGGTTGGACCAGTGCTTCATCGGGATTTTGATAGAGCAAAACTAGATCGTCATTGCCATCCCCCGTGAGATCCTGGGCTACGAGTGGCGTGGCGGGGGCGGCGTTACAGGCCGTCAAAAAGCCTTGCAGTGGCTCGATCCCGCCTTGCTCATTCAGTTGCGTAAGCACTGCGGTTGGGTAGTCGCTAAACGCGCTGGGACAGGGAGCACTAGGCGCGACGGCCTCTTCTGCGGGCACCGCTGTCGCAGTTTCGATGGGGGCGGCGGTGCTGGTTTCTGTCGCCGTTGGCTCGGGTGTTGCTGTCCCTGTCGCCGTCTCTGTTGCCGTCGGTGCAACGGTGGCGGTTTCGGTGGCCGTTGGGACTTCGGTGGGCGCAGTTGTCGGCGTGACTGTGACTGTTTCGGTGACGGTTGCCGTGCCGGTGGTG
>Ga0209490_10003676_pt1 | contig 14296 bp, 12 predicted proteins | sample MAT06_FD_187209 | JGI IMG/M metagenome (GOLD analysis project Ga0209490, IMG submission 187209) | Freshwater microbial communities from Lake Fryxell liftoff mats and glacier meltwater in Antarctica - MAT-06 (SPAdes) (version 2) | ecosystem: Environmental > Aquatic > Freshwater > Ice > Liftoff...
TTGGGCGTTGGCGCTTTCGTTACCGCCGCGATCAACGAAGCGCAGATCGAGCAAAAGCTGGGCCTGGATCCAATGGTCGAGGGTCCGCTGGCGATATCCGGTTTCGGCTACCGAACAACGCAGCAGGGCACGCCCGAGTTCGATCCGATGCACACCGTGTGGCCGCAGGCCGATCCTGCGTAGGCAGCCTTCGGATACTCGTGTTGCCGGCAGGCCGGCTCCCACAACGAGAGAGTGTGCTCGGTGTCAGTCTTGTGCGTTCGGAGCCCACGATTGCACGCCCGGCGATGAAATTCCCGTCTGGCATGCGCGAGCCCACCCGGTGGGCGATTGATGTAGCGGCACGAATCGTTTCTGCCGGTCGCGCGCGGCCACCGTTTGCGCGAGCCGCCACGGCAGCGCCCGCGGCAACGGTTGCCGCCAGTGCCCTTCAGGCGCTGCGCGCGGCCAATGGATCGCCCCAGACCACGCGATCGCGGCCGTTGCGTTTGGCCGTGTATACCGCCTGGTCGGCGCGTTCGAGCATGTGCTTCCAGCTCAACTCGCCCGGCTGGCGGGACGCGCCGCCGATGCTGACCGTCAACGGGATGCTCAGGCTGTCGGCGGTGATCGGGCGCTCACGCACCGAAACGCGGATGCGTTCGGCCACTTCGCGCGCCTCGTTGGCATCGCTTCCAGGCAACACCACCAGGAATTCTTCGCCACCGTAGCGGCCGATCGCCTGACCGGGCTTGAGCAGGTGTTCGATGCGCTGGGTCACTCGCGCGAGGCACTCGTCGCCAGCGCTATGCCCGTGCAGGTCGTTGACCTTCTTGAAGTGATCGAGGTCGATGAACAGCACCGCCAGAGGCTGCCGCGCATGCACCGCGGTGGCGAACGCGGTTTCAACCGTCGCCTCGATGTTGCCGCGGTTGAGCGCACCGGTCAACGCGTCGTAGCTGGCCTTCTGCTGCAAAGCGACGTGGCGCTGGCCTTCGGCCGCGGCCTTGGCACCGAGCGAGAGGAAATCGCGTGCGACGTCGAAGTCCTCGGCTGTGAATTCCTGCCAGGTTTCGCGCGCGATGAGCACCACGGCCCATGCCGTATCGCCGCCGCGCAGCGGCACCACGGCGGCCTTGAGCAGGGTGCCATCGTTGGCCGCCTGGTCGGCATCGGTGGGGCTGAGCACGATGCTGCGCCCCGATTGCGCCACGGAGCGCAGGGTCGCGCCGCGCTTGCGTACGTATTCAGTCACCTTGTCGCGCACCGTTGCCGGTTCGGCGACCAGCAGGCGTGCGCCATCGGTGGATTCGGCGACCCACGCGGCACCCCGCATCGGCAGTACCTGGCGCAGCGCCGCCAGCGCGCGCTTGTATGCCGTGAACGTCAGGTCCTTGCCAGCATGCTGGACCAGGGTTTCGAGGCTTTCGACCAGGGCGCGACGGGTCTGTGCCACGCGCAGGCGCGCTTCGGCCTGGTCGCGCTGGAACTGCGCCCGGTCGCGCTGCTGACGCAGGTCCAGCGCGCGGTCGGCAAGGCCGATCGACAGCACCACGGCCAGCATGGCCACGCCGATCTGCACGCCGTAGGTCGATACCGGGTCGGCGTCGCCGTAGCCGAGCACGAAGCGCAGGCGCCAGGCAACCAGCAGGACCATCACAGCCGACGCCACCAGCACGAACATCGCAGCGCGGCGAGCATGCCGCAGCGACAACAGCGGGGTAACGAATGCCAACAAAGCCAGACCCAGGACACCCCAGTTGTATGCGTGCCGCAGCAAGTCGGCGAACTGCGGCAGCGGCAACACCGACAGCAGCGCGATTCCAAGCACCAGCCAGCGCGCGATGTCCACCACCCGCGAGAATCTCGGCCGAATGTCCGCGATGGCGCAGAACGACTGGATGAACGCGGTACAGAAGAATGCCGACATGGCGCCAAACACCATCCATGGAAACAGCCCTTCCATGCCGGGCATTGATCGCTCCGGCAACCACGCAAACAGGCCCGCAGCGTGCGCCATCCATGGAACCATGCTCAGCTGGAAGGCAACCAGCAGCCCGTAGGCGCGATCGCGCAGATACAGCAGGAACATGCCATTCATCAGCGCCATCGACAGCAGGCTGAGCAGCACGAAGGTGGTGATCGCCACGCCGACCCGGTCGCGCGCTGCAAACACTTGCCACGAACTGACACCGAAGATCAGCCGCGAGGGCACCTGATCGCTCACCTGCACATAAAAGGCTCCACCGGGCAGCTCGCGCGGCAGCGCAAACGCATAGCAGCACACGCTGAAGTGCGCGCTGGCAGAGGCGTCGCGCGTGCCATCGCGCAGCGTGCGCCAGTTGCCGCCCGGGGTGGGCACGTGCACCACGATCGCATCGATCGGAAGGCGGTCGATGGTGAACACCAGGTCGGTGGCGGGCGCATCAGGATCGATGCGGACCCGAAACCAGCGGCTGGTGTCGAGGCCGTCCGGCACCCAGCGGGGGGCGGAAAGAACCGTGAAACGCGCATCGTAGTTGCCGGCGAGCACGTCGGACTCGGGCGCCGCCACCGTCAGCTGTGCTACCTCGATAGGCACGTCGGCGTGCGCCGCAGCCCATGGCAGCAGCGCAAGAAGCATCGCCAACAGGGCCCCTCTGCCATGCATTCGGCGGTCCTTTGCAGCGCACTGGAGCAATCGGCTTCAGGCGAACGAGTACCCTACACGGACAGCCCGAGGCAACACAATCAGGGCCTGCCTGGATTGCCGGATGGCGCGAAAAAGCAGCGTCAAAGGTACGCCGCTCAGCCGAATCCGCTCAGACCGGGATGCCCTGCGGGATCTGATCGTCGTCCGAGGCGATGGCAGCCCGCGCTTCACGCAGCTGCGCATCCACGCCGTCGACCACCGCGCGCGCGGCCGGCAGGCAGGCCTCCGGCACCATCACCGACACCAGCCCCATGGGCGGCAGCTCACCGATCGCGCCAGTCAAATACTCGCCGGCCACGTAAGCTGGAATGCCCTGGGCTTCCAGCGCTGCCTTGAGCAGGTGGGCATCGAGTATGTTTTCGGCGTGATAGATGGTTCGCATCGGATGCTCCGACGCTAACCCATGCGCAGCCTGCGGTAAACCACGCCGTGCAAATCCGCCACGAAACGAACGATCCGTGAAGGCGACAGATCGGGCAGCATGCCAACGAATGCAACACGGCGGGGCATGCACTATGCTGCGCCGGAAGAACCATGGTCAGGACCATGCTCGACGGCGATCTTTTCGAGGTGCAGGAACCGCAGGTGGAAGTGGACGGTGAACTGACCGGCCGCATCCACCACGCGCTGCTGGTGCTGCTGGAAGCGCGCCGTACCGTGTCCACCGTGTGCCCCAGCGAGGTCGCCCGCGCGTTGGCGAAAGAGCTCAAGTGCGAATGGCGCGACCTGATGCGCCCGGTGCGCTACGTGGCCGGCCGCATGGTCGAGCAGGGCATCATCGACATCGTGCAGCACGGTCGGCGGGTCGAGATCGGCGAGGCACGAGGACCGATCCGCCTGCGCCTGCGCCAGCCGCGGATGCGCTGAAGCACCTGCTGTCGCACTGCGTGCCTGGACACGCCCCACCCTCGCACGCGCGAACGGCGGGATACACAGGGCTGGTAAACTCGGCGGCTCGCTGCTCTGAACACCCTGCGCCATGAACGACACGCCCGCCCCGATCAATCATTTCATCCGCCAGATCGTGCGCGACGACGTTGCGGCCGGCAAGCACGGCGGGCGCGTGGCAACCCGCTTCCCGCCCGAGCCCAACGGCTATCTGCACTTGGGTCATGGCAAGTCGATCTGTCTGAATTTCGGCATCGCCAGCGAGTTTGGCGGCACCTGCAACCTGCGCTTCGACGACACCAATCCGGCCAAGGAGGACATCGAGTACGTCGAGTCGATCAAGGCCGATGTGCGTTGGCTGGGCTTTGCCTGGAACGCGCAGCTGCATGCGTCCGACTACTTCGAGGTGATGTACCGCGCAGGCGAGAAGTTGATCGATCAGGGCAAGGCCTTCGTGTGCGACTTGAGCGCCGATGAAGTGCGCAGCTACCGCGGCACGCTGACCGAGGCGGGGCGCAACAGCCCGTTCCGCGAGCGCAGCGCCGCGGAGAACCTCGACCAGTTCCGCCGCATGCGCGCCGGTGAGTTCGCCGATGGCGCCAAGACCCTGCGTGCGAAGATCGACATGACCTCGGGCAACATCAACCTGCGCGATCCAGCCCTGTACCGGATCCGCAAGGTCTCGCACCAGAACACCGGCGATGCGTGGTGCATCTACCCGATGTACGACTACGCGCACTGCATCAGCGACGCGGTCGAAGGGATCACCCATTCGCTGTGCACGCTGGAGTTCGAAGACCACCGGCCGCTGTACGACTGGTGCCTCGACCAGCTAGATCTCGCCCACGACCCGCAGTTGACCGAACCGCTGCGCGCTGCCGGCCTGCACCTGCCGGTCTCGCGACCGCAGCAGATCGAGTTCGCGCGCGGCAACCTCGATTACACCGTGCTGAGCAAGCGCAAGCTCATAAGCCTGGTGCACGACGGTCTGGTCGACGGCTGGGACGATCCACGCATGCCCACCCTGTCGGGTGCGCGCCGGCGCGGCTATCCGCCGGCGGCGATCCGCAACTTCTGGGAGCGCGCCGGCATCACCAAGCAGGTCAGCGTGATCGGCTTCGACGTGCTCGAAGGCTGCGTGCGCGAGGAACTCGATGCCAGCGCCGAACGGCGCATGGCGGTGCTCGATCCGCTGCAGCTGGTGATCGACAATCTGCCCACCGATCATTCCGAGCAGCTGAGCTTTCCCAACCATCCGAAGGACGACAGTCGCGGCACCCGCACGGTGGCGTTCGCGCGCGAGCTGTGGATCGAGCGCGAGGACTTCATGGAGGTGCCGTCGAAGGGATTCCACCGGCTGGTACCCGGTGGCGAAGTGCGCCTGCGCGGGGTCGGCATCGTGCAGTGCGTGGCGGTGCAAAAGGACGGCGACACGGTGGTCGCGGTGCACTGCACCCTCGACCCGCTGACCCGCTCCGGTCTGCCGGGTGCCGATCGCAAGGTCAAGGGCACCATCCATTGGGTGAGTGCGGCCCACGCGATCGACGCCGAAGTGCGCCTCTACGAGCGTCTGTTCAGCGTGCCCGATCCGGACGACGACAGCGACGGCAAGAGCTATCGCGACCATCTCAATCCGCAGTCCAAGCGCGTGGTGCGCGGTTACGTGGAGGCATCGGTGGCGAGTGCGGCACCCGGCAGCGCCGTGCAGTTCGAGCGCCTGGGCTACTTCGTGATCGACGCGACTGACAGCCGGCCCGGCGCCCTGGTGTTCAACCGCACGGTGACGCTGCGCGATTCGTTCGCGAAGAAGCCCTAGCAGGCAACGCGCATGCGCGGCGATTCCGCACGCGCTTGCGCGCAGGCGGCTATGATCGGTCGCATCGCACGCTGAGGTATCTGCCAGTGGCAACTCTACGCAAGCTCGTGCTGGCCGTGGTTCTTGTGTTGCTGACCGCGTGCGCGCATTCGTCCGAACCGCCTGATGGAGCGGCTGCGAATACGGGAGAAGCCGCATCGACGCCGGCGCAACGACTCGCCTGCACCAGCGATGCACAATGCGTGGTCAAGAACATCGGCAACTGCTGTGGCTACTTCCCGGCCTGTGTACATCGCGACCAGCCAGTCGATCCGCTCGCCGTGCAGCGTCGTTGCGCCGAACTGGGGATGCAATCGATCTGCGGCTTCGCTGAAATCGCAGGCTGTGCCTGTGTCGACAGCGTCTGCAAACCAATCGAATCGCAGGAAAACATGCGCTAGGGTCCTGCCTATCGATCCCCTGGCCCTGAGCAGACCGCCCGCCATGATCTTCACCCAGATCCATCTCACCCTGCCGCCGTGGATCCACGAGGCTGTGAATCCCGGCACTGTCTGTACCGACGACGACAGCAAGGTCGCACTCGCGATCACGCTGTCGCGCCTGAACGTGGAGTACCGCACCGGCGGCCCGTTCGGCGCGGCGATCTTCGATCACAGCGGCAAGCTGGTCAGCGTCGGCGTCAACCGCGTGATGCCGCTCAACTGCTCGGTCGCCCACGCCGAAATGATGGCGTTCATGTCCGCCCAGATGCGCCTGCAGCAATTTCGCCTCGACGCCGATGACGGCCACCGCTTCACCCTGGCCACCAGCAGCCAACCCTGCTGCCAGTGCTACGGCGCCACCATCTGGAGCGGAGTGCGCGAACTGCTGATCGGCGCGCGCTCCGAAGACGTCGAAGCACTCACCGAATTCGACGAAGGCCCGTTGCCCGCCGACTGGGTCGGCGAGCTCGAGCGCCGCGGCATAAAGGTTCGGCGCGACATTCGTCGCGATGAGGCGCGAGAGGTGCTCGCGCTGTATGCGGCCAGCGGCGGCGCAAATTATTGAGCCAGAGGCACAAAGAAAAGGGGCGTTTCCGCCCCCTTTCCCATATCACCCATGGTGCAGGAGATTACTGAACGGTAAGCACCACTGGTACGCGCAGCGAAGCTTCGTCGGTATCGTTGCTGGTTACACACACGTTGGCGCGATAAACACCAGTCGTCAGACCTGCGGTGGCGATGTTCAAGGTGACCGGAGTCGATCCACCGCCCGCCGTCGTTCCGCTGGTCACGGACGGCGACAGCCAAGCCGGCAGTGTGCAGTCGACGCCTCCCGCAACCGTCATCGCAAACCCGTCGAACGTGGACTGGGACGCAACGCTGGTCCAGGTTGTCGGTCCGAGAGCTCCGCTCGGCGAAATGATCTGGCCGTTGTTGTTGGTGGGCGCAAGAGTCACGAAATTGAACCAGCGACCACCAGCCGAACTGTTCGGCACCGTCGGGTATACCGAAACCCAATAGCTGCCCGGCGTCAAGGTCGGAACTGCCGGACATGCAGCAGCCGCAGCGGCAGCCAGGTCAAGAGACAGCGTCTGCAACTGGCCTGCTCCGAGAACAGTCAGTCCCGCGCTGTTCGGGCCGGTGAGCGTACGGCTGCACGAGTAGATCTCGCCAGCCGCGCCGGCCTCAGGATTGCCAGCGGGCACACCGACCGAAGTGTAGATTTTGAAGGTGATTGCACTCGGATTGGTGCCAGCGAAGTTTGTGGCACCTAACACGAAGCCGGGCGCAGCGATGGTGGTAACTGTTGCGTCCGTGAGGGTTACGACATCTTCGGCCGTATATGCCCCTGCAGGTGTTGGGGTCAGTCCGCCAAGGAAAGACGACAGGAATCCATTGCCGTTCTGGCTGGACTGCGACATCAGTGGCAAGGTCTGCGCACCGGTGGCCGGGATGGTCCAGGTCAACGGGTCGCCTCCGGTGTTGCGGACGTTAAGCGTCGCAGTTCCCGTAGCGCCCGGCGGTGCACTCAGCGCGAATGAAGTCGGGCTGAGATCGATATCCTGAACGCCGCGACGGAGTGCGACTGGCATCCGCAACGTCGGGCTCGCTGTACCGGTCGGCGTGAGCACCACTTCACCGAATGCATAGGCACCCGCCGCAATTGCGGATGTGTCTACCGAGACGGAAATGTTGCGTTGATCGCCTGGCCCCATGACGAAAGTTGCCGGGGTAACTGTCCCAGGCACACCTGCCACCGTGGCAGTCCACGTCTCGCTCGTAGCCAAGGTGCTGCGAACCCGACGGGTAAATGTGCACTGCGCCGAGCAGTTGCCGTTCTGGATGCTCGCGAGGTTGAGCGTCGTCGGACGCCCTGTGGGAGTCGCCGGATTGGCGTTCTGGAAGTTCAGGCCGCTTTCATTCAAAACCAAACCGGCACGCTGGGCTACCGCAACCTGGATTCGCCCGCCGCCGCGATCCCATGGGTCAGCGAGTGTTGTGCCGTTCTCTTTGAACACGGCGTCGGTCTTGCCGGTCATGACCAGAGCCGACTTGACTTCCGAAGGGGTCCAGCTTGGATGAGCCTTGCGCAGCAGTGCCGCTGCGCCTGCGACATGTGGACTGGCCATCGATGTGCCGCTCAGCAGTCCGTAGGCGGTAGAAACACCAGACACGGCGGCCAAGACCTGTACACCCGGAGCGGTGACGTCCGGCTTGAGCAGATCGAACAGTGCGGGCCCACGGCTCGAGAATGCAGCCATCACGTCAGGAGTGGTCGCAACTTGCGTAGCTGGAAACGGAACGCCTGCGGTGACTGGTTCAACGGAATCCACGTCGAACTGCCGAAGCGCCTCCGCTTGGCCGCGGGTAATCCCGAATACGGGGATCACAACGGGCGGCGTGCCAGCCGGAATGATGCCCACATTGGCGTTCGCATCATTATTGGCGATCACCACGGCCACCGCTCCAGCGTCGACCGCATTCTGTGCCTTGATTGCGAATCCGCAAGTTCCGCGACGAATCATCGCAATCGACCCGACGAACGTTCCCGCCGGGTATGCGACGCAGCCGTCGTCGGCCACAGCCACGTTGGCGAGAAAGCCCGGGCTGGTAACGAACGGCGTGGTCGGCGCGATCGGTGCAGCGATCTCCGCGCCGGCCGTACCGAGGTTCATCAAGATGTTCTGCGTCGCTGCGGGCGGCGTGCCGGGGCCGCTTGCACTGATGAAGTAACCGATGGTGCCGCGCGTGTGCGTCGACGCACCCACGGTGGTGATCCACGGCGTGGCGTGGCTGGTGGTACTCGGGCCGGGACCCGAGTTGCCCGCTGCGGCCGCCACATAGATGCCGGCCTCGTGCGCGCTCAGAAAAGCCTGCGCGATCGCGTCGGTCCAAGGCTGCGCGCCACCACTGATCGAATAGTTGATCACGTCGACGACGCCATCAGCGACAACTTGGTTAACCGCTTGCACCAACGCTGGCCCTCCACAAGGCCCTGAGTTGGTGGCGGTGTTGAACCAGCAAGTGTCGTACGCAATGATGTTGGCGCGCGGCGCTACGCCCGAAATCGGAATCTGATTGCCACGGAACGAGGCGATCACGGGGTTGCCTGCCGCAGTGCTGGAGGTATGGCTCCCGTGCCCGTCGAGATCCTCGACCCCGGGATTCTCGAGAATGCCTGTTGGGCAAGTTCCGCCTGGGCAGGCAAGCGGGAACGCGAAATCATAGGCGCCGATCAGTTTGTCGTTACACAGACCGGCATCGACGCCGCCGGGCAGGCAAGTACCGCGCGACGTTCCGGCTGCCAGCGGGTTGACGTGCGTATACCCGTCAGCAGCCGTAGCGGCGTAGGCGGGGCTGTCGAAGTTGATACCTCCATCGATTACTCCGATAACCACGCCTTCAGCGCGGTTGCCGCCCGCAAGCACCGGTGGTGTTTCGCCGGGCTCAAATCCGCTGGCGAGCAGCAAATCACCACTCACGCCCGAGCCTGCCCACAGGATCGGCGCGCCGATCAGGTCAGGGCCGCGATCGGTTCGTGTGTAGTACTCCGAATACCCTTCGACACGGGCGACACCAGGCATCGCGCGGACGGCTTCCACTTCGCCGGGTCGCAATCGCACGATGATGCCGTTGAATGCATGCTGCATCGATGCCATCACTTGCGGCTCGCGTCCCAACAGCTGCGACATATCCGCTCGGTAGCTGCTCTGCAAGCTCTGGATGTGCTCAACGTACGCCTGGCTGGAGGCGCTCCTGACGTCAACCCGTCCCTCGCGAGGACCGCTACGCAGAAGCCCCGGTGCGCTCAGGCCTTCTATCGTTCCCCGATACATCGCCAGCGGTGGTTCATCGAATTGCACGATGAAGACATCTGCGTTCAGCGCCATCGTCGTCGAGTCGCCTGCCCCTACGACGGCTTGCTGGGCGAAGCCGGCAGCTTGCGTTGTCGTCGAGGTTGAACCGATACCGCATGCGAAGATGGCAGAAGCAAGCGCAGTGATACGCAGGCCGCTAGCGCCTAGAATTGATTTCATGAACCGTCTCCCGATAAGTCCGACAGTGCACAATATGCCCACCATTCGGCGATCTCCCAGCCCTCATTTTCTACGGCGGATGGCGCCGGCTGTCAACCTTCCGCACGGTGAACCGGGTATTTCGGCGGCAATGCGCCGTTTTGACAGGACCAACGGGTGAAGACCAGGTTGTCATTGTGTGAAACGTCGCGCTGGCTGCTGCACTGCCGCACAGGATTTGAGTCTGAATGTGCGGAGGAGGCCATTGCGGCGCGAGCGCGGGGCGGATGCGCTGCGTTCGCACGTACTCAGCGCGGCGATGCATTGGTGGTGATCGTCAGCGCCGATGGCACTGATCTGGGTCCTGCACCGCCGTGGCGCGAGCTGATTTTTTCGCGGCAGTCGCTGGTGCTGCTGTCGAGTTTCGAAGCACTGGACCCGAAGGATCGCTTGAGCCCGGTCGTCGACGCGCTCGCGGTTGCCGGACTGCGCGTGGTCGACCTGTGGGTCGAGGCTCCCGACTCTGACGCCGGCACCGAACTGCGCGCACTGGCGCGCGCGCTGGAGGCGGCGGCCGTGCCCACCCTGCGCAAACGCACGCTGATCGATCCGGCCTCGCCCGTGCGTGCGCATCTGGTGCTGCGCTCCGGCACCCACCTGCACCTCGCGCTGGCAGACGTGCGCGATGCAGCGCCCTGGCACATGGGCATCCCGCGCCTGAAGTTTCCGAAAGACGCGCCGAGCCGCTCGACCCTGAAACTCGACGAGGCCTTTCTGGTGCTGCTCGACGACAGCGAGCGCGCGCGTTTGCTGCGGCCCGGCATGACGGCAGTCGATCTGGGTGCCGCACCCGGCGGTTGGACCTGGCAATTCGTCGCCCGCTCGATCCATGTGACGGCCATCGACAACGGGCCGATGGATGCGAAGCTGATGGACTCCGGTCTGGTCGAACATCGCCGCGAAGACGGTTTTCGTTACCGCCCCCGCCAGCGCGTTGATTGGGTCGTGTGCGACATGGTCGAACAACCTGTGCGGGTCGCCGCGTTGATGGGCGAATGGCTGGCCGGCGGCCATGCGCGCGCGGCCGTGTTCAATCTGAAGCTGCCGATGAAAAAGCGCTGGCTGGAAGTGCGGCGCTGCCTCGATGGACTGGATGATGCGCTTGAAGGGCGCTGGTCGCTGCGTGCCAAGCAGCTGTATCACGATCGGGAAGAGATCACGGTGGCGGCGGTGCCGCGGTAGCTCGGCGATTCGGGCGCCGAATGCGTTCGATGCGACGTTCAGGCCTGCGTTGCGCGAGTGTGTTTTGGTGATTCAATTACCGCAGACCCGGGACCGGGCTCAAGCGTCGGGCGACAGGTCTAACCGTAAACCAAACACTCATCGGTCCCCTTTCTGCCTACGACCCCGCCAACCGTCGTGAAAGGGTCAATGGGGTCAGGTCTTGCTTTGCCATATTCGAGGGTCAATGGGGTCAGGTCTTGCTTTGCCATATTCGCCCCACACCCACAGCCCTCCCCCTCAACCCCGCCGCGCAATACGACTGATCGTGGCGTAGTGAAGTCCGAAGTGCATGCCGATCTGCGCCAGCGTGTAGCCGCCACTGGCATAGGCGGCGCGGATGGCAGTATCGCGGTCCGGACTTCCCTCATCAGTATTGCGCCAAGGTCCGCCACGCCCGCGCTCGGCGGGGCACCTCGCACAGCCCTGTGCGAACTGGATTGAGCACGATGCAGGGCGCCAGCTCCGTCAGGTAGCTGTTCTTGTCAATCAGGATCGCCTTGAAGCGGCCCTGCAACAAATGGCCGACACGCCGACGCCGGCGGTTGAATCCCTGCGTGTAGGTGCCATTGATCTCGCGCATGCCGCTCGACAGCGAAGCGCGACGCGTTTCGACCAGCAGGTGGTAGTGGTTGCCCATCAAGCAGTACGCCCACAGCACCCAATCGAAACGTTCACACGCGCTCGCCACGCCATCGAGAAACGTCTGCCGATCCTGATCGTCGAGAAAGATCGGTTCGCGCGCGTTGCCGTGCGCCATCACGTGATAGCAGGCGCCGGCGAACTCGATGCGGAGCGGTCGGGACATTGCTGCAGACTGTCATCATGATGTGAGAAAACAAACCCTGACCCTTTGCCTCCCTTGACCCCTTGCCTGCCTGACTGCTTGCCCACAAAGGACTTCCAAGGAACTCTCGTAAAGAACTCTCGGGAACCCTTGACCCTTGTGGCAAAACAAGACCTGACCACTCATGACCCCACGGATTCTGACCCCTCGTGACCCCCTCGGGAACCGTTGACCCTTGTGGCAAAACAACTCGTGACCCCTTGTGACCCCTTGTGGCAAAACAAGACCTGACCCCTCGGACGCTGCTGACCCCTCGGACGCTGACCCCTCGGATTCTCGGATTTTCCTCGGATTTTTTCTGACCCCTCGGATTTTTTCTCGCACGCCAGCGCGCGGCAATCCGGCGCCTTACCCAGGCGTGCGGTGACGGCGGCAGGCGCTGCGCCGGTAGGCCCCTGATTCTGCTGCGACTGCGTCGTTGCGGTGGGCCGCGTTTCATCAAACGGCGGGTGCGCTGGCGCACAGACGCTTCGGATCATCGGCACTAAAAGGAAGCTTGGCCTGCAGCGTCGATTCGATGTGCGGTCGCCATCTCGGGTCCCGGCTGCAGCGAGTCAGTTTAAGTTGCCGCAGTATCGGCAGGAGCTTCTGCATGAAATCACTCCGCACGCTCGCATTCGCGACTGCCACACTGACTTTCAACCTTGCCGCCTGTGCGCAGACGCCGGTGGAACAGGACGCACGCCAAACTGATGTCGCAGCCGCCTCAGCCATGCCCATGCCGATGGGTCATTCCGGTGAGCCAATGGCTCGCATGGACGAGCAGATGAGGGTCATGCAGCAGATGCACGACAAGATGAAGCAGGCGACGCCGGAACAGCGAAGCGCCATGATGGTGGAACACATGAAGGTCATGCAGGACAGCATGACCATGATGAGCGAGATGGGCCCCGGGGGCATGATGGGCAAAGGCGGCATGGGTGCGATGGACTGCATGAAAGACAAGCCCGCCATGGCCGGCGGCAAGGGTGAAATGCCTTGCGTGCAAGGCATGCAGGACAAAGACGCGATGGACGGCAAAACGGGCATGCACCACCAGATGATGGACAAGCGCATGCAGATGATGCAGTCCATGATGCAGATGATGATGGACCGCATGCCCGCAGCTGCGGGCAAGCCTTGAAGGGAAATCCGATGAACACCGCCGTCGCATCGACTGTCTCTCGCGCAGGCTCGTCTTACGGCTTGTATTGCACGCTAACCGGCTTGAGCTTTCAGGGCGCAGTAGCGCGGGTCACGGACGCACTCAAGGTCGAAGGATTCGGCGTGCTGACCGACATCGACGTGCAGGCGACGATGAAAACCAAGCTGAATATCGAGGTGCCCGCATACCGTATCCTCGGCGCCTGCAACCCACCGCTGGCACATCGTGCCCTGAGCGCTCAGCCTGACATTGGCTTGCTGTTGCCGTGCAACGTCATCGTGCGCGAGGAAGCCAACGGCGACCACACGGTGGGTTTCATGGACCCGGTGGCCGTGATGCAGATGACCGACGACCCCGAGGTCGCCAAGGTGGCCGCTGAAGTCCGGACGCGCCTTGAGCGCGTGCGGGCGGCGTTGACGTCCGCCGCTACGGCCTGAGCGTCGCGTCGATCCGCCCGATCGGGAACTTGCCCGCAGCGGCTCGTTCTGCGCGGCATCGCGACAGCGGGCGCACTGTTGGCGGCCACGGTCGCCAGCATGACGCAGAACCTCGGCTTCGCCTTCGTTTACACCCTGCTAGGCGTGCCGCTGGCGTCCGGCGTGCTCTCTCCGCTTACCGGCTGACTACTGTCACCGATGATCAAAGCTCTGGCGATGAGCCTGAGCTCGGTTTCGGTGATCAGCAACGCGTTGCGCCTGCGGGTCACGGCGCTGAAACCGGGTTGAAGCCGCTGGCCCGTCCGTTCGATCCAGCGCCTGACCTTCGTGGCTGCGCTTGCTACAGCGGCAGGTCCCAATTATCCGAGCTACTTTCGCCGCACCATGACGACGACGGCGGCAACGATAACGACCAGCAGCAGACCGAACATCCAGCCGCCCGAACCCATCCCCATGTACCAACCATCCATCGATCCGTTCATCATGACGTTCACCTCGATCGGCAATGCCCCTGTTCAGGGGAAATGACTCAACCGGCGCAGCGTATGCGGGTATGGCGCTGGTGTCTGTGTGCCAGGGCGCGTTGCAGGTCGATTGTCCCTCGCGCTGCGGGCGACAGCATCGGAGTGAGTGACTGAACGACCGAAACCGGCTGGTCAGGGAAGCGAGCACCGCATGCACGTAGCTGATCGTCACCGCGTAGGCGTGCGCACC
>Ga0209490_10003682_pt1 | contig 14282 bp, 12 predicted proteins | sample MAT06_FD_187209 | JGI IMG/M metagenome (GOLD analysis project Ga0209490, IMG submission 187209) | Freshwater microbial communities from Lake Fryxell liftoff mats and glacier meltwater in Antarctica - MAT-06 (SPAdes) (version 2) | ecosystem: Environmental > Aquatic > Freshwater > Ice > Liftoff...
TTCCGCGACCGCCATGCGGTGGGCCGAATGCACGCTACTCCTATGACAACTTTACTATTCGACCCCAAAGGGGTCGAACGCTTTCTGACTGCGATGATCGTTGAACGATGCTGCCCGTATCGCGGTAGATGTTAAGAACTTGACCGGTGCTCCACGACCCCAGCGGGTCGCAGAACATAGAGGCAGATCTATTTCGTAGGAACACGACCCCAGCGGGTCGCAGAACGTAGAGGCAGATCTATTTCGTAGGAACACGACCCAGCGGGGTCGCAGAACATACAGCCGGGATCGCGGAGTTTTACCTACCACGTACTCACCTCCGCTAGGCCAATGGATCCGCCAAAAGCAGTTCTGGATACTGGAATTCCTCACTTGCCAAGGTCGTATTGCCAGAACCCGCTTTGCCAAGCAGTGGGCGCACCGTATGTGCCATCATGGCTTCCGCAGGGAACGGACGGATCAGCCTTTTGATCGCATCCTCGTCCGCCGCATTGTTCAGGGGTGCCAGCCAAAGATCCTCTTCTTCCTCGGTCAGGATCACAGGCATACGCGGGCCATCCAACTTGGGGTTGTTGTGGATCCGGCGCAAGAGATCGTTCGCTTCGGTGGTCACAATGGTGAAGCTGTGTACCAAGGCTCCCGAAGTCTTGTCCTTCCACTCTTCCCAAAGGGCGGCCAGTGCGAATTGGGGACGATGCTTCAGGTGAATGAAGTAGGGATAGGTCTGTTTGCCGAAATGATGATGTTCGTAAAAGCCTTCAACATGGACAATGCATCGCTTGTTCCGTGCAGAAGAACGGAAAGCGGGTTTCTCGAAGATCGTTCCGCCACGCGCATTCAATGTCTGGTTCCAGAGGTGATCACGTTGGGCACTGTCCTTCACCCATGAGGGAATCAGCCCCCAGGTGGATAACAAGGGATCGTGCGGTGCGGCATCGGTATACACCACCAGACGCGGATGGGTGAAACCGTTGGCATAATGCAAATCGAAGTCGGGGAACGGATGAAGCAATTTGGTCAGCTTTTCCACGGCATCGCCATGGCCTCGGCTCTTTGCAATGCGCAGCGCCATTTCGGTTCGAGCCTTTACGCCGTAGCACATGGTTCCTTGCCCCCCGTGTTCTCTTTCCACCTAGCGGGTGAGGCGATCGGCTCAAAAATAGCCCGTGTCGGAAGAGTTCAGGCGAAGTGCAGCCGATACGATCCAGCCATGCGCGCTAGCGATCGAGGTTAGCCGATCGCTGCTCCATTAGGCAGCAGCTATTGCTGCGCTTTCCTTATCGTTCGATCAGCGCACCTTCAGCAAATTGCGCACCTGTTGTCGACTTCCATTCTGAAGCCGTGCATAGTAGACACCGCTCGCGAGATCGCCCAGGTCAAGATCCACGGTATGCCTACCCGCTGGCATCACTTTGTTCAGCACGGTTTGCAGCAATTGCCCCTGTTCATTGAAGACTTGCAGAAGCAATGGGCCTCCCAGTGTTGTGAATTGCAAGTTGGTGCGTTCCACAAAGGGGTTCGGGTACACATCGAGCAGATCTTCCCCGGCATGTTGGTTCACATCGCGCAAGCTCGTGCTAAGGCAACCCGATGGATCCACAAGCGCCAGCGGCTGATAGGTTTCCAGCAATACGCTGTCGATCGCACTTTGATCAAGACAGAACCAGTCCTTCAATACCGAGGCATAGACCGAACGGAAGTCGTATTGCATCGCCAGGTTGGTGGCGAAGGTGGTATTGGTAGGGATCACCGGGTTGGTACCCACCATGCCGGGGATCACCTTTTCCCCGAAAAGGAACATGGGTTGCGCGCTGCCGTGATCCGTACCCAAGGAGGCATTGCTGGTGATGCGTCTTCCGAATTCGCTGAAGGTCATGCCCATCACCCGGTCTTGCAGGCCCATCAGTTGCATATCGTCCTGGAAGGCACGAATGGAATCGCTCAAGCCCTTTAGCAGGTTGGCATGCACACCGGTGGCATGGTTGTTCGCCTCCACCTGCTGCGCGTGCGTGTCGAAGCCACCCATGCTTACCCAGTAGATCTTGGTGCGCAGTCCACCGCAGATCAGTTGGGCAACGATCTTCAATGCACTTGCCAGGCGTACACCTGGTTCGCCGCCGGTAGGGTAGAGGGTGCTATGCGTACAACTCGCACTGGCTGCGGCTTCGATCACATTGCCATAGAGGTCTGTTTGGCGTTGCACAGTGCGCACCGTGGCCAGCTTATCGCCTTTGCAATCGGCCGATGTGGGATCGACATAGACGTTGTTGGTCAGGTTGAGCGGATCGTTGGTGTTGTTGATGGAAACACCCATGTTCACCCCAGCGTTCTGTAGGCCGATGCCCACGCCACCGTCCACGCGTATGGCCAGCGGGTCTGGCATGTCCACGTTGGGGAAACCAGCCGGATAATTCGGGAACTCGTAATTCAGGTAGCGGCCTGTCCAGCCAGAATTCAGGAGCTGGCCGGCGTTCGCGCCCGTCTCGTAGATGTCCGTTGCCCTGAAGTGGCTGAAGTTTGGCGAAGGGTAGCTCACACCTTGCACAATGGTCAATTGACCGTTGTTCCAAAGCTGCTGCATCCCTGTCATCATGGGGTGTAGACCCGTTCCGGATAGACCGGCCAGTGGAAGCACTGCCGCTTGCGGGATCAAGACCTGTTGCCTGAATTGGCTCAGCAGGCTATACGAACTCAGTGGGATCACCGTGTTCAAGCCATCGTTACCGCCGTAGAGCTGGATCACCACCAACACACGATCCTCAGCGGCCGAGCTCATCAACGGTGCCAATAATGGACTGCTCATTCCGCGTACGGCAAAGCCACCGACCGTAACGGCCGATGTCGATCGTAGGAATTGTCTTCTGTTCATGATCTGTGCGCTTGGCTTAGAACATCTGTGTTTCACCGGCGGTCGCCAGGTCCAGGAAGAGGAACACGATCAGGTTCGGCACCAGCTGGGCCGTCATATTGGTGGTGTTCGGGTCCGCTATGTAGAGGTCGTAGGGGTCGGTCCAATAGATGTCGCTTTGTTGCCCCAATAACAAGCGGTTGATCTTCAACTGGTCCTTTATGGGCTGGGAGACGGGGATCGTATGGATCAGCTCCGATGCGCCAGCGAGCAGCACATTGGGGTTGCTCGCATCGCCGAATTCAGCAACAACCGCCAGGAAATTCGGCTTCACGAGCAAATTGCGGCTTGCGGCTTGGTAGAAGTCGTTGCTGGTGCTGAAGCCTTGTCCGATAACCCCTTGGACGGCAAAATTCCGTGCCGCAAAATTGGCTGTGTCGAGCCACAACTCATCGAACTGAGGTGTCTGGTAATACGCTGGCCAACCTGCCACGTTCGGAGGGTCGGAAAGGTTCTGCCCGCAATTCACGCAGATGTAATAGGTGTCCAGGAACATCTTGTAGCGCGCCTCCAATTGGGTGGTCTCGCTGGGAAAGGTGAATTTGAACTTGCGGATGGAGCCGATGATCAGATCCGCTGGCGACATCAGCATGCACGCCCGGTTGTCCGCGTTGAAGAAGTGATCGCTGGTAAGCATTGCGCGCAGTACGATGCGCATTTGATCGGGTACACCAGCGTTGGCGCGGAACAGTTCTGCCAACGGCACGATCAGTTCTGCCTCAGCCTGCGGTGTGATCTGCCCGTGAACGAAGAAACGATACAACTCGCGGCACATGAACAACGACACTTCCTGCTTTAAGAAGATCATGTCCAACATGGCGTTCAACTCATTGGCTCCGGCATTCGCACCGCTTTGGCCTTGGACCACGGTATTGTTGAAGAAGCCGCTGAACTGTTTGTCCGCTGGCTCGTGTGTTTCTGGCCGGAAGAAGGTCTCCGGCATGATCGGGGTGCTATTCAACTCTTCGCGTGTGGTCCATCCCGTCAATACGCGGGCTGCTGATTGCACATCTTCTTCGGTATACCCACTTCCTTCACCGAGGGTGTAGAGTTCCAACAATTCGCGGGCATAGTTCTCGTCTGGCGCAGCAGCGGTGTTCAACCGACCGTTCAGGTATTCCAGCATGCAAGGGTCGATGGTGACCGCGTACATCAGTTGCCGGAAATTCCCCAAAGCTTGGTTCCGCAGCAATTGATCGTAACCATAGTGCAGCAAGCCGTTGAACACCACACTCACCTGCACCGGCATATGGTTGTACCAGAAGAGCGTAAGTTTTTCCAACAGGGTGCGATCCTGATGGATCATCAGGCCAACGCGCCAGGGGATAAAGCTGTACATCCGGCCCACGTTCGCATTCACACCAAAGGCGCTTGCGAAGGGTGTGTTCACCCAAGTTGATCCGAAGGGTACCAATGGGTCCATTTGGTTCGGATCCGGCGTGCCGTTGTTCAGCACCCAATAGTTCTTGAGTGGCGGTGGCTGTGCCGCGTTCACGGTCAACAGCGCATCTACCACCTGGTCCAGGGACTGCCCAGCAAAGTGCGCAAGGTCCGCATTGGTGGCACCAAAGAGGGACCGCCGCAAGAGGTGTTTCAGTTCTTCGCGACCAAAATTGCCGGTGTGGGGAGTTACAGGCATGTCAGGATGTTGTTCTGTGCGGGGTGAGACACGGAGCGGGTGAAAAATAGAACTCCGGGCCGCTTCATACGTCCAACTTTTTGCCAGATGGTACACCGATCAAGGTGAATTGCACTTTCTGGTCGATGAACAACCCACGAAGCTGAACCGCTGATGCTCTTGATGGACGAGGGTTTTGAACATTTGGCTGTGGGTGGTTTGGTGGGTGGGGGGGAATAATGGGTTGGATCAGGCCAATGGGGCTAGCAATTGGGAAGGTGAGAACTAGAGAAAGAGTAGGTTCGCGTGCCCACTCATTCGTATCGCGATCCCATGAAGCTCGTCTCTTTCAACGTGAACGGCATACGTGCCAGTGTGACCAAAGGACTGCCGTCCACCCTAAAGGACTTGGCGGCCGATGTGGTCTGTTTCCAAGAGACCAAGGCCACGCCGGAACAAGTCGCCGAAGCCCTGAAGGGTGTGGAAGGTTATCACATCAACGCCACCGGTGCAACGAAGCTGGGTTACAGTGGCACCGCGATCATCAGCAAGGAGAAGCCCAATGCAATGGCGTTCGGGATCGGCATGCCGGGCCACGATGATGAAGGCCGTGTGGTAACCGCCACCTTTGCGGATCACGTTGTCGTTAACGTATACACGCCGAACAGCGGCGAAGCCATGAAGCGCTTGAACTATCGCGCCGAATGGGATGCCGCATTCCGCAACTATGTGGCCGAACTGGGAAGGCATGGCAGGCCCGTGATCATAACGGGCGACTTGAATGTTGCGCACACGCCGATCGATCTAGCCCGGCCTAAGGAGAACTACAACAAGACCAGTGGCTATACCCAAACAGAGATCGATGGATTGGAGGCCCTGTTGAACGCCGGTTTCGTGGATACTTTCCGCCATGCACATCCGGAAGTGGTGAAGTACAGTTGGTGGAGCCAGCGCTTTGGTGCGCGCGCCAAGAACGTAGGTTGGCGCATCGACTATGTGCTCGTGAGCAAAGGCTTTGAAAAGAAGGTGAAGGACGCATTCATACTCAACGAAGTGATCGGCAGTGACCATTGCCCTGTTGGTATCGAGTGGTAATTGTCATTCCGGGCATGCATCGCCCATCGAAGCGGAACGCGTATGTGGGATCCGGGATCCCGAAAAGCATGTAACAGCTAAAAGCGATGAAGAACCTGCTCAAGCTCGAAGAACTGGCACAGTTCCTTGTTTGCCTAAGTTGGCTGGTGTTGGTACAGCTTCCATGGTGGTGTTATTTGCTCCTTTTACGTGGGCCGGATATTGGAATGCTCGGCTATTTGGTCAACACAAGGGTGGGGGCCTTCGCCTACGATTTATTCCACACAAAGGCATCGCCCTGCTGATCATGAGTGGTGCGGTATACAGTGATCTGACCACGGTGTTCCAACATCGCAGACTTGGGCACCTGTTCCTGGTCACAGGTGTCATCCTTTACGGCCACGCAAGCATGGATCGCATCTTCGGTTACGGCCTCAAGTTCGGCGACCACTTCCAGCACACCCATTTGGGTTGGATCGGGAAGCTGAAAGACAAGCGGCAGGCGCAGGGGCAGGAAATGCCCAACGATAACAGTCCGTCCAGCCCCTGTCCCAGCCCCTGCCCCTGATCTCGCCCATCGCCCCGTTATTCAAAATGCGCATCCTCCTCCTCGATAATTACGACAGCTTCACTTGGAATCTTCATCATTTGCTGGAACCACATGCAGCCGTTGATGTGGTGAGGAATGATGCGATCACCGTGGATGATGCCGCTCGATACGATCGCATCGTGCTATCACCCGGCCCCGGCCTGCCAAGCGAAGCAGGGATCATGATGGAGGTGTTGGAGAAGTTGTGGTCCACCAGGCCCATTCTCGGCATTTGCTTAGGCATGCAAGGCATCGTGGAGGTGTGCGGTGGTCAATTGTACAATCAAGATACGGTGATGCACGGTGTCGCGGTCCCATGTTCAGCCGAAGAACCGCTGGACGTTCTGTTCAAGGGCTTGGCATCCCCTTTCGAGGTTGGTTTGTATCACAGTTGGGCAGCCGATCCAGCTAAGCTTCCCGCGCAGCTGCGCATCACTGCGCGAAGCAATGCAGGAGTTATCATGGCACTGCGCCACGAGCGCTACGACCTGTGTGGTGTACAATTCCATCCAGAGAGCGTGTTGACGCCTGCGGGCCCTACCATCGTGGCCAACTGGTTGGGCCGTTGATGGAATGCGTTCATGAATGGCTCCGCGACGATCACCAACAAGCAGAGCACACGGGGGCTACTGCGAAGAGCCCAAGCAGCATCTGCTTGGGCTCTTCGGAGAAGGACTGCTCCTATGGCTCAGAACACCATCGGCTTGTTCCTGCGTGCAGGCACCAGTTTCTTGGTGTGGGCCACGGCAACGCAGCCACCACCCTCATCAAAACCGATGCTACCAACAGGGCCCAGGTAGGTTAGTCCACCCATGCGACGTTCCACCTCCAGGATCACTGCGAAACTCAGCTTGCGTGTCTTGGGTCCTTGGGTGCCGTCATGGACATGGCGCGTATCCAGCATCACTTTCTTGGGCAGGTGCCCCGGTTTCTCGATATGCAGCACGGCTTCGGCATTTGCTGGCAACAGCACGGTGAACCGGCCATTTTCCGTTACAGGTATGGTTAGCAGACGCCCATCCACTTCCACTTCCACCACCACATCGTTCATGATCAGATCATCCACGTGCAGCCAACCGGTCAGTTCAACGGCGTCGGCGGCGGGCCGTGTAAGGGGTGGAGTAGCGGCATGTGCCAAGCCCAACTGGAGCAAGATCGCGGCGCCCAAGCCAACAATACGTTGTGGTGATCTGTATGTTCTCATGGGATCAGGGTGTTTGTGATGGAATACCCCTGTCGATACGGCCGCAAGCAGTGGAAGTTCCTCTCTTTTGGGGGCCATTTCGACGAATGCCTGCATAGGTATCGAGCAATCCACCGAGACCATGGTCGGATGGCCTGGTTCTATTCCAGCGACAAGCCACTGTAAGGCGCAGTGCTCGTCCGATCCGGATCAGAACAACAAATTGCGGTCGTTCCCGATCGGTCGGAACTGTTCCACTTTCATGTCGCGCAGCACACTGGCCTTCACGTTGATCCGGAAGCTGAAACTGCGGCGCAAGCCGATCGGGATGATGTTGAAGTTGAACTCCCAGCAGTGCAGGTCCCAATAGAGGTTGAGCGAGGTAGGTGTGAATTCTTCGGCTTCCAGGTCATATCCGCTGCTGAATCCGAGTTTCCAATACTTGAGCACGTTGATATCCCCGTTGAAGAGCACGCTCTGCCGCTGGGTATCGGTGATGGTATTGTTCGCATAGCTGCGGTTCAGGTCGTAGCTGTAGTTCACCGCTAAGTGCCACGGCAGGCTGAAGTTGATCCGTGCGCCTTTACTGGGGTCGGCTTCTTCCACCACTTGCTGATCGTTGTTCGTATTGGCGGTTGGCACCTGGCCGTAGCGTTTGCTCTTCAGGTCGAAACCCACCGCCACGTTGGTGAAGGTCATGCGCGCGAGCCGTCCTGTTACCGATCGCTCGCTGCGATCGATGCGTTGCCCTTGTTGATTAACGGCATACGGGTCAAAAAGGCTTAGGAAGTTCACATTGATCTTGTTGAAGAAGGAGGTACGCGCGGAAAAGTTAACGGGAGACCAGCGCAGCGAATCCTGGAGAAAGTCATAGTTCGTCGTAAGACCTACGAAATCAAAAAGTTTGATCTTCTTCAGTTGCACCGCATCAGTAACGGCAGCGCTATCGGACATGGCTTTGCGATCGCGCACCTTGGCTTCCAGGTTCTGTATCAAGCCCAGATTCATACTGCCACTCTCGCCCGCCGCAGGTTTGCCATAGATGCCGATGTCGAAAGGCGAATAGGAGGTGGTTGCTCCATCGGAGCCAAAGGGTCCTTCGATCTGTGTGCTTCCATCGGGCCGGTAGTTGAACCCGACACTCGGCGTTAACACATGCCGTATCGCTTTTAACCGATCGCCCCGGAAGGTGTACATGCCATAGAACTTACTGGTGAGGGTTGCACCAGCGCTCCATTCACAAGCCCTTCGGAATTCGTTCACCGTGTCGGTACGCGTACTGTTGGTCTCCGGGTCATAGGTTTTACGCAAGGCATCGAAGTACCAACGGTCGGTGACCCGGAATTCCGGGTTCAGCGAAACGATCTTGTTCTTCAAGGTGGTCGAAACCGCTGCGGTGTGCCGAACGCCATTGCGCATGCTCTGGCCCAGGCGAGAGAGATTGCCAAAGGAGAGTTGCTGTTCGGTGGCGGAGAGCCGGTTATCGAAGTTGGTGGTGTAGTTCACCCCGATCTGGTCATAAAAGCGCGGGGGAGCGCCGGCTGGTCGCAGTTGTTGGAAAGGGAAGATGCGCTGCAGGTTGAAGGTGACCGAGGGAAGCGTGAAATCGAACGTGCGGGTCAGCGTGTTCTGGCTGTGGCGTAGGTTGGTGGTGAGCGAATAGGGTTTACCCGGCCAGCTGTGCGACCACGTGATGTTGCTCTGGAAGGTGTTGCTCAGGTAATTCTGGGTGCTGCTGTTGAAGTTGTTGGTGAAATTCTGGCTACTCCCCACGTTCACGCTTGCGCTGAAGCGATCGGTCAAGCTGGCCTTGGGGTCCACCTGATGCGCCCAGCGGATGAAGAAGGTCCGCTGCCGGGAGAAATCGGGGAATTCCGGATCGCTGTTCAGTAACGTGCTGTAGCTCAGATCCACATTGCCGTTGTAGCGGTATCGGCTGCGGTAGTTGCTACCAGCACGCAACGACCAGCTGCCGCGGCTATAGATATCACCGGTCAATTGCAGGTCGGCATGATCGCTCAACGGCATATACCAGCCGCCATTCAGCAGATAATACCCACGGGTTTGATCATTGCCCCAAAGCGGGATCAGTACGCCGCTGGATCCACCTTTGGCGTTGGGGAACATACCGAACGGCAGGGCTAATGGAGCAGGTACTTTACCGAATTTCATCAACGCCGGCCCTGCCACGATCTTGTCATCCGGTACCACGATCATGCGGCTTACTTGGAAGTGGTAGTGCGGTTTGGGTCGATCGCACGTGGTGATCATGCCGCCTTTGCTGTGTACCTCTCCATTGGCCAGACGTTTGCTCAGTTTGGCCGATACCCAGGTCTCTTGCTCCTGTGTGCGAACCTGGCGGATAAGCCCTTGCTTGCTCGTGAAGTTGTAGCGAATGCTATCCGCACTGATGGTATGGCCGTCTTGAACGAATTGGGGTTTTCCACTTATGACCCCGCTGCTATCCGGCGCACCAAAAGCCTGCGCTTCTTCGTTCTTGAAACTGAAGATGATGCGGTCGGCGGTCAGCTCCACATCGCCATACTTCACTGTTGAAGCACCAAAGAGGTATACCGTTTGCGATGCCAGATCGTACCGCATGCTATCCCGCGCTCCATACGTGACCTCGCTCTCCAGGGTCTGGCCGAATGATGGCAAGAGGCAGCAAGTGAACAGGAATGTGATGAAAACTGCACCGATCGCGGAACTCCGCTGCCTGCACCACCACCTAGTTTCGCGCCGCAAGGGCATGGAGCAACGCGTTTCCGACATCGACAGTGTGGTTCGCCGTTCGGCGGGGCCGAAAAGTACGCATGTGCTGGGGGAGCGCAGGACCCGTTCCATTTACCGCCGAGGTGTTGGGTTGCTCGATCTGCGGTGTTTTGCATGGAAGAGCAGCGTTCGGTTTTCAGTTGTCCGGCTCCGCGATGGGATGCAGAGGGCGATGAATGCGAGCATCGCGGCCTCAGCAATGATCTTCCCGAACAGCCTCCCAACAGCCAACCGAGAACCCACCGCCATACTAAAGCCCGAGCTGAAGAACGCAGCCATGGTCGTCTTGTTGTTCGCGCTGACGAACCTCGCCCAAGCGCAAACACCGGGCCGTGATCCCGATCGCATACGCACCATTGTGCTCGATGCCGGTCATGGTGGCAAGGATCCTGGCAACCTGGGCACGGGCCGTTTCAAGACCACGGAGAAGCATGTGGCGCTCAATGTCGCCAAGCTGGTTGGTAAGTACATCAACGAGGCCTATCCCGACGTGAAGGTCATCTACACCCGCGACGACGATACCTTCGTGGAACTCATGGAGCGTTGCGAGATCGCGAACAAGGCCAAGGCGGACGTTTTTATCAGCATCCACTGCAACGCCAACGAGAGCAAAGACCCGCATGGTTGTGAGACCTATGCCATGGGCTTGCACAAGACGCAGGCCAACATGCGGGTGGCGCAGAAGGAGAACGAGGCCATACTCTTGGAAGTGGGCCACGAATTGAAATACGATGGGTACGACCCCAAAGATCCAGAGAGCATCATCGCCCTCAGCCTCCGACAGAACACTCATTTGGACCAAAGCCTCTTGTTGAGCGACCTGATCCAGAAACAGTTCAAGCTTCGTGTTGGTCGCCCGGATCGTGGAGTGAAACAGGCCGGTTTCATCGTGATCAGCTACACCACCATGCCGAGTGTTCTGGTGGAACTGGGCTTCCTTACCAACCAGGTCGAAGAGGATTATCTGCAAGGTGAAAAGGGCCAGGATCTTATGGCCTCGGCCATCTTCCGGGCGTTCAAGGAGTATAAAGCACACGTAGAAGGAAGTGCCTCATCGCCCCCTGGAAATGATGCTCTGGTCGTGAAACCCGACACCGCCAAAAAAGAACCCGTTGTTCAAAAAGAACCTACAGCTGTTGCGGCGTCGAACTCCATCGTCTTCAAAGTACAGATCGCCACAAGTTCGAAACGCATCGAGTTGAAGGCGAAGAATTTCAATGGGCTGGAAGGCGTGAAAGAGGATCAGGGCGAAGGTTTGTACAAGTACACGGTGGGCGCAGAACCTACCTTGGCCGAAGCCCGCAAACTGCAGCAAGCATGCCGCCAGAAAGGGTACGAAGGCTGTTTCATCGTCGCATTTCAGAGCGGGAAACGGATCGGACTGCAAGAAGCACTTAAATTAGCCCAAGCCCAATAGGGCGCCCTTGGATGAAGATCAAACGGGAGTACTCCATCGCCATCTTGGTCTTGGGAGGTTTTGGGCTGCTCATTTTCGGTGTCAACTTCCTCAAGGGGTTGGACCTGTTCCAGAAGCGCAACGTGTACCATGCGGTATACGCCAATGTATCGGGTATCACCGGGGCAAGTCCGGTCTACTACAACGGCTTCAAAGTAGGGCAGGTCATTGGTACCAAGCTCGTTGACGACGGCAGTGGCCATATCGCCATCAGTTTTCAAATGAACGAAAAGCGCCTAGCCCTGCCCAAGGATACCAAGGTGCAGATCTACAGTGCCGATCTCTTCTCGCGTGCACTCCAATTGGTCCTTGGTACAAGTAGCGAACTGGCGCAGGCCGGCGATACCCTTATGGGCGATGCCCAGCTAAGCCTTACTGACGCCGTGGGCCAGCAGATCGATCCATTGAAGGCCAAAGCGGAGGGCATGCTCGCCTCGGTGGATTCCGTGCTCAACGCCTTTCAAATGATGTTGAACAAGAAGACCGTAGGCGACATTGATAGCAGCTTCACCAACATTCGCAAGGCGTTGGAAAGCCTAAGCCGCACCGCCGAACGGCTCGATCAACTCGTAGCGGCGGAAAGCAACACGCTCACCAGCACTCTGCACAACATGGAGACCGTGAGTGCCACCCTGGCGCGCAACAGCGACGAGATGGACCACATCTTCACCAACCTCGATACCCTAAGTGCAGAATTGGCCAAAGGGCGTATGCGCACCATCCTCAACGAAATGGCCATTACATCCGCAGAATTGAAAAAACTCTCCGCAGGGATCAACAACGGCGAGGGCACCATGGGTAAATTGATGAAGGACGACAGCCTCTACAATAACCTGAACAGCGCGACCGCCGAGTTGGACCTGCTTTTGGAGGACTTTCGAACGAACCCGAACCGGTACTTCTCTGTTTTTGGCAAGAAGGACCGTTTGCCCAAGTTGAGCGACGCGGACATTGTGCGGATCGGCAAGGTGTTGGACGAGGAAAAGAAGTAGTGGACCATGGGCATCGGCAGCATCGTATTCATCATCTTGGTCGTCGCAGCATCATGGCTCTTCGCGCGGAACATCCGCAAGGTGGCGCGGAACATCCATCTCGGCCGTCCCGAAGTGATCAACGATCGCACGAGCGAACGCTGGTCGCTTATGGCGCGTGTGGCCTTGGGTCAAAGCAAAATGGTGGTGCGCCCCATTGCTGGCTTCCTTCACGTCATCGTCTACGCCGGTTTCGTCATCATCAACATCGAAGTGCTGGAGATCATCATTGATGGCATCTTCGGCACGCACCGGGTACTGTCTTTCATGGGTGGTTTCTACGACTTCCTCATCGGTAGTTTCGAGTGGCTCGCGCTTGGTGTTTGGGTGGCCTGCGTCATCTTCCTGATCCGCCGCAATACCATCAAATTGAAGCGTTTTGTGATGAAGGAACTCGATGGCTGGCCACGCTCCGATGCCAACCTCATCCTCGGTATTGAGATCGCTTTGATGAGCGCCTTCTTGTTGATGAACGCTGCGGACTGGTCCTTACAGCAACGTGGCGAGCCACACTACATCGTGGCTGGTGCATTCCCGGTGAGCAAGATCATCGCCAGCGCATTGTCCACTTTTTCCATTGCGTCATTGATCCTCATTGAGCGCGTTTGCTGGTGGTTACACATCATCGGCATCCTCGCCTTCCTCAACTATTTACCCATCAGCAAGCACCTGCATATCCTGTTGGCCTTCCCCAACGTGTGGTACAGCAAGTTGCAGCCGATGGCGGAGATGGTGAACATGGAGCGCGTTACCGGTGAAGTGAAGAGCATGTTGGATCCGAGTATTCCCCCTCCAGTGCCAGCCGCACCGAGGTCTGTGGCGGGTTACGACGTGCCCGAACGCTTCGGGGCCAAGGATGTCTTCGACCTCAGTTGGAAAGGCCTGATGGATGCGTACAGTTGTACAGAGTGCGGGCGGTGTACGAGCGAGTGTCCAGCCAATCTCACCGGCAAATTATTGAGCCCACGCAAGATCATGATGGACACCCGTGATCGCCTCGAAGAGGTGGGCAAGGCGATCGACGTGAAAGGCAAATGGGAGGATGATGGCAAGAGCCTTCACAGCCGCATCAGCGAAGAAGAGTTGTGGGCCTGCACCACCTGCAACGCCTGCATCCAGGCCTGCCCGGTCAACATCGATCCGGTCAACATCATCATGGAGATGCGTCGCTACCTGGTGATGGAACAAAGCAAGACCCGCCCGGCCCTCACCGGCATGTTCAACAACGTGGAGAACAACGGCGCACCTTGGGCGTTCGGACCGGATAAACGAATGGATTGGACGGAGGGTTAGTTGTTAGTTACTGGTTGTCAGTTGTTAGGCTCCTTGGTGATGGCAGTTGTAAGTTGTTGGTCTCCTTGGTGTAGAGCAGTTGTCAGTTGGTGGTTGTCAGTTGTTAGGCTCCGTGGTGGTCCTGCTGATGGGGCGAGGGCAACACGTCGGACATTCTCCTTCTCCATTCTCCATTCTCCATTCGCCATTCTCCATCCTCCATCCTCCATTCTCCATTCTCCATTCTCCATTCTCCATTCTCCATCCTCCATCCTCCATCCTCCATTCTCCATCCTCCATTCGTCATTCGCCATCCTCCATCCTCCATCCTCCATCCTCCATTCTCCATTCTCCATTCTCCATTCTCCATTCGCCATTC
>Ga0209490_10003690_pt1 | contig 14272 bp, 12 predicted proteins | sample MAT06_FD_187209 | JGI IMG/M metagenome (GOLD analysis project Ga0209490, IMG submission 187209) | Freshwater microbial communities from Lake Fryxell liftoff mats and glacier meltwater in Antarctica - MAT-06 (SPAdes) (version 2) | ecosystem: Environmental > Aquatic > Freshwater > Ice > Liftoff...
TGCCTCAATTCGACATTGCCGTGGTCATCGTCGGCGTCAACGATATCACCAACAACGTGCCTATTGGCCACGCCTTGCGCGCGCGCAACCGTATCGTCCGCCTATTGCGGGCGGACACCGGCGTGGGACACATTTTGTTTCCGGGCTTACCCGCTGTGGAACGCTTTCCACTGCTTCCACAGCCGCTGGCGTGGTACGGGGGCGCGCAGGCGCGGCGTAACAATGGCCTACAGGCACGCTGGGCGTCGCACGCACGCCGCGCCGACTTCGTGTCCCATCTGCCGATGGCTGGGTTTACGCACCCCAAGCTCATGGCCGATGACGGCTTTCACCCCTCGCCAATCCTGTATACGATGGTGGCGGCACATTTTGCGAAGCATCTTGCGTTGAAAGTTAGCGCCGCTACCGATTAGGGCTTTACCCCTCCGGCCCTAGGCCACCGCGATGGCTTGGCAGGCGTTTGCATCGATCTGACTTTCTTCGCGGGCGGTGAGTCCTTAGAGTGGCCGGAGCTGTTCGGAGATCCTTTCGGGAACCACTGTGCCTCTACACTCGACCAATATTTTGAAAAACGCGACAACGAGCCGGTGTGCGTCGCAAACGCAGACGCTTCCACGAACTCAATCCTGACGGTTTTGAGTGTGGCGAGCCAGGCTTGAATATCGGTGTTCGGCGTGGATTGTGTGACCACATGCGTTTCGCGTTGTGGCGCAGAATCGGCCAATTTAAACGCGGCAACCACATCGACAAGCGTTCCCTTGAATACCCGTACCGCCGGGATAGAAGAGAGCGCATCGGCGATGAACTGTAAACGTCGTCTCCGCCATCCCTGTTGGGCGATAAACGCTGGATCAAATACAAAAACACGTGGCAGATTTGCGTGCGCCTCAAATATCGGCAGTCCTGCATTCAGCATCTCATCGTGGATCAGCAGAAGCTTCATGGCGTCGCTACCGTTACGAAGAGTTTCGCGTGAAGCGTTTCGTAGCTTGCTTCAAACGGGCACGAGTTGCGATTTGCACAGTCTTTGCAAATCTCGCCACGCGTATATTTTTCGAGATTTTCGCGGTTGAAAATGTAGGGCTTTGACGAAAAGGTCGATGCGATCCATTGCCACGAAAGCGTATTGCTCGCGCGGTCGCCGTCGAGTAACTCACCGTAATACCAATCCGCCGCCGCCCGCCAATCCACTTTGCGGTGATGCACGACATAGCTCGCAAACCACATGCGCGCATGATTGTGCACATAGCCGTTTTCGGTCAGGTCGCGCGCAAAGCGATCCATGCACGCCAGCCCGGTGCGCGCTTCGCGAATATCATCTGGCAACGGCAAATCACCGAGCGCTACTTTAGGCGCTTCAATCGCCGCGTGAATGCCGGCGCCGCGGTCAGCCCACACGCGTCGCCAATAGTCGCGCCAAGCAAGTTCAAACACGAATTTGTGTGCGCCCGCGCGGTATTGCGTGATTGCCCAGCGCGCCGCTTCGTTCAGTGTGAGCACGCCATGCCGGAAATAGGGCGACAAACGCGAGACGTTGCCATCAAGGTAGTTGCGTGTGCGTGCATAAGCGGGCGCATCGACGTTCGTGAGCGCAGCAAGAGCGGCTTCACGTGTGCCGTCCCATTCACAGTCTGTTCCCGGAATATCGGGAAACAGCTCTCGTATCTGCTGATAGCGCGCGTCACGATCTGCTGCCAACGTAAATTCTACGACCGCGGTTTTCACGACCGTCGCTGTCGCGATCAAAGCGCATCCAGGTTGTTCAGCATGCGTTTCGCCTCAACACGGATGGCGGCGCGCTCGTCGTCGCTTAGCCTCAATAAATTGTTCACCATCAGTGCCGTGCGTGGGTTGTGCGCGAAAGTCTCGACGTGTTTGTCGAGAAAGTGCCAATACAGCGTTGTCACTGGACACGCATTTGCGCCGGTTTTCACGTCTGGTTGATAGCGGCAGCCGCTGCAGTAGTTGCTCATTCGCTTCACATAAGCACCGCTCGCGACATACGGCTTACTGGTGAAGCGTCCACCGTTTGCAAATAGCGCCATGCCGGCCGTGTTCGGCAGCTCGACCCATTCGACTGCATCCACGTACACGGCCAGATACCAATCGCAAAGCGCCTGCGGGAGAATCTCGGCGGTGACACCAAACATACCCGTAATCATCAAGCGTTGGATATGATGCGCATAACCATATTGCATGGTTTGCGCGATTACGTGACGCATGCAGTTCATTTGCGTGTTGCCCGTCCAGTACCAGTCAGGCAGCTTGTTTTGGTGGTCAAAGTGGTTGGCGCGTTTGAGTGCGTCGCCATCTAGAAAATAGACGCCACGGATGAATTCGCGCCAACCTAGAATCTGCCGGATAAATCCTTCCGCGCTTGCAAGATCAATCGCGCCCTCACGGTAGGCGGACTCCGCCTTGGCAACGACCTCGCGCGGGCTGATGAGTTTTAGATTCAGGCTGCTAGACAACAATGCGTGCCAGCCGAACGGCATGGTCGTCCACATGGCGTCCTGATGCGGCCCGAACTGCGGCAAACGATTCACGACAAAATCATCGAGCGCGGCAAGGGCCTCGTGTCGCGTCACGGGCCAGTTAAAGTTAGCGGTGGTGCCCGGGTGCGATGCGAATTGTGATTCGACAAGCGCGAGCACTTCTTTCGTGATCGCATCGTGCGCAAATACCGGTGGCACCGGCACATCTTTAGGGCCACCCTTACCGAAGCTTTTGCGGTTCTTGGCGTCGTAGTTCCATTCGCCGCCGACTGGCTTGGCGCCATCCTTATGGCCTTCCATCAGCACGCCGGTCTTGCGGCGCATGTCGCGGTAGAAGAATTCCATGCGCAGCGTTTTGGTCTTGCCGGCCCACCGAGCGAAGTCTGCTTTCGAACTCAAGAAGTGCGTGTCTATTCGGATTGCAAGCGGGCAAGCGTGTGTGTCGCACAGTTGCGTGATGGCGGCCTCGACGCGGCGATCGCCAGGTTCAACAACAATCAGCTTTTGCGGCCTCTCGGCGACAATCGTCGCGGCTAATCCATGCGCAAGCGTTGCATCGTTGTCTGCCCCAAGTGCGCGGTACAACACTCGAATTTTCTTTTTGCGCAGCGCATCGGCGAAGTGACGCATGGCAGAAAGAAACAGGGCGGTGCGCGCCTTGTGCGACCAGACGTGAGTGGATTCTTCGATCGCCTCGATCATCACGACCTTATCCTGTTGCACATCGAATTGGTCAAATGCCGACGATTCAAAGTCCAGTTGGTCGCCGAGAATCAGTACAAGATTGCGCATCCTATTGGATCTCGCCCGGTAACGCCTTCACTGCACGGCGACACTTTTCGGAGCAGTACTGAACGTCCGCCCAATTTTTGGCCCACGCCTTGCGCCACGTCATTTCGCGACGACATACGCTGCAAGGCTTGCTCGGCAGATGGGCTTTGTTGCCTTTGAATCCCGCGGGTGGATGCTTGCTTGCCATGCGGCGTTCTCCTGCGTGCTTCGGCGCGGGCTACTTGACCATTGGTCGTATAGCGGTGAAGCCGCCATCAATGGTCCAGATTTGGCCGGTCGTGCGCCGTGCTGCGTCCGACAGGAGCCAGGACATGATGTCTGCGATTTCATCCGCGCTGCCGATGCTGCCGAGCGGGTATTGCTTTGCGCTTGCCTCGCGCAGCGCAGGGGACCCGAGAAATTTGGCTGCCGCTGGTGTATCCATCAGGCCCGGCGCAACGGCATTGACGCGAATGCCTGCGCTCGCGTAGGTCGCGGCGGCGGCGCGCACCATCGCCTCCAGCCCGCCCTTGGCAGCCGCGACCGCTTCATGATTGGCAATACCAATTTGCGCGGCGACCGTGGAGACGAAGCACAGCGCGGCACCTTGATTGGCCGCCTTCGCCGCCGAGGTGATGGCGGAGAGCATAAAAAACGCGCTATCCAGATTTGCCCGCATGACGTCGCGGTACTGCAGCTCTGTAGTACGCGCCGCCGGTGCGAGCACGATATTGCCAACGCAATGCGCAAACTGTGTCGGTGTGCCAAGCGCAGCGACGCATTCGGCGACGGCTGCGGCGGCGCCCGCGTGTTCACCCACGTCTGCCACAATTTGTACGTGTGCCGCACCGTAGACTTGAGCGAGCCGCTCGCGGTCGCGTCCGACGACGGCGATGCGCGTTTCGGGGTGCTCAGCGATTATTTTGCGCACGAGTGCTTGGCCGAGGCCACCGGCTGCGCCAGTGACGAGAAGAATATGCGGTATTGCTGGATTCATTTTTTGCTCTGCTTGATTGTGGGCTTGTTGTGCATCAGGGTTTGAGGCGTTAGACGCTAGCGCAGTCACATTGTCGCGGGCGATTAGCGCTTCGCCGAGTGGCGCGGAAGCGGCCGTACGCAAGGGACAATTCGCGCTGCACGGAGGTAAATACAAAGCGTATGTGGAGTGACAGTATCAGCCGTATTTGGTTGCCTACAAGTATGAATGCATTGTCCTTGCGCGCCCTTATACAAAAGCGTTTCACCGCGTGGTCCGCTGGGGCCGGTAAAGTACGTTCTTTGGAGAAACGTATGCCAGAAGGGCCTGAGATTTTCCGCGCGGCGCGCGCGTTGCACCAGGCGGTCGCAAACCAGCCCATTCGCCTTGTGCTGTCTTATCCGAAGTTACGCTCACGTTCAACGGTGCTTGCCGGGGTGCCCATCGTCCGTGTGCGTGCGCGAAGCAAAGCCATCCTCACAGAGTTTGCCGACGGGACGGTGCTGTACTCGCACAATCAGCTCTACGGTGAATGGCGTATTCACGCGCATGACGAACCGCTTGCCACACGCCAAGTACGCCTCATCATTGAAACCGAAAACGCGCGCGCAGTGCTCTACAGCGCAACCGATTTGGCTTGGCTACGAGCTGGTGAAGAAGACAGGCATTCCTACATCGCAAAGCTTGGTCCCGAAGTGCTGAATGGTGAAGTCACCGCGAAAATGCTAGCGGCGCGGCTCGCCGAATTTCCGGGGCGTATCGTCGCCGCTGCGCTGCTCGATCAAAACGTCGTCGCCGGATTGGGCAATTATCTGCGCGCCGATATTCTGTTCGTCGCAGGCGTTGATCCACGCACACGAATCGCGCAGCTTGCGCCGGCAGCGCTGTTGAGAATTGCCAACGCCTGCAAGAAACTCACCGCGCGTAGCGTTAACCAGTGCGGGGTGGTTCGCCCGTTGGCGGAATACATTGCATCCCATCAAAATAAGGCGAACCATCAGACACGTGATGGTAACGCGTATGAAGCATCACGGTTCTACGTTTACAACCGCGAGGGGAAGGCGTGTTGGACGTGTGGTGCAAAAATTCGGCGCGTGTCGCAGGCTGGAAGAGGGCTGTTCTTCTGCGAGGTGTGCCAAGACGCGTGACGGTTTTTTGCGCAGGAGAATGGATTGGCTCCCCGCCTTCGCGGGGACGGGTGCTAGTTGGTGGCCGCTGCCGCTATCGCTGCTGAAAAAAGTTCCCCCACTAACCCGCGAAGAAATCCTTGACCTTATCCATAAAGCCCTTGGCGCGCGGGTTGTGTTTATCGCCATCCTTGATATTGATCTCTTCGAGTTCTCGCAAGAGTTCTTTCTGACGATCGGTGAGACGTACCGGTGTCTCGATCATCACGTGGCACATCAAGTCGCCATGGGATGTTTGACGAATGGGCTTGATGCCTTTGCCACGCAGGCGGAATACTTGGCCGGACTGGGTCTCGGCCGGAATCTTGATTTTTGCTTCGCCGTCGAGTGTCGGGATGCTGATCTCGGCACCGAGTGCGGCGACGGTAAACGAAATCGGCATTTCGCAATGCAAGTCCGCACCATCACGCTGAAAGACGTTGTGCGCCTTAAGTTGAACGACGACATACAGGTCGCCCGGTGGACCGCCGTTAACGCCCGCTTCGCCTTCGCCGGTCAAGCGGATTCGATCACCGTCATCGACGCCTGCGGGAATTTTTACCGACAGTGTTTTGTGCTTTTTGACGCGACCAACACCGTCACACGCGGTACATGGCTCGGGGATCACTTTGCCGGTGCCGTGACAGGTCGGGCAGGTTTGCTGGATCGAGAAAAAACCTTGTTGCATGCGCACCTGACCGGAGCCGCCGCAGGTGTGACAGGTCTTGGCCTTCGTTCCCGGCTTGGCGCCGGTGCCATTACAGACTTCACATTCTTCCAGCGCCGGAATGCGGATCTTGGTTTCGGTGCCGCGTGCGGCTTGCTCGAGGGTGATCTCCATGTTGTAGCGCAGATCCGAGCCGCGATACACCTGCTGCCCGCCGCCGCCGCGACGACCGCCGCTGCCACCGAATATCTCGCCAAAAATGTCGCCAAACGCTTCCGAGAAACCGCCCGCGTCGCCGCCAAAGCCGCCCGGCCCGCCGCCGCCCATCTGCGGATTGACGCCGGCGTGGCCGTAGGCGTCGTAGGCGCGGCGCTTTTCCGGTTCCGAGAGGATCTCGTAGGCTTCCTTCGCTTCCTTGAATTTGTCTTCGGCTTCCTTGCTGTCCGGATTACGATCGGGGTGAAACTTCATCGCCAGTTTGCGATAGGACTTCTTGATGTCGTCGTCGGACGCATCGCGATTGACGGCAAGGATTTCGTAAAGGTCGCGTTTAGATGCCATGATTTATTGGGTGATGAGTGAGAGGCGAAGGGTCGGGGATAAACAGAGAGGTGCTGGGTGCGAGACATTGATGCTGGTGGGGCCAATAACAAAAGGGGTAAGGACTCCTCCTCACCCCTCTCGTCTTTTACCGCACGGCGCTACTTCTTGTCTTTCACCTCGGTGAATTCGGCGTCAACGACATTACCCATATCTTTTTCTTTTGCCGGTGCCTCGTTGCCACCCGGCGCACCACCGCCCATGCCGCCAGTCGGTCCCTGCGCACCGGCGTCAGCCTGCGCTTTGGCCTGCAGGTCGGCGTACATCTTCTCGCCGAGCTTTTGCGAGGCCTTGCCGAGCGCTTCGGTCTTGGCCGTGATGGCGTCTTTGTCGTTGCCTTTCAGGGCCTCTTCCAGATCCTTACTGGCGGCCTCAATCGCATCCTTCTCAGCGGCATCGATCTTGTCGCCGTACTCTTCGAGCGACTTCTTGGTTTCATGCACCAGCGCATCGCCGGTGTTGCGCGCGGTCACCAGCTCCAATACCTTCTTGTCCTCTTCGGCGTTGGCTTCTGCATCCTTCACCATGCGCTGGATTTCTTCTTCCGTCAGACCCGAGTTGGCTTTGATGGTGATTTTGTTTTCCTTGCCGGTGGCCTTGTCTTTCGCCGACACATGCATGATGCCGTTGGCGTCGATATCAAACTGCACTTCAATCTGCGGCTGACCACGGCGCGATGGCGGAATCCCCTCAAGGTTGAACTGGCCTAGCGACTTGTTACCGGTTGCCAATTCGCGTTCGCCCTGCAACACGTGGATGGTTACGGCGGATTGATTGTCGTCGGCGGTCGAGAATACCTGTGAGGCCTTGGTGGGAACCGTGGTGTTCTTCTTGATCAGCTTGGTCGATACGCCACCAAGTGTTTCAATGCCAAGTGAGAGCGGCGTCACGTCGAGCAACAATACGTCTTTGACGTCACCTTTCAGCACACCACCCTGAATAGCGGCACCGACGGCAACCGCCTCGTCCGGGTTCACGTCCTTGCGTGGCTCTTTGCCGAAGATCTCTTTGACCTTTTCTTGGACTTTCGGCATGCGGGTTTGCCCGCCGACCAGAATCACGTCGGAAATGTCCTCGATCTTCACGCCTGCGTCCTTGATGGCGATGCGGCACGGCTCGATGGTGCGCTCGATCAATTCATCGACCAGCGACTCAAACTTGGCGCGGGTGATCTTCACCAGCAAGTGCTTAGGGCCGCTGGCATCGGCCGTTACGTACGGCAGATTCACCTCGGTTTGCTGGGCCGATGACAACTCGATCTTGGCCTTTTCAGCGGCTTCCTTGAGGCGTTGCAGCGCCAGCACGTCCTTCCTCAGATCGATGCCTTGATCTTTCTTGAATTCGTCGCACAGGTAGTCCATCAGGCGTTGGTCGAAGTCTTCACCACCGAGGAACGTATCGCCGTTGGTCGAGAGTACTTCAAACTGATGCTCGCCTTCGACCGACGCGATTTCAATGATCGAGACGTCAAACGTGCCGCCACCCAAGTCATAGACGGCGATCTTGCGATCGCCTTCTTTCTTGTCCATGCCGAACGCGAGTGCGGCGGCAGTCGGCTCGTTGATGATGCGCTTCACATCCAGACCGGCTATGCGTCCAGCGTCTTTGGTTGCCTGACGTTGTGCGTCGTTGAAGTAGGCCGGTACTGTGATGACGGCTTCGGTCACTTCTTCGCCGAGATAATCCTCAGCGGTTTTTTTCATTTTGCGCAGGACTTCGGATGATATTTGCGGCGGCGCCATTTTCTTGCCGCGCACTTCAACCCATGCGTCGCCGTTGTCGTTTTTGACGATGGCGTAGGGCATCAGGCCGATGTCTTTTTGCACTTCTTTTTCATCGAATTTCCGCCCAATCAAGCGCTTGACTGCGAATAGCGTGTTTTTTGGGTTGGTGACCGCCTGGCGCTTCGCCGACGCGCCGACCAGCACCTCGCCGTCTTCCTGGTAAGCAACAATCGACGGTGTCGTGCGTGCACCTTCGGCGTTTTCAATAACCTTCGGTTGGCCGGCTTCCATGATGGCCACGCACGAGTTCGTGGTGCCCAAGTCAATTCCAATGATTCTTCCCATGTCGGTTCCTTAGTACGGTGAGTTCTGAATGTTCATTAGCTGGGGACGGCGGCCCGATGTTCAAGGTTTTGGGCCGCATTCAAATCAGCCAAGCGGGCCAGACGCCGGCCACGCGGTGATCGTCGCGGTTGCTCGCTGGCGATTAGTTAAGCCTCGCGCGGCTTGGCCACGGCGACCAGCGCCGGACGCAGGACGCGCTCGTGTAGCGTGTAGCCCTTTTGCATCACCGAAACGACTGTGTTGGGTTCCTGATCAGACTCGACCGCAGCGATCGCCTGATGGCGTGTCGGGTCGAACTTTTGCCCGAGCGGGTCAACTTCCTGGATGGAGAATTTTTCGAATACCGATGCCAGTTGGCGCGCGGTGAGTTCAACGCCTTGCTTGTAGGCATCCACCGACGGCGTTTCGACCTTCACGGCAGCGTCAAGGCTGTCCTTGACGGCGACGAGGGCGTCGGCCATTTTTTCCACGCCGTATTTTTGTGCCTTGAGCACGTCTTCAGCGGATCGGCGGCGGATGTTCTCGGTCTCGGCCTTGGCGCGCAGCCATTCGTCTTTCGCGTTGGCCACCGCCGCGTCAGCGGCAGCGAGTTTGATCGTCAAATCGGCAAGCGAATCCGCTGGCGGGGTTGCCGCCGTGCCGGTGTTGGATAGATCGAGGTCGTCTTGCGCTTGTGCTTGCGCATTTTCTGGTGCTTGCGTCATCCCAAATCCCCTGAAAAATCAATGTCATGCGGGTAATTTGGGTCGACTAGGCCGATTTCAACCCTCGAGCGGGCAAGAAACCCGGCAAATCCGCCGCCGGTCGGGCGGTTTTGTCAGGCGGTTTTTTTACCACCGCCGTCCGTGACCAGCCAATTGACCAGCAGGGTGATGACCGAGTACATCAGTGAGCCAATCAGCGCCGCCATGAAGCCGCTGACGGTGAAGCCGTTCACGACTTCAGCAACAAACCAGAACAGGAAGGCGTTGATGACGAAGATGAATAGACCCATGGTCAGCAGCGTGACGGGCAGGGTGAGCAAAATCAGGATCGGTCGAATCACGGCGTTGACCAGTCCCAACACCAGCGCGGCGATCAGGGCGGCGAAAATACCGTCGACCTGAACACCCGAATAGAGATACGCCACGGCGAGCAGACCGAGCGCGTTGATACACCAACGAAGGAGGATTCTCATGTCACATTCCTGTCCAAGTTTGAACAAGCATAATAGCGCGCGGTCACTCCACGCGAGGTGGACTCTGTCACGCTGACTGTAAAGCGCGCTGGAATGTCCGGCGCCGACTACGTGCAAAAGGTTAAAGATGTCTGTTCACCAAGCTGGCAAGCGCGTCTCCGTCCCCGATCTTCGCCGTATGAAGGCCGTCAGCAAGGTCGTCATGCTGACTGCCTACACCAAGCCGATGGCGCAGCTGCTTGATCCACACTGCGACGTGCTGCTGGTGGGCGACTCGGTTGCCATGGTGGTGTACGGGATGGACAGCACCTTGGCAGTCTCGTTGGACACGATGATCGCGCACACCCAAGCGGTCATGCGCGGTTCGTCGCATGCGATGGTGATGCTCGACATGCCGTTTGGCAGCTATCAGGAATCCAAAGAGCAGGCCTATCGTAACTGCGCACGTGCGCTGGCCGAGTCGGGCTGTCAGGCACTTAAGTTGGAGGGTGGTGCGGAGTTGGTCGAAACGGTTGCGTTTCTCGCCGCCCGCGGTATTCCGGTCATGCCGCACATTGGCTTGATGCCACAGCGCGTCAATGAAATGGGCGGCTTCAAGGCGCAGGGGCGCGAGGCCGACGCGGCCGAAAAATGGATCGCAATCGCCCGGCAGTTTGAGTCAGCCGGCGCGTTTGGGCTGTTGATTGAAGGAACCGTCGAGCCGGTTGCGCGCGCGGTCACCGAGGCCGTCACGGTTCCCGTCATCGGCATTGGCGCTTCTCCCGCCTGCGACGGACAGGTGCTGGTGACCGAAGACGTGATCGGTATGTTCAACGACTTTCAACCGCGCTTCGCCAAGCGCTATGCCGACGTTGGCGCTGAAGTCACAAAAGCGGCCGCCGCTTACGCCGCCGACGTCCGGAGTGGCGCGTTTCCAGGACTGGAACATTGCTTCGGCGTGAAGCGCTAGCGCCCAATTGGCGGCAATCGCCCGTTAACCGCGCGTAAACAGCCGCTTTTCTTGCCATACACAAGGTTATTTTCTGCCAAACTCCTTTATTGACGGTCTATTTGGAGCCTTTTTGCCTGAAAGTGCCCGTCGTTATTGGGGTTTGCCTTTCGCCTGTTGTTGCGCGAGTTAACCCCCGATTGATTCGCTGGCGGTTTGCACGCAGTCTGTGCGACGCCATGGCCTTCGGCTAGACTTGCCCAACATACTGAATAGAGAGCGGTCGCACTACCTCATGTCCAAGCACGCCAAACTGATCAACGAGGTAAGGGAAACCTTGGCCAAGGAGTTCTCCGGCCGTTTGGCCGAGGCTGCTCAAGACGTCGCGGCCGCATTGACCGAGGTGGCGAACGAGACCGCTGACGCGGACATGAAGCGCGCCATTCTTGGCGCGCGCGAAGTCTGGGAATCGCGCTTGCTCGAATGGGAGCCCGCCATTCGAGCCGATTTCGTCAAGCGCTTCGATGAAAAAATCAGCGGCGAGGACGACAAGCTATCGAAGACGATGACCTTCTCGGCTGACTCGCTGACGCTGGTTGGCGACGAGGAAGTCCGCGAAGATATCCTGCTCGGCAATGTGGCCAAACATCTCAAAGACAAATGTGATTACGAGCTGTTCGCGCTGACCAAGCGCCTGGAATCGCTGCTTGAGGTGACTGCGCTTGACGAAAAACGCAATCCCGTTTGGCCGCGCATATTTTGTCGCGCGTTTCTCGCCGGGCTGACGGCGGTCGACGCGAATCTGTCCCAGCGCTGCGAAATTCTGTCGGCGGGTTGGCCGACGATCGGTGCGGCGCTCAATCACGCGATGAAAGAAGCCAACGAAGTGTTGGTCAGCCGTGGCTTCATGATCGAAATCCCGGTGAGCTACGGCAAGATCGTCAATCGTTCAGTCACGCGGACGCCGCTGTCACTTACGCCGACTGGTGGTGGCGGTGGCGGCGGAAGCGGAGGCGGTGGCGGAGGCGATGATCGTGGTGGTGGCGGCAACGCAGGCGCTGCTTCCGCTAGCGGCGCTGGTGCTGTATCTGCGGCGGGTGCAGTGAGCGCGAACCTGCCGGATTTATTTTCGAAGCTGTTCGCCAGATTGCCTGGTATGAACGCCGCAGCAGCAGTTTCCGCAGGTGCGGCGCCCGGCGGTGGCGCTGCCGCTGCCGTCTCTGCCGACCAGTTGATGGCGCAGTTGTTGACGAGTCGCCCGCTGGCCGCGAGTGCGCCGAGTGCGACGGCGGCGCGAGCGGCAATACTGGCCGGCGCATCACCTGCGGCAACGGCGGCTGCCGCGAGCGGTGTTCAAGTGACGCTTAATCCGGCCCTGCTGGAGGCGCTGGAGCGGTTTGCCGCATCGACGCCAGCATCTATCCCGGCGGCACCCGCTTTGGTGCCCGCACCGGCTGCATCAGCAGCCGATAGCGGGGGGGCTGTCGTGGTACAACCGGTATCGGTCGACGCCATCGGTACGGGGCCACAGTTTGCGCCGACCGAGCGATTGCCGTCGGTCGCGGTGGCCGCGCCGATCATCACCAATCTCGTTAGACAGGCGCAGCCGATGCTTGCCTCGACCATGCAACCGGTGCAAGCGGTCATCACCGACGTTGCTGCCGGCGTATTCGACCGCATCTTTGCCGCGCCCGATATCCCCGATTCGATCAAAGCGCTGATCGGCAAACTGCAACTGAAAATATTCAAAGCGCTGATGCAGGATCCGCAAATCTTCACCAATCCCGATCACCCGCTGCGCCAGTTCGTCGATGAGCTCGCCGACATCGGCGTCAAGCGCCAGCAATCGCTCACGCAGGGGGACCCGGTGTTCGAACGCATTTCGACCATCGTCAACAACCTGTATCAGCATTTCGACGAAGACCCAAAGGCGGTTGAACGGGCGCGGCACCAGTTGTCTGTTTTCATCGCGGCTGAGGAAGAGAGTGCGCAGGGCGTTATTTTTGATTCGGTGGTCGAGGTCCAGCAGCAGGAAGAAGTCGAAATGGGGACGTCCATGGCTGCCTTCGAAGTTGACCGCCGTTTTGCAGGACGGATGATGCTTCGTACCGTCAAGGAATTCGTCCGCCAGCACTGGCAAGTGTTGCTGGCCAAGGACTATCTGATTGATGGTGAAGATGGCGCGCAGTGGAAAGCGGATCTGGTCACGCTGGACGATCTGTTGTGGAGTATCAGTCCGGCCGACACCGGGAAAGATCGCGGGCGCCTGCTCAAGCTGCTACCGACGCTATTGGGACGCTTGAACGACGGTCTTGATCGGATCGATGTCTCGCTGGAAACCCGCGACCCTTGTTTTCAAGTGCTGGTCGCGATTCATACCGGGCTGCTGCGGCCTGCCAAGGGCGCAGCGCCGAGCGGAGATCTTGATAATGAGCTGGCGCTACCGCTCAGTGATCCACGCACCAAGCTGCGCAAGCGCAACACCACCATCGAGCGCGGGCAATGGATTGAGATGAAGGACGAGGATGGCTCGTTGCAACGCTGCCGGTTGTCGTGGGTCAGCCCGTTGAAGGAAACCTTCGTGTTCAAGAATTACGACACCAAGGAAGCAATCACCCTCAGTTCGGAGGAGTTTGTGTGGCTCGAATCACAGGGCCGCGTGAAACTTATCGAAGAACACTCGTTGACGCAGAGAAGTATCGAAGGCGCGATTCGCGGCCTGCTCGACGAGCCCGCCGCAGCCGGAGCCCCCGCCGCTTGAACTGATGCGCCGACTGGTGCCGATCAGGTCGGCGCACCAATCGCTGCCGCCAGTTTGGCTGAATTGGCGTTCTCCGCTGCCGCCCGTCCGGAGTTCCAGTCGGATCGGATCCAGCCGCCCAGGTGCTCCATTGAGATCGTCAGAAGGGCGTCAACATAGGCGTCACTATCGTTGGCGACCGGCAGATAGTTGAAGGTGCTGCCGCCGGCGTGCAAGAAGGTTTCCCGTCCCTCGTCGGCGATTTCCTCAAGCGTCTCGAGGCAGTCTGCGGCAAAGCCTGGACAGATCACATCCACGCGACGCGTGCCCTTGGCACCGAGTGCTTCGAGCGTTTTGTCGGTATAGGGTTGCAGCCATTCGGCTCTGCCGAAACGCGACTGAAACGTCACAACATAGTCGGCGTGTTGCAAGCCCAGCCGTTCGGCGACGAGGCGCGCGGTCTTGTGGCAATGGCAGTGGTAGGGGTCGCCGCGGTCAAGATGAAATTTCGGCACGCCGTGAAACGTCATCAGCAGCTTGTCGGTCGCAAAGTCGGGGCGTCCAATCCGCTGCCAATGCGTTTCCAGATTGCGTGCGACGGCGTCGATATAGGCGGGGTGGTCGTGATAGCTGCGCACGAAGCGAATGCCCGGCAGATTGCGCATCGACGAGAGCACCAGCGC
>Ga0209490_10003694_pt1 | contig 14270 bp, 16 predicted proteins | sample MAT06_FD_187209 | JGI IMG/M metagenome (GOLD analysis project Ga0209490, IMG submission 187209) | Freshwater microbial communities from Lake Fryxell liftoff mats and glacier meltwater in Antarctica - MAT-06 (SPAdes) (version 2) | ecosystem: Environmental > Aquatic > Freshwater > Ice > Liftoff...
TTAGCTTCGACAGCTGCATCGCCGCTCAAGCCATGGCTAGACTTGATGTGCTTGAGTGCCTCAACATACCAGCTAGGAGACAGGTCGAAGGTGCGGTTGATTTCAGCCAAGCCACCAATCAAGTAGTCATCTAAAGGACCTGTGCCCCCGGCGACTAGGCAGTAGGTGACCATGCGAATGTAGTAACCGATGTCCCGTACGCACTTTGCCTTCCCTTGAGGGGTAGACGCAAAGTTGTTGCCCTGCATTTGGGTGGTGTACGGAAACTTCTGATACACTGCATTCGCAGCGCCATCGGCCAAGCTTTGAGCTTTGCTGCTCAATGCTTTTGCTGCATCCAGGCTAGCTGCTGCTTGACGGAAGCGACCAAAAGCGACCTGCATTTCGGTGGAGCTAAGAAACCGTCCTTGGGAATCGGCGGTGGCGACGGCTTCTGTTAAAGGGGTTTTCATGCGAGTTATTCTCCCTACGCGTGTACAAATCTAGAGGACAGAAATTGAGAACAAAAAAAGCAAGTCAAAGCGAGTCAAACCTTAGCCCACTGCGGCGACAGCTTGATCAAAGTAGCTTCCCACTTCAGCCATCAAAGAGCTACAGTCGCCACGGGTAACACCGTTGGGGTCGTTGGCGATCGCGATCGCGGCTTCTTTCATTTTCTGAACACCCGCTGCTACAGAACCACCGGGAACGCCCAGTGCCAGGTAAGTTTCACGCAGACCATTGAGGCAGCGATCGTTGAGAATACTGGCATCGCCAGTGAACACGGCATAGGTGACGTAGCGCAGGATGATTTCCATGTCGCGCAAGCAAGCTGCCATGCGACGGTTGGTATAAGCGTTGCCGCCGGGGGCAATCAGCTGAGGTTGTTCTGCAAACAGCGCCCGAGCGGCATTGGCAACGATCGTAGATCCGTTGCTCGTAATGCGGTTAACAACATCCATGCGCTTGGTGCCAGCATCTACCATTGCTTTCAACGCATCGATTTCGGAATCGCTAACGTAAGAACCACGGGTATCTGCTTGAGAGACTACTTTTGTAAAAGCGTCGAGCATTCCAGCATCTCCTAGTAATTTTGATAGTGAGCACACACGATTCTCAAAGCCATGACTGCTTTACAGAATATCTTTTGTAATTGAAGGATTGTCCCATTTTGTTGAATGAACCAGCCATCGCTTTTGAGCGAGAACTGTAAACTCGCAATAGAAGGAGAGCTGGGTCTCTATGAGGATTGCCTGATTTCAATCAACCAGCGGTTGGTCAATCAATCCTGCAAATATTCAAGACAGCCTTCCAAAATTCATGGAGTAGTCTATCCAAATTTATTCGAGGGACAGCTCAAAACCAAAATTAGGTTCGAGGGTGTTTTAAGGGGTTTTATACCGCTTAAAACGATTTAATTTAGACCGCTAAACCAATTCAATGGCGTGCCATGAATTTTTAGAAATGCGAACCTTAATTCAGTTAAGAATCGATAGGTGCCTGCGCTTTTTTGAACTTGGTTTTGATTAAAGCAAGCTTAATGTGCAAAATTTGTGCAATCTTAAAGCGAGTCTTCGTATAGCTAGTTACAAAATATTAAGGAGGCGCTACACCTCCACTCCCGCAATCCATTCCAACTTTGTTGCGCCTCTAGCTGTTGTTACATTCTTTGTTACGTTTGCTTACATTTGTTTACCAGGCATAAACCAAATTTTTGACGAATCATTTTCTGGTCACCCATCCCATTCTTGAGGGAGGCTTTGCAGAGCTGACGGTTATCCGACCTGTGCCTAGCTATATGAGGAACACTAGAATGTTAACAAATCGTTGCGAAAGTTAACATTAGAGCCTCTTACCTCTTACTAAAATGTCCAACTCCACAGATCAAAATAGTCCTGAGCTAAACATGGCTCATCTCCGGCAGCTAATGAGTCAGCAGGCTCAGCGCCGTCCAATCTTCGAGAATATTGCTATTCTGGGCTGCGGCTATGTGGGGAGCGCATTGGCCGACTATTGGCAAGATCGGGGGCACTGGATTACTGGCACGACGACGAGCCAGGAACGAGTCGGTTCACTTTCTGCTGCCATCTCCAAAGTAGTTTTGATGAAGGGGGATGATCTTAGGGCTGTCCAGTCTCTACTCCAAGGTCAAGATACCTTGGTAGTCAGTGTTGCCCCCACAGGCTTTCAGGAAGCGGCAGCAGCGACTTATGAGGCGACTTACCTCACCACCGCCAGGAATTTGGCCGAGGTTCTGAAGCAAACTCCTACCTTGACGCAAATCGTATATTTGAGCAGCTGTTCTGTCTATGGCGATCGACAGGGAGAGTGGGTTGATGAGACCTCCTCAGTTAGCCCCTTGGAGCGCAAAAGCCAGATCCTTTGTGAGTCCGAACAAATAATCTTACAGGCCGCCAACGAGCATCAGAAGGTCTGTGTTTTGAGACTGGGGGGAATTTATGGCCCTGATCGAGAGTTAGTCAACATGTTTGGCGGTTTGGCTGGGATGACGATACCGGGTAAGGGCGATCGCTTTATCAATTGGGTTCATCGTGATGACATCATCGGAGCGATCGACTTCATTCGGTTGAATGAACTTGGGGGGATTTACAACCTGGTTGACGACAGTCAGCTGACAGTCAAAGAACAAGTGAAGCTTGTTTGCTCTCACTACAACTTGCCACCTGTGAATTGGGACTCTTCCAAGTTGAGCATTCAGCGTAAAAGTATACAAGTCTCTAATGGGAAGCTCAAAGCGGCAGGATATGAGCTGATTCACCCCCAACTGCTGGTCTGAGCTTGCAGGATGCAGCAGCAATTGCGAATTCGTTGAAATCAACTCCAAGCCGAGATACCTCTACTGTTACTCCAATCTCAATCGCTGGATGGAGGAGCTGACAGTTGGGTAACGTTACATTTCATAATATCGGGTCATGGTATCGGGCTGTTCCGGCCATCGGGGTTCTGCGCCATGACCCAATTTGCCCCCTCAGCCAGGAAGACAGCCTGGGTTCATTCGAAAACGTTTAAAACGTACCACTTGTCAAGTAGATGTAATCTTTGTTAACCTTGTTGCAAAGAGGTCGGCAAAATTGATGTTGTAATCCCGGAGAAGTCAGAGTATGGATATCCCAATGGAGTTGAGCCTAGAGCAAAAATTTAACCTCAAGCTTTATGAAAAGCAGGTTAAAGGATTAAGCCCAGACGAATCTCAGACAATCTTGTTGGAAGTGATGCGCCAACTCATGGTCAAAGACAACATACTCAAACACCTTCTCAAGCAGAATTAGTGAAGCTGAAGAAGAATCGGATGCGACGCGCAACAATCAGGCTCCCAAGCAGCTCCTTCTTAGTTTTTAGTTATCAATACATTCTCTCTTTTAGCCCTAGTCCGTATGTGCAGACTAGGGCTTTTGTTGGGGATGTTACAGATTATTGCTTTGTTTCTCATAACTGAGACGAAGGCCGCTGTCATCTTTTATGTTCTGTATTGTCTGGTTCAACCAACAGACCAAAAGATTTTACAGATTACTTATTTTAAGGAGAGCGAAATGCTTGACGCTTTTTCTAGAGCTGTAGTTGCAGCCGATGCCAGCACTTCTACCGTGACTGACATAGGTGCCCTCAAGGCATTTGTTTCGAGCGGTAACCGTCGATTGGATGCTGTAAATGCGATCGCCAGCAATGCTAGCTGTATGGTTTCTGATGCTGTTGCCGGGATGATTTGCGAAAATCAAGGTTTGATCCAAGCGGGCGGTAACTGCTACCCCAACCGTCGCATGGCGGCTTGCCTGCGGGATGCTGAAATCATTCTGCGCTATGTTACCTACGCTTTGTTGGCTGGCGACGCATCCGTATTGGATGATCGTTGCTTGAATGGCTTGAAAGAAACCTACGCTGCTCTGGGCGTGCCCACCACCTCCACCGTGCGTGCCGTTCAAATCATGAAGGCTCAAGCTGCTGCTCACATCAAAGACCAGCCCAGCGAGTCTTTTGCAGGTGCCAAATTGCGCAAAATGGGTTCCACTGTCACCGAAGATCGTTGCGCTAGCTTGGTTGCTGAAGCATCCAGCTATTTTGACCGCGTGATTTCGGCTCTGAGCTAGTCAATTGCCCAGCGCAATTCGCTCAGGAAAATTGAAACTAAGCTCACTGTACAAAATCCACTTTGGAGATTTAAAACATGAAATCCGTCGTTACCACAGTGATCGCCTCTGCTGATGCAGCAGGCCGTTTCCCTACCACTTCTGATTTGGAATCAGTGCAAGGTTCTATCCAACGGGCTGCGGCTCGTTTGGAAGCGGCTGAGAAGCTCGGCAGCAACCTTGATGCAGTCGCTAGCGAAGCCTACAACGCTTGCATCAAGAAGTACCCTTACCTCAACAATGCTAGTGAAGCAAACTCCACTGACACCTTCAAGGCTAAGTGCGCTCGCGACATCAAGCACTACATGCGCTTGATCCAATACAGCTTGATCGTGGGCGGCACAGGTCCCCTTGATGAGTGGGGGATTGCAGGTCAGCGTGAAGTGTACCGTGCTTTGAGCCTACCTACTGCTCCTTACGTTGAAGCATTGAGCTTTGCTCGCAACCGTGGTTGCACACCTCGTGACATGTCTGCTCAAGCATTGACTGAGTACAATGCATTGCTTGACTATGCAATCAACTCTCTGTCCTAGTCAATTGACAGAGTTGTGACTGCATAACAGGGTAATTTCTTCCCCTGTAAGCCTGGATGTTCTTGGTACTTACTTTGCCTGTTAAGGTTAAGTGATGGCGAAGAATCTCCAGGTTTGTTTTTGGATTTATCAATCCTGCCCCTAGATCAATCGATTATGGATAAGCGCTTTTTTAATTTTTTTAATCTAACAGAAGATCAGGCGATCGCCCTGTTAGATACGCCTCAAGACCAGATCAGCGAGGACGATTCACGCTACATAGCAGCCTCCCATTTGATCAACTTCTCAACACAGCGATCGATCGACGCGCTGATTCGTGCCGTGCAGCAAGCCGATCCAGTGATGGAAAACCGGATTGTCCGACGCAAATCGGTAGAAACTCTGGGACGATTGCAAGCCGTGCAGGCGCTGCCAGTAATCCATACCTGTTTGAGCGATGAAGACTGCTACATGGTTGAAAATGCGGTTTGGGCGATCGGGGAAATTGGCACCCAAGATGCCATTATTCTCGAAGCGATAGCTCAGTTGCTCGACAAGTCAGGGCAAACCTATCGGGTGATTATCCACACGTTAACCAAGTTAAACTACGAACCTGCGTTAGATCGCATTCGGCGGTTTACCAATAGCGCTGATTTACCAACAGCTAGTGCTGCGATTACATCCGTTTGCCGATTTACCCAAGACTATTCCCAGATGGAACAGGTCTTGGGAATGCTGCAGCATACCAACGTGTTAGCGCGGCGCTTGTCTATTCAAGATCTAATTGACGCCCGCTACTACGATGCCATTCCCAACATTGCAAAATGTCCCGTCTCGCTGGTGTTTCGTCTGCGCGGAATTCGCCTGCTAGCAGAGGCCGGACTGGCGGCTGGAGCCATTACATTTGCCGCGATTCAACCCTACCTAGAGCAATCTCTCCGCGATCATCCTCACGATTTGGATCTAGTTCATGCCTACGATCAACCGCCCAGCCTGCCGTTTCTGATCCGAGAATTATATGAAACAGACTTTGGGCGCTGTTATTTAGCCACCCAAACGATTCTAGAACAGTATCCTGCCGCCGCCCCTGCCGCCTTGTTTGCGACCTACACCGAAGAAGCCAACAATGACTATGGCGCTCATTTTCATGTGATGAAACTATTTGGCTGGCTCAAACACGCTCCAGCCTACGAGTTGTTGATCGAAGCGTTGCATAACAGGCAGCCCCAGTTTCAGAAATCACGCGCCGCAGCGGCGATCGCCCTAGCAGAACTTGGTGATTCGCGCGCCGTTCCAGAACTCAAAACCTGTCTGGCTACTAAGATCTGGGATCTGAAATATGCCACGTTAATGGCATTAGAAAAATTTGGCGACACCAGCGGCTACGAGCAAGTTACTCCTGATGATGACTGGTTGATTCAAGCCAAAGCCAACACGAAATTAAATAGTAAAGTGCAAGCACCCTGACCATCTCTCGATATCCAAGGATTTAATTTTGCCATGCACTGCCAACGGTTGGTAGTTTATTTTTAGCGTTGCATCTTCCATTCCTCATCCTTTTCATTGCTAATTTTTTCTTATGTCTACAGAAGAACTGTTTCAACAACTAAGACATCCCAATCCTCACCTACGCGACCAAGCCATGTGGGAACTAGCAGAAAACCGCGACGACACCACAATTCCTCGCCTCATGAGCATCCTGGATGAAGAAGATACCACCTACCGACGAGCCGCTGTGAAAGCGCTAGGAGTCATTGGTCTCGACACGGTGCCGCCCTTAGTTGAAGCACTCCTCAACAGCGGTAACGTCATGGTTCGAGGCAGTGCCGCTAAGGCACTGGCACAAGTCGCCATTAACTACCCCGATGATCCATTTCCAGCGGCAGGCGTGCAGGGGTTGACAACCGCTCTCCAGGATTCAAACCCAGTGGTGCATATTGCGGCCGTGATGGCGATGGGTGAGATTGGCACGCCTGTGGTCGATGCCTTGATTAAAGCCTTACAAGCCACCGACAATCCGGCACTAGCTATTTCGATCGTCAATACTCTCGGTTCAATTGGCGATGAACGGGGAATAGATGTGCTCACCGCTCTGATTCAGGATGAATCAACCGATTCCTATGTACGAGAGTCGGCTACTAGTTCCTTGTCTCGTCTGGAGATGACGACAAAGTTTCAGCGGCGGGAGCCTTAGGGGAAAGTCTGTCTAGTTATGCTGGTGAGAATATTAGACTGAGAACAGGTTAGTTAAACTGCTCGATCCACATGACTGATTTCGTACTACCAGTCGTCTTTTGCTTGAGACTGACGCTCAATTTGGGCGATCGCCAGTTTTGTTAGAACTTTGATCACCTCTTGCGGATCATTGAGCCGCGCTTGTAATGGTTTTAGAGCGGTGCGATCGCCGATTTTACCGAGAGAGTTAATGGCAGCTTTGCGAACATCTAGGTCAGCGTCTTGAGTGGCCAAAATTAGCTGCGGCACAGCAGGTGGATAATTGACCTGCCCCAATGCGGCGGCGGCTTCAGTGCGGATGATCGATTCTGGATCCGTTAATGCAGAGACCAGTAGATTGCAAGACTTCTGATCAGACTGTTCTTGCGCCACATGTCCCAACGCTCCAATTACCGCACAGCGCACATCCAAAGAAGCATCATTTAAGGCTTTGTACAAATAATCTGCGGCGTCAGAGCCAATAAATGCCAGTGCCCAAGCCGCATGCCCTTTAATATCTTCCGGCTGATCAGTCGATGCCAGAATGCTGAGCAACGACGGGACAGCAGCTTCCCCAGTTCGAGCTAGAGCACCCGCAGACGACCCCCTCACCACCGTATCCTCATCAGTGAGAAAGGCGTGGAGCAAGTTGGGCACAGCCGTTGGGTCAGCGATAATCGTTAGGGTCTTCGCTGCCGCTCGGCGCACCGTCACATTAGGATGGGTAGCCAAAGCATCGACCAAAAACGGCGTGGCGGCCTCGCCAATTTCTCCGAGGGTCTCCGCAAACCGTAGGCGCACTAGCCCCCGGAGGTCACCTAACCCTGCCACTAATTGCTCTAGTAATGGATCAGTGGCTTCAAATGTGCCCAGCGTAATCTGCTCATTGACACTCTGAATAAAGGCATCGTTGTCAGCTTGAATTTGTTCTATCTTCACGGGCACAATGGGATAATGCATGGCTGAAGGTTCAAAGTTGTGCAGGTGACTGGTCAGAAATTCCCTATTCGCGGCAGTGGTGCTATTTAGTTTTCTGTTGAGAGGACTGATTGCCGCTGGCGCAGGACTTCAATCTGCGCATCAATCTGAGCCAAGCTGGGCTGTAGATGCGCCATCGCTTGCGCCTTCATCACCTTAGCCCGTTGTGCCATCGATAACGTATCGCCCAGCAACCGCTCTCGGTATTGCGCTAACTCTGTAATCATTTCGCTCAGCTCTTCCATTGTCGCCTGATCGATTGAGGTAATTCCTGGAGAATCTGTCATATCACTTGCGTTTCCTGAACCGTAAATAAATTGACGTGTAGGGGCATCCGGATCATGCTTTGCGATGATGACGCGCAACCCGTACTATGTGACATACTCCCGACTCTCATGCTTCGCATAGAGAGCGGGCTTCTCGCTTCGCAGTCCGGCTATTGCTTAGGACTCCACGAGCTTTGTTTAGGCTCCACGGGATGACCCACCGCAGAGTTTTAAACCTTCCCTGATTATGCTGGTTCTGATGGTTACAGACATTCAGGTTGGCGGCTTTTACCACAATTCCATTATACCTCAAAACCCATGCTCTATGTACCTTTCAGCGCTTGCCAATCATGAAGATAGTGTGTTCATTCGGTCGCTATCCTCCTCCCTCGCCTTTGGCATTGGTCAGAGGATGCACCCTCACTCACGCGCCTTTCATCCCGACGCTCACCTGGGTACAGGTAGAACGCGGGGCTTCCCATCTAATAGCTAAAAATACGGCGCGCTTCAGGCTACCATCAACGTAAATTCATCAAGATATATATATTTGATTTTCTCAGATTCCGTCACCAAAAAGGCCAACATTTTAACTAATCGTTAATGCCTGTTGGTTTGCTTTTAGAGAGACGGTTACCACTAGGGTACGGGAACCATGGGCTGCCTGCAACTCTGACGTTTGGGCGGCGCGATCGCTAATCGGCAGCCACACCTGCCAGTTTGCGTTCTAGGTCAAACAAGAAACCGTGAATATACTCCTCTGTCCACTCAGGTCCATAAAATCGGGTAAACATCCCCCGCGCCGGATCTTTCTCGGCTCGGTAATGCAGATAGCGGCGATGCGCCTGTTCAATCTCCCGCAGGGTTTGAGGGTCAGTTACGGGCTGTGCCTGATCCACAAAGTCTAGGTAAGCCTGAAGGTAAGCTTTAAACGCTGCAAACACATGATGTTCGACCGCCTCAGTTTCTTTCGGTCGAGTCCACAGAAAAGCAGGGGAGAAAAACTGACGCGCCTCATCAGGAAAGTCGCCTCCCCAGGGCAGGTGCTGCTGATAGGACTCAAATATAGGCAGGATGGGCTGGGTATATTTTTCCTGATATGCCAGATCATCGCGAAACAGGGGCTGCATATCTAGGGCGATCAAATGCCCCCCTGGCAAGGTAACCAGGTCAGCTCCAAAAAAAGGTAAATCGTAGTTGAGCTGGGGAAAGATCACAAAGTTCAAAACCTGTAGCGCGTCGCCTCCCTGCACATGAGCCGCACGGATCTGCCGCAGTTTAGGAGCCTGATACGCATAGCTCGTGGTCAGCACTTCGTCTTGATGTTTGCCCTTGCCGACGATCGCCGATTTCGATTCAAATCCAGGCGGAATTGGGTAAGGCTGCCAATCTAGGCGTGCCTGGAGGTGGGCGATCGCGTAGTCTAAAAATGGTTGATATAGCGTCATGGGAACTCAAGTTACCGTTTGGCCACCGCTAGAGGCAGGGCATCTTCAAACAAAAATTCATATAAAAAGCGCTCTGACCACTCGTGGCCAAAATAGCTGCTGAATAAACCCGACGCTGGATCTCGATCGGCACTGTATTGGTCATAGTCTTTCTGAGCTTTGCTGATGCGCCGAATATCGCCTGGATCGGTCATCGGCACCGCATCTGCCAACATTTGCCAATACAACTTTAGATAGTCTTGAAACGCCTCAAATACCCGTGTCTTAACAGTTTCTGCATCTGTCTTGGCAAACAATAGGTACTTAGAGAAATATTGGTTGGCATCGTAAAATTTCATTTCGAGATCCTGCGCCAGATCGGGATATTGATCATGCAGGGTCTTCAGCGGATAAATATATTTTTCGAGATAGGCTTCATCTTGAAACAGGGGTTGAAAATCCATCACAACCAAATGTTTGACTTGCCCAAACGACAAAAAGTCAACGCCGAGTAGCGGCAGGTCGTAGTGGTGACTGGGATAAATGACACTATTAAAGATTTGGGCACTGGCACCCGCATCAATGTGGGTATAGCGAATTTTCCGTAGCTCTGGACATTGGTAGCACCAGCTTTTGATAGTGGCAGGGTTTCTACCACGCTCACTAACTTGAGCTTCTAACCCCGCTGGAATCGGGCGACTTTGCAAATTAAACTGATCAAATAGTGATTGTTCCAGGTAGTCAAGGAACGGCTGGTACATATGATATAAAGATTTAACATCCATAATTCCTCAAAATAGGAGATCCTTAGGCGTGCTGTCTCAAATGTGTGAAAGTAAGTAATGATCCTTAACGTGGTGCGACGCGTTCAGACGGACGTGTTCAAGCTGCACTCAGTTCGCCGCTCTAGCCAAATTATGTTGAATCATGCTAGCTAAGCTGGCATTAGAGACACAGCGGCGCTCCGAACAATAGGTCATTAAATAGACCCCGCCGTTCATCCGCACGGTGCTAACGCGCACCCGGAAATCATCGGTAATAAACCAGCAGCGTTCTTGACCCTGGTTTTGGTCATAGTCCGTATCGATCGTCAAAATACCATCTTGGCCAAACCAGTACCGACTGACCACGGGAATCTTTTCGATATAGCCCTGATTGCGCAGCAGTTTACCCGATCGTCCCGTGGCATCATCGGGGACATCAACTAACACCGCCGCGTGGTCTGGGTTTGGTTCCTGCTGATCTTGATGCTCTTGCCACATAAAGCTGGCTCCACCTAAGGCGATCGCCGGATCAATGCCCTGCGGCTCGCAGACTTGCTGAATTCGGGGATCGGTTGACTCTACGACTTCCACATACAGCTTCGATTCTCCCGATTGATCGGCGACCGTATCAAAATGATGCACGGTGCGCTGAGTCAGCCAGATGCCCTCGCTTTTGCGGAAAAAATCTATCATCGTCAGCGGTGGAACAAGCGGCATGGGATTTCTCTAAGGTGCAATTTTAAGGTTCAATTTTGGTGGCATGACAGCAGTGACCTGCCGGCTTCAGGAAATTCAATCTATGAGGAAGGCCAATGGGGGTGATTGTAGTCAGACGGTAAAGAGACGGTACAATAATACCCGTGAACGGTGAACCAGCCTGTTGCGATTTTAACCCATGGTAAGCGGGGAGATGCTGAAGACAACTCAAGATATTTTGAGCACGATTCAATCTGGAGTTGGGCTTGAACGAACAGATCTATATCAGATCAACCTCAGTGGTTTCGATCTGCAAACCGCTCAGCTCAGCAAAGCCACATTAATTCGAGCCAATCTCAGCCGAGCCAACCTCAAGGCGGCGGATTTGAGTGCTGCTGACTTGCGCGGAGCTGATTTGAGCAACGCCATGCTGCAACAGGTCAACTTACACGGTGCCTGTCTATATCGGGTCGATTTAAGCGGGGCAGATTTGAGCGGGGCAGATTTAACCGATGCCCAAATGCAGTGGGCGCGCTACGATAGCCGCACTGTTTTTCCAGAAGGGTTTGATTGCCGAACCTCTGGGGCGATTGGGCCACGAGCCAATCTAAATGGAGCAGCGCTAAATACAGCGAACTTACGCCATGCTGATTTGCAGGAAGCCAATTTGCTTGGAGCCTACCTCAGTGGGGCTGACCTAACGGCGGCCAATCTGCGTCAGGCTCGTCTGGTGCAGGCCGATTTGCGTAGCGCTACCTTGACAGGAGCTTTTTTACGTCAAGCTCGATTAAACGGGGCTAACTTGGCCGGGGTAGATCTGCGCGCTGCCGATCTGACAAACAGCGAGTTTGAACAGTTTGAAAGCATTGCCGGAGCAGACTTTACACTTGTACAAGGACTAACTGAGCCAATGCGATCGCGTTTGCTTAGTCATCCGGCCCAACAGTTAGAAACCGTCCACCCTCTCACGCTCATCACTACGTTAGAGAGCCTAACACAGCCCGCTTAGAGTCGAGCTTCCAAGGATTTGCCTAGCTAGGATTTAATTGCCGTCCAGTCCTTCTTTAACAGCGCTAAAAAGGTGGCAATTCCTTTCGAGAACCCTTCCGGGTCGGGCAATACGTATTGGGGAAAATCTTCATAGGGACACCATGGTTCTAGGTCGTTATGTCGCAAGTGCAGAATCCGGTCATCCCCTTCTAACTTCCAGAGCATTTGACCGCCGAGTGGTACGTTAGCCATGGCTTCCTCCTATTTGATCATTGAACCGACATCTGGCTGAACCGACTGAGGCAACCGTTTGCCCTTGCCAATCTTGCCAGCTTAAGCATTAAATTCTGTAAATATTGCTACGTTAACTCTAGACAGCTTTACCAAGCTATTGTACTTCACAAATAAAGTATAGATAGCTCTGAAGCAGATAGCCATTACCCGCAGAGGTACTTTTCTGAGTCTAACGACGGAGGAAAGCCGGAAAATATAGATGAACCCCATTCCCAATTCCATCCCCAATGATTGATCAACACTGAATTGATCCGCTCACGGCAGCAAATTTTCCATGGCTGCCCCTACCACCCGATGGTCAACATCTTGTCTTAGTTGAGCTAGGGCTGCTTTTGCCTTGGGAGTGTCAAAGTGCTTCAAGGCATAGGCAACACGCACCCGAATGTATTCAGCCTCCGAATCTTTTAACGTTAGGAGCTGAGCCAGAGCTGACTCGGCCTGACGAGACGCCGCTAAAGCCCCTAGACCATCTACAGAGGTTTCTTGTACAGTGGCATCGTCGCTCTCTATTCCTAAGCTACACACCTCCAAGACCTCTTCAGGACAGTCCAACTCCACCAACGCTGCCAGAATGCTGCGGCGCACTAGCCAATGCTCGTCTCTAAAAAATGTTTGCACTAGATGTGAAGCAGAAACTCTGCCAAACAAAGACAAAGAATTTGCCGCCTCTGCCCGCACATTGGGGGTATTGTCAAATCGCATAATTTGGAGCAATGCGGCAAAGGATTCGGAAGTCTTTTGCCTGCCTAATTCTCTGGCCACAAAGGTTCGCACCAAAAACTCTGGGTCTGGAATGTGCTTCGTCAGTAAGGGAACCGCGACATCAGGCGGATACTCTTTTAGGGCGGCGATCGCCTTGATCCGGTATTGAAAATCCGAGTTTTGCAGATCGGCTTCGATTTGGCTGAGATCCATGGGCGCGCATCGTGAAGGGTTCCTCCACTTTAAACCTGAAGGTAAATAAACCTGAAGGTAACTAGAATAGAATAGAGTTGGCGAGTCGGGAAGCGAACCTACTGGAACAGCTATGCCTGGGAAATGAGTATAGGGTTTCCATGGCTGATATGCGTCCACTCGGAGATGTAAAATCAGCTCGCCATCACCTCCAAAGCTAGGCAGCCAACATATTTGTCCACTCATGTGAAAATCCTCCAATTCTTTAAACGGTTACAGGCTTGTCTTTAACTCATCAGCAGCGTTTTAACTCAATTTTTGACTCGATTCTGTGAAGCTGCTAAAAACTGTATAGTTACAGTGATACTAAAAGAACAGCGATCGCCAACTCTGCCAAAAGTTACGCTTTTTAGATAAACATCTTCTAAACGTAAGATCTAGAGTCAATGGGTAGTCTTAGTGTCAATTGGCAGCATTAACAACGACACAATTTTTAGCTTTCAGGCTTCTAAAATGACTAAGCCACAACTTACCGAAAAAGTTAGAGAATTAATTCAAAAAGCTCGAATTGTTAGTTTTGATACCTGGCACACAACGCATTCGGTAGCAGCAATTCAATCCTTTCAGGCTGCCGATGATGCGGGACGATATCTCACTGACGAAGAGCTGCAGCAGCTTGCGCCCGCAACGACCGCCCTGCTGCCCTTAGTCCAGCATTTGCGCGATCGCGTCAGTGACATTGTAGATGAGGCCAGAGCCGGAGTTTTGCACACCTTCCCTCACATTACCCAACCTGGCGGGGGGCTTTATCCCGCCACCCGAGCAGAGGCTTGCTGGCGAGATTTCTGGCATTTTTTGCGCTGTATCACGTATGGGATTGCGGGTCAGCATACCGATTACATCAGTGTCGAGGGATTGCATTATATGCAATTGCTCTATCAAGAATTGCAGGTGCCGCTAGATGCAATGGTAGTCGGGTTAGAAGGCATTAAAGCCGCTAGCTTAAAGCGAGTGGAACCAGAACAACAGGAAACTATCGCACCCTATTTTGATCATTTGATTGAGCAATTAAAGCAGTTTCGCTAAGCGCTGTAAGCCTGGCCTGGCAGCTATA
>Ga0209490_10003695_pt1 | contig 14268 bp, 14 predicted proteins | sample MAT06_FD_187209 | JGI IMG/M metagenome (GOLD analysis project Ga0209490, IMG submission 187209) | Freshwater microbial communities from Lake Fryxell liftoff mats and glacier meltwater in Antarctica - MAT-06 (SPAdes) (version 2) | ecosystem: Environmental > Aquatic > Freshwater > Ice > Liftoff...
GGTGCAGGGCGTGGTTGAATTGGCAACGGAAGTGGAGGCCAATGCGGAGGAGTTGAAACCTTTTGTAGACGCGGGATGGCAATTGATCAACGGGATGGAAATCAGCCAATCCTTTGCCACGCATGAGGACTATCTACGGGAGTCTTCCTCCGAATTCAGTGCAGCCAAGGGAGGGTATGTCGTATCACAGGGAGGATGGTTCAGCGACCGGAGTGTTTGCTATCTGGCCAGCGGAAGACCGGTGGTGCTGCAGGGAACCGGAGTCGAACGCTGGCTGCCGGAGGGAAAGGGCTTCCATGTTTTTTCCGATGCCATAGGGGCTTCCAAGGCCTGCAACAAGGTGCTGGAAAATTTCGGGGAAGAACAACGTGAGGCCCGGAAATTGGCCGAGAGTTTCTTTGACAGCAAGGTAGTTATTAAATCATTGTTAGAAAATATTTGATGGAGATAGCTTTCGGAAGCAGTTTGTCCAGCGAAGAGTGTTGTGCCGCCTATAGTGTAATAGGTAAAATCTCTTCGAAAAGTATCTTTGGCAAGGGGATGGGATGTTCTGTTAATAAGGTTAAAAAAAGGTTAAAAAAAGCGTTGACCTTCTTCTCGAAAAGTCGCCGAAACACCGTTTTAAACATGTTTTACTCACAGGGTAAAAATACTTGTAAGACATAGACTATCAGCATCTTAAGGGATTGAATGGCTAGTTGCTTACAAGTTATTCACATTCCTCTAAGTCGTTGAAAATACACTAAATTACAAATGCGTTACGGAATCATGGAGACTTGGTGGGAACGGTTTATGCGCTGAATAAAGAAAGAGTGTTTGTGCGTTCTGAATTCCTGTGGGTGAAGCAGAAGGAGTCGTGTTTTCGCAAGGGTTTTTGTCGCGTTGATTGCCGCAAGGGATAGTCTCAACGTCAGGATGAAAGCAGAGACAAGGATGTATGAGTGGACAATTCAGGATGGCGGTGAGCGTGTGGATCGTGTTTTGGCCCAGGGCTTGCAGGTTTCACGGACACAGATCCAACGCTGGATCGAGCAGGGGTTGGTGTATAAAGGAGTGGTAGGACTGGAGAAGCTGGCGGCGCGCACCCGCATGCAGGCAGGTGATATTCTGCGGGTGGAGGTTCCCGAACCGGTTCCTTCGCATCTGGAACCGGAGAAGCGGGAACTGAACATTCTTTTCGAAGATAAACACATGGTGGTGCTCAACAAGGCACCGGGTGATGTGATCCATCCTGGTGCAGGGCACGCCACCGGAACCCTGGTTTCAGCTTTGCTGCATCATTGTGCAGGGGAGTTATCCGGGATAGGCGGCGTTGAGCGGCCAGGCATTGTGCATCGCCTTGATAAAGATACCAGCGGGTTGCTCCTGGTGGCCAAGACAGACAAGGCCCATGAAAACCTGAGTCTACAATTCAAAGACCGGACCATACGCAAATGGTATTCGGCCTTTGTGCTGGGAAGACTTCCTCAACTGGCTGGCACCTGGGATGGCGAAATAGGCCGTCACCCGGTGCACCGACAGAAAATGGCGATCCGCAGGACGGGTGGACGCCCGGCCCGTACGGATTACCGGGTTCTAAAAAAGTGGACGGTTGCGTCCAAGTTGGAACTGGAGATCCACACGGGAAGAACACACCAGATTCGCGTGCATTGCACAACTGCGGGATGTCCTGTGGTGGGCGACGTCATTTATGGACGCACCCAGCATCTGGCCAAGGAGGCCGGAGTCACACGTCAATTGCTGCATGCGTGGAAACTGCAACTTCAACATCCGATTTTAGGGAAAAACATTGAGTTTATTGCGCCAGTGCCGGAAGATTTCGCCGCCTTCGAAGCCTACCTCGACAAACAGGAAGCCTCCCATCAATGATGAACATCGAACTCAGGGACAAAACCGTTGAATATCTCTCCTACCTAAAAGAGACGGGAGAGAATTATATCACACTCAGCTCCGATGCCCTGAAGGCCTTGCAGCATTTAAAGGTTTCACCCGGCTTGGCCGCGATACCTATCCGGGAATTGCCTCCAGTCGTTTCTTCCAATCCTGACAATCCTTCTAACCTCCCTGCCGTTCCTGAAACGAGCAGAGTGGCGATGCCAGGACTTGCTCTGCCCCGTTATCCGAACCCGCTCGGCACATTGGAAAAAATCCAGGCTTTGAAGGATCTGTCGCTTCGTGTCTCGGAATGTCCGGTCTGTGCCCGTTTATTCAGGCGAAGCAAAAACATTGTTTTCGGGGCGGGAGATCCGGATGCAGACATCATGTTTGTTGGAGAAGCCCCCGGGTTGGAAGAAGATGAGTTGGGGGAACCGTTTGTCGGGAAAGCGGGAGAGCTTTTGACAAAAATGATCGATGCCATGGGGCTGGGCCGGGATAAAGTCTACATTACCACTGTAGTCAAAAACCGACCTGATATGCCTCCAGGAAGTGTGGGTAACCGCAAACCGACCCTGGAAGAAGTTGAGGTTTCACGCCCCTACACTTGTTCCCAGATTGAGATCATTAAACCAAGGGTTTTGGTCTCACTCGGAGCAACAGCTTTGGAAAGCCTGTTTAAACTGGAAAAAAGCTCCATCACACGCATGCGGGGCAATTGGATGGAGTTTGGGGGGATACCTCTGATGCCGACCTTTCACCCTGCCTATCTTCTGAGGAACCCGACCAATGAAGAGAAGCGCAAAGTCTGGCAGGATTTGCTCTTGGTTATGGAAAAAGTAGGGCTGCCGATTTCAGAAAAACAACGGGGTTTCTTTCTTAAAAAGTAGAAAACAGCCTATGAAAACCGACGTGATTCTGGTATTCAGCACGGTTCCTGAAGAAGAGATGGCCCGGGCGATAGCCGAAAGCCTGGTGGAAGAAGGGCTAGCGGCTTGTGTTTCGATTCTACCTGGATTGGAATCCCATTACCACTGGCAGGGAAAGAAGGAGATCTCGAAGGAATACCTGTTGATGATCAAAGCACCTGCAGAGGCTTATCCGCGTCTGGAGGCCAGAATTCTGGCTCTGCATCCTTTTGAGTGCCCTGAAATCATCTCCATTCCGGTTGGGCAGGGGTATGCGGGGTATCTGGATTGGATCAGGGACTCGGCCCGCCCCCAAGACTGATGATTGTAGGCGGCCAACGTTGTGGCTTGGGACGGTAATACTTTTTTTGAAGATTTTTTGAACACCGGGGTCCATACTCTTGTCTAACCTTTCAAGTGAAAATCTAGGCGGGAGTGTGTCTCCTCAGGGGTTCCCATCACCCCATTCTCCTTGTCACGCTCCCGCCGCCCTTTTTTGGAAAGCACCTTCTTTGACGCTGGATTGTAACAAGCTAGTTCTTGCCTTTAATCCTCTGTCACACTTAGCTGTCTGTCATTCATGAATGCCAAAATTCTCATCATAGACGACGAGCCCGACGTGCTGGATTTGATTTCGATGAATCTGAAAAATGCCCGCTTCAAAGTCGTTACGGCGGAGAACGGCGAAATCGGCTTGGCCAAGGCGAAGTCCGAATTGCCGTCCCTGATCGTTTTGGATCTGATGTTGCCCAAAGTTTCCGGAATCGAGGTCTGTAAACTGCTTAAAAGAGAGTCTGCCACCGCAGCGATCCCCATCATCATGCTCACGGCCAAGTCTGACGAGGTTGATCGTATCGTCGGGCTTGAGTTGGGGGCAGATGATTATGTGACCAAACCTTTCAGCCCGCGCGAGCTTCTTCTGCGCATCCAGTCGGTGCTGCGCCGCAGCAAAACGGCGGAAAGCAAAGCCGAGAAGCTCAAGATCGGTGAACTCCTGCTGGACCATGCGAGGCATGAAGTCTTTGTCAAAGGCGAGAGCATTGAGCTGACCGCCACCGAGTTCAAGCTTCTGGCCATTCTGATGGAGCGGCGCGGCCGGGTTCAGAGCCGGGATCGTCTGCTGAATGATGTCTGGGGTTATGAAAGTGTCATCGACACCAGAACGGTTGACACACATATCCGGCGTCTCCGTGAAAAGCTGGCGGACTTGGCTGATTACATCGAGACGGTTCGTGGCGTTGGTTACCGCATTCTTGATCAGAACGAGTAAGGCGGGTTCCGCTGCTTCGCGATTTTTTCGTTGAAGAATCCAGTATTCGGTATTGAGCTCCCTCCAGAATACCAGCACTATGACGGGTCCCTATGTTGATAGCCTTTGGAATTGTCCTCTTCCTTTCGTTCTTGTTCATTGCTTACAAGATCTACTTTAAAAAGATACTGCAGCCGATTAAACGAGTCGGCGAACACACCCGAAATCTTGCCGTTGGTAGAAGTAGTAAAGGCTACGTTATTTCCGGGATTCGGCCGGTTCAGCAGATCATCAGGGATCTTCAGACGGTTGATGAGAGGTTGAAGCAGTTGAGTTCCTCCGTGCGCGTGGAGGAATTCAGTCTGAAAACCATCCTGGCCAGCATGGTGGAAGGTGTGATTGTTACAGACCGTGTAAGTGTCATCCAGGTGGCCAACCGGGCCTTCGTCCAGATGTTCAATTTACACCAGGATCCGGTCAAAAGGCCCCTGATGGATGTGCTTCTGCAGCCGGATATCAAGGCCATCATCGACCAGGCATTGAAGTCGGAGAAAGAAAATGTTGGCGAGGTCGTTTTTGAAGACTTACTGGATCAGCGCCAGCGACGAGTTTTTCAGGTCAGTGCATCGCCTTTGGTCGATGCAGGCAACACTTTGAAAGGGGTGGTGGTGGTCTTTCACGATATATCCAGAATCAAACAACTGGAGGATTTGCGCCGCGAGTTCGTGGCCAATGTCTCCCATGAATTACGCACGCCCCTGGCCATCTTTCACGGCTATTTGGAAACCATTCTCGACAATACGGAATTACCTCCGGACGAAATCCAGCGTGTTCTGCATGTGATGAGGCGGCATTCGGACCGACTGAACAGTCTGGTGGTGGATTTGCTGACCCTTTCCAGACTCGAATCCGGTCAGATCAAGCTCGAACCCGTAACCCTTGATTTCACGTTGCTTTTGGAACGCCTAAAAGCGGATTGGGCCGGATTTTTTGAAAAAAAACAATGCCGCCTGATTATCGAATGCGCTCCCAATCTGCCAAAAGTCGAGGCCGACACCATGAGGGTGGAGCAGGTGTTTTATAATCTGCTGGAAAATGCCCTCAAATATTCGGATGACGGAAAAGATATCGTGGCGGGTGGGTTGTACAAAAATGGGGAAGAGTATGTCGATTTTTACGTCAAAGATTTCGGGACAGGTATCCCTAGTGATAAGATAGGCAATATCTTCCAGCGTTTTTACCGTGTGGATCGTGCCCGTTCCCGTGACAAGGGAGGCACCGGTCTGGGGCTGGCCATTGTAAAACACATTGTCCAGCTGCATGGGGGCAGCGTCCGTGCCGAAAGCGCTTTGGGCAAGGGGACAACCGTCTGGTTCCGCCTTCCGCTTAAGTCCCCGGTTGATTGAGTGTTCTGAGAATCTCGGGGTCACGCACGTCCGCCCAATTACCTTTCAATTCGTAACCTTTGATTCGCAGGCCTTGTGCCGCCATGGCCGAAAGGGCATCCGTCAATTCATACTCGCCACGCGCTGATTTCTGCAACTGCGAGGTGTAGTCGAACAATGAGGGCTTAAAGACGTAAACTCCGGCATTGTACCAGGGGGAGTAAACGGTTCCGGGAGCGGCCTTTTCAATGATGCGCTCCAGAAAGAAGTTTTGGTCGAAAACGACGGCACCGCCCTGACTGGTGTTTTCCCCGCGTTTAACACTGATTACGCCGTCCCCGTCGAAGGTCTGCACCAGTCCTGCGTATAGGTCCGATTGCATCTTGATATCACCGTAGGAAAGGACAAAAGGACTGTCCGCCACCCAGGCCTTGGCCAGTTCCGGAGCTTTGCCTGTTCCATCAGCCGTTTCCTGGCGGCCATAGCTGATCCGGATTCCGTGTTTGGATCCGTCGCCGAAAAAGTCTTCGATCACCTCTGCGCAATGGCCTGTGATAATGAAAAAATCACGTACACCGGCGTGGTCGCGCAGACCTTCCACGATGTGTTCCAGGACGGGCTTTCCCTGGACATGCACCATGGGCTTGGGAATTTCCCTGGTCAATTCTCCCATCCGCTTTCCCTTGCCAGCAGCTAAAATAATTGCTTTCATCGCCTACCTTTCCACCAAGTAAAACCCAAACTGACAAGGACTAAAATTATGCCGATCTACAACAATGTCGTTGAAACTGTAGGAAAAACCCCTCTGATTAAATTGAACAGGGTCACCGAAGGGCTCGAAGCCACCATTGCGCTGAAGTGCGAGTTTTTTAATCCACTTGGCAGTGTCAAAGACCGTATCGGTGCGGCGATGATCGAAGATGCGGAAAAATCCGGCATCCTGAAAAAGGATACTATCATCATCGAACCCACCTCAGGTAACACAGGGATTGCGCTTGCCTTTGTCGCTGCCTCGAAGGGTTACAAACTTATTTTGACCATGCCCGAAAGCATGAGTCTCGAACGCCGCACCTTGTTGGCCATGCTGGGAGCCCAGTTGGTGCTGACCCCGGCTGCCGAGGGTATGAAAGGGGCCATTGCCAGAGCGGAGCAGCTTTCCAGTGAGACCCCCAATTCCTGGATACCCCAACAGTTCAAAAACCCAGCCAATCCTGCCATTCACCAGAAAACCACAGCAGAGGAAATCTGGAGTGATACTGACGGGAAGGTGGACATTTTTGTTTCTGCGGTCGGAACAGGGGGAACCATCACCGGTGTCAGTGAAGTAATCAAAGCCCGCAAACCCTCGTTCAAGGCCGTGGCTGTTGAGCCGAAAGATTCCCCCGTCATCACGCAGACCCGCAACGGGGAACCAGTCAAACCCGGACCACACAAAATCCAGGGAACGGGGGCCGGCTTCGTACCTGACAACCTGCATTTAGATATCATTGATGAAGTCATCCAGGTCAGCAACGAGGAATCTTTTGCCATGGCACGCCGCATCGCGAAGGAGGAAGGCCTGCTCGTTGGTATTTCCACCGGGGCGAATGTTACCGCAGCCATTCAGATCGCCAAACGCCCGGAAAATAAGGGCAAGCTGATCGTGACAATCGGCTGCAGCACTGGCGAACGTTATCTCAGCACGGCCTTGGCTGAAGATGCCCGCAAACAGGTCGGTGGCTGATTCAGCCACCCCCGGTTTGTTCCGCTTTAGACGCTGAGCATGGCCGCACCGAACACCCCGGCACTGTCTCCCAGTGCTGGTTTCAGAATGGGCGTTTCGAAGGTTGGATTGAACACCTGTGCCGCGATTTTGCGTCGGGTGGCCTCGCTGTAAAGTTCTTCCACATTGCCAACGCCACCGCCGAGAATAATCGCGTCCGGGTCCAGCACGTCGATGATGATGGTTAGGGAACGTGCAAAATGGGTGGTCAAAAAATCGATGGCTTCCACGGCATGTGGTTTACCTTCCCTGGCCTGGACTGCGATATCGCGAAGCTTCAGTTCCTGGCCGGATAGTTCGCGGTAAAACCGTTCAACGCCGGGCCCTGCGATGTAACTTTCCACGGTGCCCTGGATGCCGGCATAGGGTGATGGTGGGCCGTTGGGATTTAAAAGGATCTGACCCCACTCACCGGCAATTCCATGGAGTCCGTTGAGGATGTGGCCGTGGACGACCAGGCCCGCGCCGACCCCGGTTCCCATGATCACACCAAATACGACCTCATACCCTTTGGCACAGCCGAAGCTGGTTTCGGCCAGGGCAAAACAATTGGCATCATTGCTGGCAATGAAGGAGGTACCCAATGATTTCTCCAGATCGCCTTTGAGGGGTTTGTCGATCAGGCATTGGGTGTTCGAATTTTTGATCAGGCCTGTGCGCGGATCGCTCACCCCCGGTGTTCCGATGCCGATTCTGGCCGGAAAGGGAAGGCCGGTTTCGCAGGATAATTGGCGGCATACTTCTGAAATCTGGGAGACTATGTGAGGGTAGCCTTTCGAAGCTTCGGTTGGAAGCCGGATGCGGGCCAGAGGTTGGGTGGGATTGTTGCGGTCGAGCACAATGCCTTCAATTTTGGTTCCGCCCAGGTCGATGCCGAAAAGAGGTTCATTCATAAGATCCAGTCGGGCATCCTGGCCGGAGATTTCGCCATGACAATTCGGAATCGTGACGGGTGACGTCAGCGGAGGGAAGCTCCCCGGTAACCAAGAGGGTCGAAATCTACACTGTTAAATCCAAAGGACTGGATGGCACCTGCCAGCCTTTGCATCATGTCGTATTGCAGCAGCCTGGGGGTTTCTTCAGGTGAGACCAGAACGAGTGCACGCGAACCCAAATGGCGAACCCGAAAAATCCGGAACCCTTCTTTTTCCAGGACCGATTCCGCCTGTTCGATCTGCTGTAGTTTTTCCGGTGTCACTTCATTCCCGTGTGGGATGCGGGAGGAGAGGCAGGGTTGCGCCGCTTTGTCTGCCACGGAAAGTCCTGCCAAGCGGGCCAATTCACGAATATCGGCTTTGGTCAGACCGGCTTCGCGTAAAGGGGCCAGGACCCGGAATTTCTGGGCCGCCTGTTGGCCGGGACGGAACTCGTGGGCATCATCGGCATTTTCTCCGTAGCAAATGGCAGCATAATTGTCAGCCACAGCTATGCGGTTCATCTGTTCAAAGAGCTCATGTTTGCAATGAAAACAGCGGTTAAGGGGATTGGCTCTGTAATCGGGATTGGCCAGTTCATGAGTCTCGATGATCCGCAGCGGTAGTTTCCATTCGAGGGCAAAAGCACGGGATTCCGCCAGTTCGCTGCGCTTCAGGCTGGGGGAATCGGCCAGGATACCCAAAGCACGTTCAGCCAACACGCGGTGGGCTGACCAGAGAAGGTAAGCACTGTCCACACCGCCGGAATAGGCGACCAGTGCATTCGGTAAGCCCTGCAGAATGGCATGAAGCGTATTTTCTTTGTCGCGTGGGCTGGGCATGGGAATTTCATTTATCGTAGCCGCCTCCAATTCTCTGGGCAAGGCGGAACATGGAACTGATGACCTGATCTTGCCGTTCGCTGATCCCGGATTTCTTTTACTGGAGCAGTGCTCCATTTTCTTCTTAACAGTCCGTCTCTTTTTGATATGTTTTCAGATTCTTATGTCATTGATCGTGCAAAAGTATGGGGGAACTTCCGTCGGTAATCCGGAGAGGATACGGAACGTGGCGAACCGGGTGGCGGAATGGCACAAGCAGGGGCATCAGATTGTCACGGTTGTTTCCGCCATGTCTGGAGTGACGGATGGCCTGATCAAACTGGCCAAGGAAGTTTCCTCTGAACCTTCCGAGCGTGAAATGGACGTGCTTTTGGCCACGGGGGAGCAGACGACCATTGCCCTTCTTGCCATGGCCCTGCAAGCGGCCGGCATTCCGGCCGTTTCCCTGACGGGTGCCCAGGCCGGGATTGTGACCGATGGGGTTCACACCAAGGCGAAAATCTCCAATATCAGCCCTGGAAAGGTCAAAAAGTTTTTATCTGAAGGAAACGTTGTTATCGTGGCCGGATTCCAAGGACAGACCCAAGAAGGCCAGATCACTACACTGGGCCGCGGAGGCTCCGATCTGACTGCCATAGCCATTGCTTCCGCCGTGAAGGCCGATCTCTGCCAGATTTTCACCGATGTGGATGGCGTTTACACCGCCGATCCGCGTATTGTCCCAGATGCGCGCAAGATTGAGGAAATCTCCTATGACGAAATGTTGGAGATGGCCAGTTCCGGCTCCAAGGTCATGCAGGCCCGTTCGGTCGAGTTTGCCAAAAAATTTAATGTTATTTTTGAAGTCAGGTCCAGTTTCAACACCAACCCGGGAACCCTTGTGAAAGAAGAAAATAAATCCATGGAACAGGTCGTCGTACGCGGCGTCAGCATTGAAAAAAATCAGGCCAAGGTCACCATCTCAGGTGTGCCTGACAAACCCGGAATCGCGGCCAAACTTTTTAATGCCATCGCCGAAGCGAACATCAATGTCGATATGATCGTTCAGAACGTTTCCAACACCGCAGCGGGCGGGGGAAAAGGCCAGACCGACATTACCTTCACGATCAACAAGGATGACATGGCCAAAGTGAAAAAAATCACCAGTTCCATGACCGAACTGGCTTCCGCGCACGGGGTGGATATTCAGGATGGTATCGCCAAACTCTCCGTCGTGGGGATCGGTATGCGCAGTCACAGCGGTGTTGCAGCCAATCTCTTTACGGCCTTGTCAGAAAAAGGCATCAACATCCAGATGATCTCCACCAGCGAAATCAAAATCGCCGTGGTGATCGACGAGTCCCAGGCGGCCGATGCGGCCAAAGCGGCCCATGCCAAATTTGAGCTGCATGTGGCATGAGATTTTGTCCGCTGCTGTTGCTTCTCTTATCACCAGTCTTCCTGTTAGGACAGGATTACCTGGTGCTGGAGACTGAGGACGGCAGAACAACTTTAAAGGGGAATACGGCATTACAGAAGCGGGAGGTTTCAACGGCCTCGACTTTTAAAATCGTGCTGGCTTGGGCCGGGATTGAGCAGGGGACAGTGCGTGCCTCAACCTTGAAGACGGTTGCCGACAAACATGTCCCGGGAAGTCCCCGCAGGGTGACCCTGACCCAGGCCATGTTTTATTCCAGCAACGACTATTTCGTTCCGTTTGTGCAAGAGATAGGGAAAGACAGACTGACAGATTTCGTGCGGCGCTCTGGTCTTTTTACGCAGGTGGCCGGACAGGATTGGATCGGACCGCAGCCCCGCAAAGTAGTGGCGGGAGGCATTCTTAAAACAAGTCCCGAATTGAATCATGCTTTCATGATCAAAGTGGCATCCGGAAGCTGGATTCAAAAACCGGAGGTTCAGGCTGAACTGGAAAAAGCCATGTTCTGGCCAAGTCCGGATCCTGCGGTGAAACTTTACGGGAAAACCGGAACTGTCACCGGAGCTGTATGGTTCAATGGTTTTGGAAAAACGCCGAAGGGCAAGAAAGTGGTGACGGTGTTCATCCCGGGAGGCATCGGCGACCGGCCCAGAACAATCCAGCTTTTTTATGAGGCCTTCGGGCTGAAATGGGACGATAGGCTGACTCAACAGGTCGACCCCTGAAAATTTCCCAGGCTCCTGGCTTCAGCAACATCTATCCACAGCTTTTCCTTGCAAGCTACCGCGCACCGCTTAGTTTCATCTTAGGGGAGTCTGCTGGTGCAGGCTGAGAGTTCGGGACCAAACCCGATGACCCATTGAACCTGATACGGATCATGCCGACGCAGGGAGTGGTTGTTCCACTTTTCTTCGCGTTTTCATCCTCCGACAGATTCACCTTGAGGAGAAAAACGATGATCGCGAAAAAAAACAGTATTGAAACCGACAGCACGGATCTGTCATTTCCCAATTCCCAAAAAGTCTACGTCGAGGGCCAACAGTCCGGAGTCCGGGTTCCTTTTCGTGAGATTACTCTGCACCCCACTAAAACTTTTTCCGGTGTACTTGAGCCGAACGATCCTGTCCGCGTTTACGATACGAGTGGTCCTTGGACCGATTCTGCCTTTCACCGTGATGTTCAAAAAGGGCTGCCAGCCCTGCGTGAGTCCTGGGTCATAGGACGTGGCGATGTGGAATCCTACGAAGGTCGCCCGCTCCAACCGGTCGACAACGGTTATCTTTCTGAAGAACATGTCCGCTGGGCCAGCGAAAAAGGTGGACGTAACGGTTCTTTGGAAATCTATCCTCACAAACGCAAGGCCCTGAGAGCTTCCAAAGGAACCCCCGTCACCCAGCTTCACTACGCCCGTCAGGGGATTATCACCCCCGAAATGGAATTCATCGCCATTCGCGAGAATATGAAACTGCAGTCGGCCAAAGCCGACATCGAGATGGATGCCAAGGCGGCCCGCAATTCCCTTCGCCTGCAACACCCAGGAAACGCCTTCGGTGCGGCTCTTCCGAAGGAAATCACGCCTGAGTTTGTCCGTGACGAAGTGGCCCGTGGCCGTGCCATCATCCCGGCCAACATCAATCATCCCGAGTTGGAGCCGATGATCATCGGACGTAATTTCCTGGTCAAAATCAATGCCAACATCGGCAACAGTGCCATCACCTCATCCATCGAGGAAGAAGTGGAAAAGATGCGCTGGTCCACCTTTTGGGGAGCGGACACCGTGATGGATCTTTCCACAGGTAAAAATATTCATGCCACCCGTGAATGGATCATCCGTAATTCGCCTGTACCGATCGGAACTGTGCCGATTTATCAGGCCCTGGAAAAAGTCGGCGGCAAGGCGGAAGATCTGACCTGGGAATTGTATCGTGATACCCTGATCGAGCAGGCGGAGCAGGGTGTGGATTACTTCACCATCCATGCCGGAGTACTTCTGCGTTTTGTTCCACTGACGGCCCGCCGCATGACCGGTATTGTCAGTCGCGGTGGTTCCATCATGGCCAAGTGGTGCCTGACGCATCACAAGGAGAATTTCCTCTATACCCATTGGGACGACATCTGCGACATCATGGCCGCTTATGATGTCAGCTTCAGCATTGGGGACGGACTCCGTCCCGGATCCATTGCCGATGCCAATGACGAAGCACAGTTCGGTGAGCTAGAAGTGCAGGGAGACCTGACCAAGCGTGCCTGGGCCAAAGGTGTCCAAGTCATGAACGAAGGTCCCGGCCACGTGCCGATGCACATGATTCAGGAAAACATGGAAAAGCAGTTGGAATGGTGCCATGAAGCGCCCTTCTACACCCTTGGACCTCTGACCACCGACATCGCTCCAGGATATGACCACATCACCAGCGGCATCGGGGCGGCCATGATCGGCTGGTATGGCTGTGCAATGCTTTGTTATGTCACACCCAAAGAACATCTGGGTCTGCCCAATAAAGACGACGTCAGGGAAGGGGTCATCACCTACAAGCTGGCGGCCCACGCTGCCGATTTGGCCAAGGGCCATCCTGGTGCGCAGTATCGCGACAATGCTTTAAGCAAAGCCCGCTTCGAATTCCGCTGGGAAGACCAGTTCAACCTGGGTCTGGATCCCCTTAAGGCCCGTGATTTCCACGATGAGACCTTGCCCCAGGACGGAGCCAAAACCGCCCACTTCTGTTCCATGTGCGGGCCGCAGTTCTGTTCCATGAAAATCACCGAAGACGTCCGCAGATACGCGGATGAACTCGGACTCAAGGAAGAGGAAGCGCTCAAACAGGGCATGGAAGCCAAGTCGAAAGAGTTCGTGGAGAAGGGCTCGGAAGTTTACTCTAAAGTGTGAGCTGGATGCGGATTCAGGAATGCCTCCATGCAAGACCTCCCGATCTTTGTCATCCCAATCCGAATGGGGAAGACCAGGGTCGCGGTGTTTTTGGAACGCTTTAAAACATGCTTACGCTGAAAGGTTCCTCCTTGGCGCAGGGCATCTGTTGTATAAGTGTTGTTTCATGAAGACGATTGCATCCCGTCAGTTGACCGCAACTCCCAGGAAAGCATGGAAAAACCTGGAGAGGGAAGGCTCTTTGGTCATTACCAAGGGTGGTATCCCTAATGCTATTCTGTTGCTCACTTCAGAAAAAACACCCCTGTAGGATTTCCGAGACCACGTGCGTGACCGCGCCCAACGGGGGATTTTCGGCATGCGCCGCAGGGCTTCTAAATCTGGCTCGTCCACGATGTGCACGACTGACTAGGATGCGGAAATTCGCGCGTCCGGCAAAAAGAATAGGGCGTAATGAAGCCGCCGCCCGTTTGGGTTTTCGATGCCAATGTCATTATTTCCGAACCCCTCAATGCCCAAGGGCCACCGGGTCGGATCATAGAAGCTTTGTTGAGAGGGGATGTGGTTCTGGCTTGGGATAACCGCATTCTTGCTGAGTATCGTGAGGTTCTGTTGCGGGAAAAATTTAGCTTTAAGCCGGGCCAAGTCGCTGGCTTGCTGGATGAATTTTCTTTCCATGAGCAGGTCAATTCCAAGCCATGGAAGGGGAAGGTATCTCCAGACCCTTGGGAAACTCCTTTTCTTGAATCAGCGCATCCTTTGGACGAGCCAGTTCTTGTCATTGGAAATACTAAACATTTTCCTTCAGATCCATGCACAGGTATCAGGATATTGTCCTCTCAACACGCCCGGAATGAGTAGATGTTTAAAAGCAGGCTATTCACCATTTAGTGATCACCTCCCCTTTTTTTACTGTCAGGACACTGGTTCCAGAAGCATTGCGTGTGAAGCCCCCCCCTGGATTTTTCTGGCCATAGGAAAACGTTCTTGTTTCCCTATTTCTGGAAACCCGATACACTTTTTAACCCATGA